>Ga0209607_1000569_pt1 | contig 32939 bp, 32 predicted proteins | sample AD_UKC117_MetaG_FD_184413 | JGI IMG/M metagenome (GOLD analysis project Ga0209607, IMG submission 184413) | Active sludge microbial communities of municipal wastewater-treating anaerobic digesters from Hong Kong - AD_UKC117_MetaG (SPAdes)... | ecosystem: Engineered > Bioreactor > Anaerobic >... | reverse complement strand
GTGCGGACAACGGACCCCGTCGGGCCACCGCAACCGGCGAACGGTTTCGTAACACTGGACATCGTCCAGCAAATTTTGAAGGTTGATCCTCGTTGGGGGGCTTGGGTCACGTCACGGTGGTTCGGAACCCGTACAGGGTAGCCCCCACTCGCCGACGGGGCGCGCCATCCTCAACAGTCCGGAATCCAGATTGAGCCAATTCGTTTTGCTATAACAAGAAGGCTACCGCCCTGCAACGCACCTTGGACGTGCATCTGTTGCAACACCACTTCGTCCGTCCGTACTTGGACTACTGGTGAGGTGCCGGCCGTGTGTTTAGGCCTCTTCACCGCGCCGTTGTCCCTTGAAGCGATCCTGATGATGCCAAAGACCGCATGATGCCCAAGCAACAGCGGGGCAATCGCTCTTTTCCCTTCCCACTTTATCCGGAAAGGCAGCTTACAGTGGTTTGAGCCCAGCGCCCGTATGACTCAGGCTCTTATATTCTTTCATCGTGAACTCCGTAACTCTTGGCAGAGTTCGGAAAATTCACGCCAACCGTCGTATAGGTCAAACCTTGGTGAGTCCCCTGGCTTTGCCGAGGGACTCACCTCACTGAGTTATAGTTCGATCCGGTAAGCTAAGAGCATCTTGAGCTACTGGATAATCGCCATGACCACGATCGATGCCGAACTCGACACGTCCGGATTGAGCTGCCCGCTACCGATTCTCAAAGCCAAAAAGGCCCTGGCTGGCCTACACGGCGGTCAGGTGCTGCGCGTGATCGCCTCCGACCCGGAATCGGTCCGGGATTTCGAGACCTTCAGCCAACAGATGGGCCATGTCTTGCTGGAAGCGCGGGAAGAGCTTGGGCAATTCTACTTTCTATTGCGCAAGCGGGAGGATTGAAGCCCGGTCGGCTGGAACCAGTCGCCGGTGTCCGCTTCTACTCTCCCGCTACCGTCATCCGCTCCAGCAACAGTGAACCGCAACGGATACCGCCGCGCATATCCACGTCAGCACCGACCGCCACCACACCTCGGAACAGATCGTTCAGATTGCCGGCGATGGTGATTTCGTGGACCGGATAGCGAACCTGACCCTGCTCCACCCAAAACCCGGACGCCCCGCGCGAATAGTCGCCGGTCACCAGATTGACCCCATGGCCGAGCAATTCGGTCACCCACAAGCCGGTATCCAGTTGCCGCAGCAGCTCCTCCTGCCCCAACGAACCGGGCTCGACGATCAGATTGTGGGTACCGCCGGCGTTGCCGGTAGTTTGCATCCCCAAGCGGCGTGCCGAATAGCTATCCAGCACGTAACCCCGCAATACCCCATCGCTGACCACATCCCGGTCGGCGGTGGCCACGCCTTCGCTGTCGAACGGGGCGCTGCCCAAGGCCTTGGGCAAGCGCGGCCGTTCGCGCAGGGTCACGAAATCCGGGAACACGGGCGTGCCGAGTCGATCCAGCAGGAACGAGGACTTGCGATACAGCGCCACACCCCGAATGGCGGCGATAAAGTGCCCGATCAAGCCGCGCGCCAGTTCTGGCGCGAATAAAACCGGCACCTGCCGGGTACCTAGTCGGCGGCTGCCTAGCCGGCGCAGCGCCCGCCGACCGGCCTTTTGCCCAACCGCGACCGGCGTTTCCAGTTCAGCGCGGTCGCGCGCCACGGTATGCCAATGATTGCGCTGCATACCCTCCGCATCCTGAGCGATCACCGAACAACTCAGCGAATGGCGGGTGGTCGGATAGCCACCACAAAACCCGTGCGAGTTGCCGTACATGACCAGCCCGGCACGGGTGGCGACGCTGCCACCTTCGGAGTTGCGGATACGTGGGTCCAATGCCAGCGCCGCCGCTTCGCACTCACGGGCCAAGTCGATCGCTTCCTCGGCGGACAGCGCCCAGGGATGGTATAGATCGAGATCGGGAATCTCCCGCGCCAGCCGTTCGGGATCGGCCAATCCCGCATACGGATCGGCGGCGGTGTGACGAGCGATGGCGCAGGCGCTTTGCACGGTGTCACGAATCGCCTCCGGTCGCCAGTCGGCGGTACTAGCCGAGCCCCGACTCTGACCGAAGTAGACCGTGACCGCCAAGCCGCGCTGGCGATGATGTTCCAGGGTCTCGACCTCGCCCAGCCGGACGGTCACCGACAGAGCACTGGCGAAACTGACGGCCGCTTCGGCGGCGGTGACGCCCTGGACTCGCGCCTCGGCCAGGATGTCGGCGATCAGGGTTTCCAGTCGTTCGCGCGCCGGCATTGGCGCAATGGTGGGGGCAATGGCTTCGGGCATGGATCGGAATTCAGGGTTCATGGTTCGGGATTCGAGCTCAGGCTTGCGTACCGCCCACGGTCAGCGATTCTATCTTCAGGGTCGGCTGACCGACCCCCACCGGCACGCTCTGCCCGTCCTTGCCGCAGGTACCGACGCCGGCATCGAGCTTCAGATCATTGCCGACCATCGAAACCTTGGTCAGCACGTCCGGGCCGTTGCCGATCAGGGTGGCGCCCTTGACCGGGCGGGTGACGCGACCGTTTTCGATCAGATAAGCCTCGCTGGCCGAGAACACGAACTTGCCAGAGGTGATGTCCACTTGGCCGCCACCGAAGTTGACGGCGTACAGCCCTCGCTCCACTGAGGCGACGATCTCCGCCGGGTCGTGCTCGCCCGGCAGCATGTAGGTGTTGGTCATGCGTGGCAGCGGCAGGTGGGCGTAGGACTCGCGGCGACCATTGCCGGTCGGCGCGGTCTTCATCAGCCGAGCGTTGAGCTTGTCCTGCAAATAGCCCTTGAGCACCCCGCGCTCGATCAGGGTAGTGCACTGGGTCGGAGTACCCTCGTCGTCGATGTTCAAGGAACCGCGCCGGCTGGCCAGGGTGCCGTCGTCCACCACCGTGCACAGTGAGGTGGCGACCCGCTCGCCGATCCGCCCGCTGAAGGCCGAGGTACCTTTGCGATTGAAATCGCCCTCCAGCCCGTGACCGATGGCCTCGTGCAGCAAGACACCCGGCCAGCCCGGTCCCAGCACCACGGTCATGGTTCCGGCCGGAGCGGGAACGGCCTCCAGGTTGATCAGCGCCTGCCGCACCGCTTCCCGCGCGTGCCCCAAGGCGCGATCCCGGTCGAGGAACCAACCGTAGCCGACTCGGCCGCCGCCACCGGAACCGCCCTGCTCGCGGCGGCCGTCGTGTTCGACGATCACGCTCACGTTCAGCCGCACCAGCGGTCGCACGTCGCCGGCCAGTGTGCCATCGCTGCCGGCGATCAGGATCGTGTCCCGCACGGCGGCCAGGCTGACCATGACCTGGGTCACGCGCGGGTCCTGACGACGCGCCTCGGCGTCCACCGCTTCCAATAGGCTAACCTTGGCGTCGGCCGACAGCGTTTCCAGCGGATCGAGCGGTTCGTACAGCGCCAGCCGTTGGGCGGAACGCCAGACCTGCAAGCGGGTATCGCCGCCATCGCGAGCGATGGCGCGGGCGGCGGTGGCCGCTTCCAGCAACGCCGGCAACACGATCTCGTCGGAATAGGCGAAGCCGGTTTTCTCGCCACTCGTCGCCCGGACGCCGACACCCTGCTGGATGGCATGGCTGGCGTTCTTGACCTGCCCGTCCTCCAGCCCCCAGGATTCGGCGCGGCGCTGCTGAAAATACAGGTCGCCGCCGTCGATGGCGTGGCCCAGCAGACAAGCCAGGGTTCGATGCAAGGCATCCTCGCCGAGACCGGCGGGCGCGAGCAGTTGTTGGCGGGCAAGGGCCAGCGTATCGGTCGTCATCATTTCCTCAAGTTTCGCAGTGCACACGATGTTCTAGGACCGGGAATTGCCGCCGAACGTTCTCCAACCGCTCCCGATCGAATTCGGCCAACACCACGCCCGGTCCACGCGGCAAGCGGTCAAGGATCGCGCCCCACGGGTCGATGATCAGACTGTCGCCGTGGGTTTCGCGGCCGTTGGCGTGCCGGCCGCCCTGGGCGGAGGCGATCACGTAGCATTGATTTTCGATGGCGCGTGCCCGCAGCAGCGTTTCCCAGTGCGCCAATCCGGTGGCGGCGGTGAACGCCGCCGGCAGGGCCAGAATTTCCATGCCACGTTCCATCAAGGCGCGAAACTGCTCGGGAAAGCGCAGGTCGTAGCACACCGCCAACCCCAGCCGGCCCAACGGCGTCTCGGCAAAAACGTAGCGGTCGCCCGGTTCGATGGTGGCCGACTCGGCGTAACGCTCCCGGCTGCCCACCACCTGCACGTCGAACAGATGCACCTTGTCGTAGCGGGCCACCCGTTGGCCATGATCGTCGAACAGCAGGCAGGCCGCGCGCACCCGCCGCGGGTCGCCGACGGTCCGCAGCGGGATCGTGCCTCCGATCAGCCACAGCCGGTGACGAGCAGCCTGTTCGGCCAGAAAGGACTGAATCGGTCCCTCGCCCTCCGTTTCTCGCACCGCCACTTTTTCCTCTTCGCGACGGCCCATCAGGGCAAAATTCTCCGGCAGCACCGCTAGTCGAGCACCTTGATCGGCGGCTCGGGCCAGCAGTTCGGCGGCGGCGGTCAGATTTTCGGCGACATCGGGTCCAGAAACCATTTGGATGGCGGCCATGCTCGGCATGTCGGGCACCTCGTTCATTGGTCGCCCACGAGCTTTTTGGGCGAGGTGGCGGGCGGTGGTTCCCGCAGCGGTTCCAGCACTGGATCGTCCCAGGACCCGGTCAGGGTATAACGGTAGCGGGTCGCTTGTTCGATGCCTTTTTGAAGCAAGCGTTCAGCGACCAACACCGCCGCGCCGATCGCCGGGCCGCCAGCCAGCGCGCCCGCGACCGGTAAGGCGCCGCCCAACCGAGGCGTCACCGTGATCCGCTGATCGTAATCACGGTCCCGTAATCCGGTCCGGCCCCGGATATCGATCCGCGCGGCCGGCGCTTCGACCGTAAGATCGTCGGTGAAGGCTTGCCCGTGCTTGAAAACGAATTCGCCGGTGATCTGATCGAAACTGGTCCCTGGCTGGAACAGATCGCTGAAATCGAGGCTTAGGCGCCGCATGATGTTCTGCAAACTAAATAGCCCGACCACCCGACCCAAACCAGGATCGATGTTGAGCAACTGTCCGGAACCGATGTGAAATTTTAGGTTGCCATCCATGCGCTCCAGGGTGAAGGCGGGCAACTCCCCCGCCCACTCGGCGCGTAGTTCCGCTTCAGTCTCACCGCCGGTGATACCGATATTCTGGTAACCGAATACCGCCAGGGTTTCTCCCAGCGCTTGGCTCCATAAGGTTGCTCGCAACTGGGCCAGTTGACCACCGAGAGTCCAGCGCCACTCACCGCTGGCATCGATGCGCTGCTGCTCGGAACCCAGACTGATTTCCGACAGACGAACACCACCCGCCATCGGCATGGCGACGACCCGCAACCGCCCCAGGGCCTTATCGTCCAGCCGCAATTCGGTGGCGGTCAACACCAACGGCGGCAAGCGACGCGGATCGGGCGTGACCGGCAGACCGGCGACGGCATCCTCCGACCCACGTCGCCAATGCAAGCGGCGCAACGCCGCGTTGATCGGCCGCGCCGGAGTCGGTTGATCCGGCACGGTCAGGCGTCCGGCCAGATCTCCACTCTCCAGGTCGATTTGCAGGCCGCCGTTCCGACGAGTCGCCGCCAGCGTGAGTTGGGTAAACGACTGATCACCGATCGCCAACTCACCGATCCGGGCGTCGATGCCATGCAACGCGTCCCACCACGCCGCAGTTTGCGGCTCGATATCGGTGGTGGAATCAGTCGAATCGGGCAAGGTGGCGGGCAGGTCCAGTCGCCAGCGCGGCAAATCGGCGACAATGAACAAGCCCGGCGCCTCCGGCAATTGAGCCACGCCGGCATTGATGCGCAGATCACCCCGATCCAGTCGAAGTTGTTGCGGATAACCATCCAACGCCAACATCGCCCGCACGTTCGCGTCGTATTTCAGATCCAGTTCCAGGGTATCACGTCCGCGCGGACGCACGGTCAGGACGAAGGGGCGAACCTGGTCGGCATTCTTGCCAAAGGGTTCCGGCAACCGGATAGCGGTGCCACGCAAATCCGAATTCAAGGTTAGCGTGAACGGTGACACCTCGTTTTGCCGGTCGTGCCGGCCAATCGGAACCGCCAATACAGCCTGCCAAAGACTCTTGCCTTCGAGGTATGCATCCACCGCCGCAGGCGCACCGGTCAAGGTCCGCAACCCAATTCGGCCTCGCAACTGGCCGCGCAGTTCGCGCCGACCCTCGCCACCGGCCAGGTTCAGGTCGATCCGAACCGGCTCTCCGCGCAGCAGCGCCCGCACGTCCTCGGCTTTCAGGTCGGTTTCCGTAAACGCCACTTCGCCCTTCAGCCGACTGAATTCGAGCGTCCGGGATGGCAAGGCCACGCTATTGTCCGACAAACCGATCCGCCCGCGCGCGTGGCTGGGCCGCGAGTCGGCTGGAACAGCGAGTTCGAACTCCACGGTATTGCGGCCGGCGATCCGCAAATCCGGCAGATCGTCGCCCAGCTCTTGGCCGACCGGGCTCTCTCTGAGCCCGCGCCACAAACTGGCGCCGGGTCCATCGATCCGCCCCTTGGCCTGGGCAACCACCTTTTCGAGATCGTCGATCCAGACCGCGAGATTTTCGATCTTGGCATCGAGCAGACGACCGGCGCCGGGCTCCATCTCGATCCGCATGCCGCGATTGCGGAACGTCACGCTCCCCCGCAATCCTTCCAATCGGGGCCAACCGGGCGCGTAGTTCACCACCGCATCCTCGATCCGAAAGCGGGTCTCGAACAAACCTTCGTCGCGGTCGAAGGGGAAATGGGCCGGCGGGCCGCGTAAAAGCAGATCACCGGCCACCACTCGACCGCCGACCAGCGCCTGATCCAGCCAGGCGACCCCCGCGGGCGGAATCACCGTCACCGGCAGGTAGCGCCGCGCCTGCTCGCGCCCGATGCGGACATCCTGATAATGCCCACGCAGATCCAGCACCGGCTCGCCCCGATCGGGCAAGGTGACGCTACCCCAAAACCGCCCGTTGAAATCGGAGTTGGCCATCTCCAGACTGGTGCTGTCGAGCCGCAATCCACCCATATCGCGTTGCCAGACGATCGTCCCGTGCAAGCGGTCGAGGTCAAGCGGGAGCCGCAGCAAACCAGCGGTATCGACCCGGACCCGCTGGCTGTCCAGTTCGAGCTGGCCTCGCGCCGGGGAAAAGGTCAACAGGCCGGTCAGGTTGTCGAATCCCGGCAAGCCGTGGGTCGATCGTCCGGCCACTCCGCGCAATCGCGCGGTCGCCGCATAGGTATCAAAACCGGACTCGGTTTCCAACGCGATTTCCGGCAAATCGCCGCGCGGGTCAAGCGACGTCAGCCAGTTTCGGGCCGACTCGTCCAGCCACGGCGTCACCCAGGCCAGCACGTCCTGAACGCGCCAGTCGCGGCCTTCCCCGCGCCAGCGCTCACCGGCGCGGCTCAGCTCGAAACGGGGTCGCGCCTCGCCCTGGGAATGAGCATCGCCAAACCGGGCCTGGCTCCGCAAGCGCCAGCCGGCATCCTGTGTGTTCCACTCAAAATTCAGTTCGCTGTCCGGTGTCGCCGCCAACCAGGACGCCAACAAGATGGTACGCGGCTCGGGTTTCGGACGCGCCTGTCGCAAACGCAACTGACCTTGCAAACGGACGGGACGCCAGTCCCGCCAGTCGCCGCTGACCGCCAATCCGACTTGGCCGGCGCTGAACGGCAAGGGTAACGGCCAACCCGCCAGATTCAAACGACCGGCCTCGAACCGAAAGGTCCCTCGCCCAGCCTCGGGATCGGCATCGTCGACGCGTTGCCGTTCCACATTCAATTGCAAGCGGTCGCCCAGGCCGGACGGCAACTCGGCGGTGAAGGTCAGCCGCTGGCCTTCGGCGGTGTCCCGCACCTGAAAATAGGGACGCAGAATGTTGATCGCCCCGCCATCCAGGCGGCACACGGTCAACCGCTCGCCGATGATGTCCAGCCGACGCACGGCGAACAGCCAGCGGGCGGCTTTCTCCAAGGGTGACGTGGCATTTTCGGAATCGGCATTCGCCCGCAGTCGCAAGGCTCCATCCGGCCCCTGCTCCAAGGTCAGGCTCACACCCTCCAGCCGGACTTGGCCGAACGCCGGCCGCCATTCCCGCAGCGAACGCCACAGGTTCAGACTCACCGTCGCCTGGGCGAAACTGGCCCAGGCAGCGCTGCTGTCGGGATCGCGCAGGCCGACGTCCCGCAATCGCAACCGAAGCCGCCAACCGTCCCGAACCGCATCCACCGACCCGATCCGCACCGGTGTCCGCAGCGCTTCTCCCAAAGCATCCACCAATGGCTCACGGTAGTCGTTCAAACGCGGCAGCAGCCACCATTGCCCAAATGCCAGCAACAGCAGCAACGGCAACAACAGCGCCAAAATCAGCCGACGCGCCCACCGCAGGGTCCGCCGCGTCGTGCTGGCCACATGCCAAAACCCTTGGCTCACATCAACACCACGTCATACTGCTCGCGGGTGTAGAGGGCTTCCGCCTGGAATTTGATGGGAATACCGATAAAGGCTTCCAGTTGCGCCACGCTGGTGGATTCCTGGTCGAGCATAGCGTCCACCACGTCCGGCGCGGCCAGCACCATGAACTGACGCGGCGAATACTGGCGGGCTTCGCGCAACAGTTCGCGGAAGATGTCGTAGCACACCGTCTCGGCGGTCTTGATCGAGCCTCGACCGTTGCACAAGGGACACGGCTCGCACAGCACCTGTTCCAGGCTCTCCCGGGTGCGCTTGCGGGTCATTTCCACCAGACCGAGCGGCGACACCTGCGAGATGTGGCTCTTGGCGCGGTCCTTTTCCAGATGTTTCTCCAACGCCTTGAACACCGCCTGACGGTGCTCCTCGCTGGCCATGTCGATGAAGTCGAGGATGATGATCCCGCCCAGATTGCGCAGCCGCAATTGCCGGGCAATGGCGGAGGCCGCCTCCAGATTGGTCTTGAAAATGGTTTCCTCAAGATTGCGATGCCCCACGTAGGCGCCGGTGTTGACGTCGATGGTGGTCATCGCCTCGGTCTGATCGACGATGAGATAGCCGCCGGACTTGAGCGGCACCTTCTTGCTTAGCGCTCGCTGGATCTCGTCCTCGATGCCGTACAGTTCGAAGATCGGCCGCTCGCCGGGATAGTGCTCCAGGCGCGGCACCATCTCCGGCACGAACTTGTCGGCGAACTCCAGCATCCGCTGGCAGGTTTCACGGGAATCGACGCGCATTCTCTCGACACTGTCGCCGACGAAATCGCGCAGCACTCGCAGGATCAGGGGCAGATCCTCGTACAGGGTCGCAATGCCGCTGGTCTCCTTGATCCGCTCCCGGATCGAACCCCACAAGCGTTGCAGAAACTGCATGTCCGCCCGCAGTGCCCAGGGCTCCGCGCCTTCCGCGGCGGTGCGCACGATGTAGCCACCGCCGAACTCGGCCCGGAAGACGTTGATCATTTCCTTGAGCCGCTGCCGCTCGCGCTCGCCGTCGATCTTGACCGACACGCCCGCCATGTCCGAATCGGCCAGGAACACCAGGAAGCGAGACGGCAGGGTGATATGCGTGGTCAACCGCGCGCCCTTGGTGCCGATCGGGTCCTTGATCACCTGCACCACCAATTCCTGATTCTCGCGCACCAATTCGGTAATGACCGGCCAGCGTTCGCCGGCGGCCGCTCCCCCTTCGACCATGGTTTCCGAACGGATATCGGAAACGTGCAGGAACGCGGCCCGCTCTAGGCCGACGTCCACGAACGCCGCCTCCATGCCGGGCAATACTCGACAGACTCGCCCCTTGTAGATGTTGCCGACCAACCCACGCCGGCCGACCCGTTCGAGCAGGATTTCCTGCAAGACGCCGTTCTCGACTACGGCCACTCGGGTTTCGCGAGGCGTTACATTGATCAGAATTTCGTCGCCCGTGCCGCCTTCGGCGCGTGTGGCCATAAATGGTCGTTCCCGTCAGGAGATATAAAGTAATGTTAGAGAGGGAGGATGCCGAACTCTCGCAGCAGTTCGGCGGTTTCGAACAGCGGTAGTCCCATCACCCCGGAGTAGCTGCCGCGTAGCTCGACGACGAAGGCCGCCGCCCGCCCTTGAATGCCGTAGCCACCGGCCTTGTCCCACGGTTCACCACTGTCCCAGTAAGTCTCGCATTCCGCCGGCGACAGTTCCCGGAAGCGAACTCGGCTTTCCTGGATCTTGAACGCGTCGCGCGCCTCGGTGGCCAAGGCCACCGCGCTCAAGACCCGATGCTCCCGCCCGGACAAGCGCGCCAGCATCGCCAACCCTTCGTCCCGGTCGCCGGGTTTGCCGAGAATCGCGCCGTCCACCACCACCGCCGTGTCCGCGCCCAGCACCGGCGCGGGTCTGCGTCGGCCCAATGCGCACACACCCGCTTCCGCCTTGGCCCGCGCCAGCCGAGCCACGTAGGCGTGGGGTGTCTCATTCGGCAGCGGCGTCTCGTCCACCGCAACCGGCAACAAACGGTAGGCAACGCCGATCTGACGCAGTAGTTCGCGACGGCGAGGCGAAGCGGAAGCTAGATAGATTTGGAAAGTGGCCATGTCAGGCACGGTGGTAGGGATGATGATGCAGCAGGCTCCAGGCCCGATAAAGCTGTTCGGCCACCACCACCCGCACTAGCGGATGCGGCAAGGTCAGCCTTGACAGCGCCCACAATCGCCCGGCGCGGGCATGGCAGGCCGGGTCCAACCCGTCAGGACCACCGACCAGCAGACTGAGATCGTGACCCTCCCGCAGCCAACCGGCCAATTGTTCGGCCAGTTGCGCGGTACTCCATTCCTGCCCCCGTTCGTCCAGGGCGACCACCTGAGACCCCGCCGGTATCGCCGCCAGCAAGCGTTCGCCCTCGGCGCGGACCAGACGAGTCAGGTCGGCATTCGCGCCACCACGTTTACCGGATGGAATTTCGACCAGGTTCAGCGTGCACTCTCGGGGCAGCCGCCTGGCGTATTCCTCATAGCCGGTCTTGACCCAGCCCGGCATGCGGGTCCCCACGGCGAGCAGATGAATCTTCACGAGCGTCGCGCAAGGATCGGTCTCTCAATGCCCCAACGCCCTGACGGCATCCACCGACCACAATTTTTCCAGATTGTAGAAATCGCGGGTCTGCGGCAACATGACGTGCAGCACGATGTCGTTCAAATCCACCAGCACCCACTCCGCCTCCCGCTGGCCTTCGACACCCAAGGGTCGTACGCCAACCGCCGCGCATTTTTCGATCACCTTGTCGGCCAGCGCCTTGACCTGGCGGCTGGAGGAACCGCTGGCGATGACCATCAAGTCAGTGAAACTGGCGATCTCGCGTACATCCAGAACCTTAATGTCCTGGGCCTTCACCTCTTCCAGGGCAGCCACAACAATGTCTCGTAAAGCCTCAAGTTGCATGAATTTCATTGGTCCTCATGAAGTCACGGGAGTCTGGACGGGCAGCGGCCGGTACAGCGCCCGCTCGTGGATATGGGCCAGCACCGTTTCCGGCAACAGAAAGCGGGGCGACTGGCCGCGCGCCAGCAAAGCGCGAATATAAGTCGCGGAAATGTCCAACTGGGTCACTGGCTGGAACAAGATACCGCCGGCAAGCCGCTGGCGCAGGGCGGCGGGGTCCATCCCGCGTGGGGCGATGAATTCCTCCAGTACCGGCACGAACGGCTTCGACGGTCCAGGCCGTTGCATCACCACGATGTGGGCGAACTGGCTCAATTCCCGCCAGCGATGCCAGGTATGCAGTTCGCGGAAGGCATCGACGCCGACGATCAGACACAGGGGGATATCGCCGAAGTCCTCGCGCAACGAGGCCAGGGTATCCACCATATAGGAAGGTCCCTCCCGACGCAGTTCCCGATCGTCGACCACGAAGCCCGTTTGCCCGGCCGTGGCCAAACGCACCAGCGTCAGTCGCTGCTCGGCGGTGATGTGCGGTGCACCGCGATGCGCCGGAATCCGGCAGGGCACGAAGCGAATTTCCGCCAGATCCAGCGCCTCCAGCAACTCCAACGCCGGTCGCAGATGACCGTAATGGATCGGGTCGAAGGTGCCGCCCAGAACGCCGATGGGGCGTGGATGGGATACGGGATACGGGGAGTGGAGCGAATCCACGGTTTCGTTATCCGTTGTCACGCATCGCGCCTCGCGTCCGGGTTCTCCAAAACCCGGTTGATCGTTTGGATCACGGTAGCCTGCTGTTCCTCCAATCCCAGCCACAGCGGCAGGCGCACCAATCGGTCGGCCAAATCGGTGGTCACCGGCAATTCTCCATGGGCGCGAGCGACGCGCTGCCCCTGTGGCGAGGCATGTAGCGGTACATAGTGGAACACACAGTTCACGCCATCCTGCTTAAGCTGGTCGATAAAAGCGGTGCGGTGTTCCAGGCTGTTGAGCAGCAGATAGTACATATGGGCGTTATGGGTACAGGAGTCCGGGATGATGGGCCGACGGACCCAGCCATGGTTTTCGGCGACGGCCAAAGCGCCATGATAGCAGTTCCACAGAGCCAGCCGCTGCTGGGTGATGGTTTCGGCCTCCTCCATCTGCGCCCAGAGGAAGGCAGCGATAATCTCACCGGGCAGATAGGAGGAACCGATATCGACCCAAGTATATTTGTCCACCTGACCGCGAAAGAATTGGCTGCGGTTGGTGCCTTTCTCACGGATGATCTCGGCACGCTCGACCAACCGTTCATCATTGATCAGCAGCGCGCCGCCTTCACCGGAGATGAGGTTCTTGGTTTCGTGGAAACTGAAACAGCCCAGATGACCGATGGAACCCAGCGGCCGGCCCTTGTAAGTAGACATGATCCCTTGGGTAGCGTCTTCGATCACCAGCAGGTCGTGGTGCTCGGCGATGGCCATGATGGCGTCCATTTCGCAACCGACGCCGGCGTAGTGAACCGGGACGATGGCGCGGGTGCGCGGGGTGATGGCGTCTTCGATCTTGGTTTCGTCGAGGTTGAGGGTATCGGGCCGGATGTCCACGAACACTGGAATCCCGCCCCGCAGCACGAAGGCGTTGGCAGTGGAAACGAAGGTGTAAGACGGCAGGATCACCTCGTCGCCCGGCTGGATGTCGGCGAGGATCGCAGCCATTTCCAGGGCGGCGGTGCAGGAATGAGTCAGCAGGGCTTTGCGGGTGCCGGTACGGGTTTCCAGCCAAGCCTGGCATTGTTGGGTAAAACGGCCATCGCCGGCCAGTTGGCCGTTGGCGTGGGCTTGGGCGATGTACCAGAGTTCCTTGCCGCCGATGTGGGGTTTGTTGAAGGGGATCTGCATGAATCAAGCTCCGTTGTCTTCAGGCGAGCCGAGGCGGACGAAACACCCAGAACTTTTGCAGCAAGAACAAGAGTACCGCCAACACAAGAATCAGGATGCCTTGCACGATTTCATGGGGCACCCTCAGCAGATCTACCAGCAACAGCAGGGCAAAAAGGTTGAACAGATAACCAAGGCCATACGCGGCAATGTATTTCACAAATGCCGATTGAGAAACACCCCGGTGCTCGAAGGTCCAACGCTGGTTGAAAATAAAAGTCTGCAACGTCCCCACCAGATAAAGCAGGGTCATGGCGGTTTTATGGCCAAAACCGAAAGTGGTCAAGGTTAGATAGAGTAGATAAAGAACGAGGTTGGAAGTCAAGCCGACGATGACGAAGCGTAGGCTCTGGATATGCCAAGTGCTTACCCACTCTCCCGAACCCAGTGAAAGGTCATTTCCGGTTGTAAAAAACGGAAACCAAGCTTGACATAGAGATTCAATACCGCCACGTTTCGCGCCGAAATCGTGGTCATCACGCCATCTTGTCCTTCCGCCTGATGGTGGCGCAACATCATCCGCCAAACTCTCCAGCCATAGCCCCGCCCCTGCCATTGGGGAGCAATGGCGGTCAGGTGCCAATAAACCGATTGATTTTCCTTAGACTCAACAATAAAGAGCGCCGCGATGCGATCACCTTCCATGACTTTAAGCAAGCGTTGCCGAGGATGGCTGAGAGTGTTTACTACCCATTGACCATAGCGCGCATCGCCCAAACGTGGATCGAGCCGTGGGTCGATATGATAGCGTTCGTGGCTAAAGGCATGTTCAGCAATCTCTCGTAGTGCAGGCAAATCGTTTGCTAATGCGGGAATAGCTATAAGATTGTCTGGTAAAAAATCCAAGGATTGTAGTTTCTCGATTTTCGGATGCAGCACCATTTCGATAAAACGAAAACCTTTAGACTCCAAGAACATCGATTCCCGCAACCGATCATGCGGCAATCGGCAACTAGCTATCTTGATCTCGCGAGCATCCAGCCAGTCTTGGAATTTCCGATAATCATCCGAAACGGAAGATGGGTCGACTACCTCCAGCGTTTCAATTTGCGCAACGGAAAAACCAAAGACTTCCGTATCCCACGGGATTTGACGAGCCATCAGACACAGGCCTGAACCTGTGAGGGAAAAGACAGACACAGCGTCGTGTCCGATTCTCAGGACTTATCCACGCCCGCAGCCGAATCCAGCAGCGCCAGCCACGCCTCGCCGTCGGCGCAATCGAGCAGCCGCTCCCCGAGTTGCTCCAGAGCATCCGGAACCGTCACCCGTGCCAGCATCGGCGCGCTGCGCGTCGCGATTTCCGCCCCAAAACGGCGGCGTGCCAGCCTCAATACCAAGTCACGCTCCGATTGCAAACCCTGTTGCAAACCCTGTTGCAAGCCCTGTTGCAAGCCCTGCTGCAAACCCTTTTCCATACCCTTTCGTATTCCGATACGCTCCACGCTGGTCACGTAGCGCATTTGCGTCGCCTCCTCAAATGTTCGTACTTCAACCCAAAGCCGGTCTTCCAAGGCGGCTGGTAGCTGTAGCAGCCAATCGATGACCCGAAACAGTTCGAGAATATCTCGCCGTTGCCAACCCCGCCGGTACAAGCTCTTCACCAGCTCCAGCTTGCCCCGGTAACGGGCGTCGGGATCGGTGGCGGTGGCTCGGGCCTGGAGATGGGCCTGCACCACGACCGCAAAGGGGTTGGTCGATTCGGCCAGTTCCGCTTGTCGGTCACGGAAGTCGTTCAGGCACGCCACCGGAAAGGCGAAGCGAGTTTCGCCGCCCCAGCGGCCGTAGTCGAATCGTCCCACCGTTTCGCCGCGTCCCTCGCCCAGCACCGCCAGGCTGACCACCGTCCGGGCGTGGCGGTCGAACAGCCGGTAGTTGTAGCTGAACATCCGTTGGGCGAATCCGGTCTCCCGCCGTCCCTGCACTTCGACGTGGACCAGGAGCCAATCCTCGCCGCCGTCGCGGGTGGTCACCTGCACCAGTTTATCGGCCCAGCGCCGCCCCAGTTCGGCGTCGCGCACCACCTGTTGCAATTCCTTGTCGAGAAAGCGATGACCCTGTTCCCAGGCGATATCAGCATGGGCGGCGGGGAAGAAAAAGGCCAGAAAGGCCGGAAAGTATCGTTCCAGCGCCTCCTTCCAAGGCGAATCGTAATCGTCGGCCATGCCCGTCATCGCCCGCCATCGCCCGCGCGCCCGACGGTTTCCTCCCCGCCCGTCCGCTCCCGCACCGCATAGGGCGGGCGCTCCATGGTGCGGAAATGCATCCGGGCCAAGTATTCGCCGATGATGCCCAGCGCCAGCAGTTGCGCGCTGGAGAACAGGGCGATGATCGAAGCCAGGAAGGGAAAACCCGGCACCCCACCGCCCTGAATCAGATAACGCCCCAGCACGTACACCAGCACCAGCGCGCCGAACACAGCGAAGGCGAAGCCCATCACGCTAGCCAGTTGCAGCGGCCGGATGGAAAAGCCGGTCATCATGTTCAGGGCATGGCGGACCAGCTTGCGCGGCGTGTAACCGGATTGACCGAACTGGCGCGGCTCGTGGCGGACCCGCACGGCGGCGAAGCGGGTGGTGGCCCAAGTCAGCAGCACGTCGATGTTGACCGATGGGCTGCGGTAATCGGCGAAAACCTCGCGCAACTCGGCGCGGAACGCGCGCAAGGCGCTGACGTGGCGGGCGGTTTCCGCGCCCATCGCCCCTTGCAAGGCGATCTTGGTGATGCGGGACGCCAGATCGCGCAGAAAACCGTGCTGTTCGCGCTCCGGCGGGCCGTACACCACGTCGTAGCCCTCCTCCAGCTTGGCCAACAGCTTGGGCAACTCCTCCGACGGGTGCTGGAGATCGTCGTCCATCGTCACGATCACCGCGCCGCGCGCTGCCCGAATCCCACACAGCAGGGCGTTGTGCTGGCCGTAGTTGCGACTCATTTTAAAGCCACGCACCCTAGGATCAACCGCTGCTAGGCTCTTTAATGATGTCCCAAGAGCGATCACCGCCGCAGTCTTCGACGAAAATAATCTCGAACTCATCGCCCCGTTGTTCGAATAAGGAAACCAAGCGGCGATATAACTCGGGCAGGCTTTCCGCCGAGCGATAGACGGGGATGAGGATGGAGGTTTTCGCCGATTTATTCATTTGTTAGGCATTTTCTACTTCGCTCTGCCCATAGCTTATTTACGTTAGCTAAGCTATAAAGAGCAGCAAGCAGCACAAATGGCCAAGCAGGTAAAGCATAACGATACTCGACCCAATTTGCATAAACTCCAAAGAATAACGTTCTCGTTAAAACAAATGATATCCCTAACACCAAAAAACATGAGTACCATTTTTCAAAATCAAGCGGTTTTAAAAAGCAAAAAATTATGCAAAAATAAAAAACTAACGGTCATTATCTTGCTGAAAAAATTCGGCAACCGTAAAAAGTGATAAAGATAATAGCTGGCATTACTTAGATTGATCCAGAAATTTCCTAAGTTATATAATCGATTCCATAAGTAGTAAGCCAGAGGATTTTTTCAATTCTTTCATTAGCTACCTTCATAAAAAATGAATCTTCAGCAAATAACATATACCCTCTTACTTTGACTTCCTTGACAATCTGATTTATCAGTGAACGCTCTTCGTCGCTGGAAAAAGCATCATATGGAAGGTTTTGAAAATCATTAACACTAATCAGAAAAGGACCCCAAACGATATTTTCTTTAACTGTCTGAGGGCCTAACCATGTCTGTGTCCATTTTGTTAAACCAGGAGTAGCATGACGAAATTCACCAAAAATAGCTATCTTATTTTCAACATGCCAGCGATAAGCTATGTTAGCGCCAACTATAAGAAAAAAAGGAATAGAAGCCAATAGTGCATACTTAGAAAAAAGCTTCCAAGACAATAATTTTAATCTTATAACTAAAGCAATAAAAACCAGCAATGGAACAAAAATAATCATTTCTGGTCGTATAATAAAGGTAATACTCAGAAAAAGACTACCAACCAATATTGAAATTGATTTTACATTTTTTTATCATTGCTAACGAATAGCGCCAGTGCAATCAAACATAAAACGACCAAGAAACAAACCAGGGTATCAGGATTGATAACGGTGATAAAAGCAGAGGTCCAAGGCTGAGCGCCTAGAACAATAGCCGGAAATATTCTGAACTTATTCGAATCATTAAACGAGCAAGCCGCAAAAAAAATTAAAATTATAACCGCTGCGTCCAAGAAAAACTGGATTATGCGGACAGACCGATAAATATCTGAATTCTCTTCTCCAAAAACTAGTAATGATGAAAGAAAAATAGGATAACCAGGAGGCCGAAAATCTGAGTACCGCAAATCGGTTTGACTAGAATCATTGTTTGCTATTTTCTGAAAAGATTTGTACTGCAAAAAATATCGTGCCTTGGGAACATAATCATTAGCGTCGCCTATTAACTGGTTACTTACAGGAGATGTCATCACCAAAAGAAATTTTAAGAGCATAAATATCAATAGAAAAATAACAGCCGTATCGATTTTTTTAAATTTCGTGCTCATCACTTAACCTGACGCACCAATAGTTTTATCATAAAATACAACGCATTACTTACCACTCACCCCCGCACATGCCCATCGCCCAGCACCACGAACTTGAGGGTGGTCAAGCCTTCCGCGCCGACCGGGCCACGGGCGTGCAGCTTATCGGTGCTGATGCCAATTTCCGCGCCCAAACCATACTCGCCACCGTCGGCGAACCGGGTCGAGGCGTTCACCATCACCGAACTGGAATCGACCTCGCGTAGAAAACGCCGCGCCCGGCCATAATCTTCCGTCACGATGGCGTCGGTGTGGGCGGAACCGTAGCGGGCGATGTGCTCCATGGCCTGGTCGAGATCATCGACCACCCGGATCGCCAGAATCGGCGCCAGATATTCGGCGTACCAATCCTCCTCGGTTGCTACTCCGACCTCCGGCAGCAGGTCGCGGGTCCGCTCGCAACCGCGCAGTTCCACACCGGCTTCCCGATAACGCCGGCCCAGCTCGGGCAACACCTGGCCGGCGACGCCCGCCGCCACCAGCAGGGTTTCCATGGTGTTGCAGGTGCCGTAGCGTTGGGTCTTGGCGTTGTAGGCGATCGACACCGCCTTGTCGGGATCGGCGCGATCGTCGATGTAGACATGGCAGACCCCGTCCAGATGCTTGATCACCGGCACCCGCGCCTCGCGGCTGATGCGCTCGATCAGGCCCTTGCCGCCGCGCGGCACGATCACGTCCACGTATTCGGCCATGCCGATCAGCGCGCCCACTGCGGCGCGGTCGGCCGTGTCGATCACCTGCACCGCATCGGCGGGCAGACCGGCGGCGGCCAGTCCCTGCTGGATGCAGGCGGCGATGGCACGGTTGGAATACAGCGCTTCCGATCCACCGCGCAGCACGGCGGCGTTGCCGGCCTTCAAACACAGCGCGGCAGCGTCGGCGGTCACGTTCGGCCGCGACTCGTAGATGATGCCGATCACCCCCAGCGGCACCCGCATGCGCCCGACTTGAATCCCCGAAGGACGGTATTTGAGATCGCTGATCTCGCCTACCGGATCGGGCTGAGCGGCGACTTCCCGCAAGCCCTGAGCCATCCCTCGAACACCCTTGGGCGTCAGCTCCAAGCGGTCCAGCAGGGCAGCGTCCAACCCGTTGGCACGGCCGGCTTCCATGTCCAGGCGGTTGGCCGCCAGCAACCGTTCCTCGTCCGCCTCCAGGGCGGCGGCGATGGCGAGCAGGGCATCGTTCTTGGTCCGCGTCTCGGCGCGGCCGACGACGCGAGACGCGGCGCGGGCACGGCGGCCCACATCCAGCATGTAGCGCTCGATGGCGTTGGCGGTTTCCATGTAGATATCGTTCATCGGCAAAGCGTCCTCATGACCGACGCCGCCTCAAGCGCCGGGCTATGACATTACAATTCGTCGGGCAACAACCGCCGATCGGCCAGCCGCAAACCCGCCATCAGCAGCATATCCCACGGCGAGCCGGGCTCGATGCCCTTGATCGCGCGGTCGGTGCGGGCGCACGCGTTCAGCAGCGACCGGCAATCGGCCAGCGTCAGCCGTTGCAGCGCCTGAAGCAGGGACGGCTTACGTTTGTCCCAGACGATTTCCTTGCGGGCGGCGAACGCGGCAAACACGGTTTCCGGCGGTTGGCGCTGGTCGCGGGCGAAAGCCAGTGCGTTCAGTACCCGCAGTTCCCGGTGCAAGGCCCAGTTCGCCAACACCGGCTCCACACCTTCGCCGCGCAACCCGTTCAGAATCCGCGCGACGCGCTCCGGCTGGCCGCGCAGGGCGGCATCCACGAAATCATAGATGCTGTATCGGGCGCTGTCGCCGACCGCCGCCAATACCCTGTCGACGGTTAGCGGCTGGTCGCCGGCCAACAACGCCAGCTTCTCGATTTCCTGGGCGGCGGCCAACAGATTGCCCTCCACCCGCTCGCTCAGCAGCAGCACTGCCTCAGGGGTAGGTTTCAGACCGCGTTCCCGTAGCCGGCGTTCGATCCAGGCCGGCAATTGTCCCGACTCCACCGGCACCGCCGGCACCACCACCCCAGTCGCATCCAGGGCGGCGAACCAGCGGCTTTTCTGGGTATTCCAGTCGAGCTTGCCGGCAGTGACCAACAACACCGCGTCGGCGGCGGGACGAGCCGCATACTCGCTCAGCGCCTTGGCACCAGCGTCGCCCGGTTTGGCGTTGCCCAGGCGCAGTTCCAGCAGCCGCCGGTTGGCGAACAGCGAGGGGCTGGCCGCCAGTTGGCGCAGCGTGTTCCAGTCGAAACCAACATCGACCATCAGGCATTCCCGCTCGGCATGGCCTCGTTCGCGGGCGGCGACGCGGAGTGTGTCGGCGGATTCCTGTGCCAGCAGGGTTTCTTCGCCAAAAACCAGATAGAGCGGCGCCAGAGTCTTGCGCAAATGCGCGGCGAGCTGTTCGGGGCGCAATCGCAAGCGGCGTCCTTAGGAGCCGATGGCTTGCAAGCGGCGGACGATCTGCCAAGCCAGATCCTCGGCCATGCTGTCCACCAGAATTTCCTGCGCGGCCTCGAAACCGAGCACTTCGTTTTCGTCGAACAACAAGGTTCGGTTGGCGCTGAGTCCTTCCAATGGAATCAGGGTCTTGCCGTTGGCCAATGTCACCTGGTAAGCGGCATCGTAAGCCAAGAAATACTGCCGCTTGACGTTGAGACGGTCGACGGCGACCACGCGGCGACCGCTACCCTCGCGCAGGATGGTAATGGTCGCCTTGGCCTGGGCCGGATCGCGGGTGACGGTCACGCCGTTGTTCGCCAGCAGCAGCCGCAGCTTGCGGCTCAGGGCGCCGGGCGGTGTACCAACCGTCGTCTGGCTTTGCAGGTACACCACCGACAACTCCGGCGGCAGTTGGGCTTGTCCGCGCAACTGGAAGCCGCAGCCACCCAACAACAACATCCACAACCCCAAGCTGCTCAGTACGATCCGGCGCATGGTCGATTCGCTCAGCACACCAGATTGACCAGTTTGCCGGGCACGATCACGACCTTGCGCGGTGATTTGTCCTCGACGAAGCGCCGCACGTTCGGCTCGGCTCGCGCCGCCTGTTCGATGGTTTCGCGGTCAGCGCTCACCGGCACTTCGATCTGGCCACGCAACTTGCCGTTGACCTGCACCACCAGCGTCATCAGGTCACGGGCCAGCGCCGTCTCGTCGGGCGTCGGCCAAGCGGCGTCCAGCACGTCGTCGCCATAGCCCAATTCCCGCCAAAGCGCGTGAGTGACGTGCGGCACCACCGGCGACAATAGCCGCAGCAGGATGCTCAAACCCTCGCGGCGCACGGCGGCGGCGGATGGATCGCCATCGGACTCGATCCGACTCAGCGCATTCAGAATCTTCATGCCGCCGGAAACCACGGTGTTGAACTGGTGGCGACCGAAGTCGTACAGCGCCTGCCGCAGTGCTTCATGCACCTCGCGACGCAGCTCGCGCAGCGGCCCGGATAGCGCGGCGGTGCCTGGCTCGCCAGCGGCGCGAATCGCCTCCTGATGCTCGGCGGCATGGAACCACAATCGGCGCAGAAAGCGGTAGGCGCCGGCCACGCCGGCATCGGACCATTCCAGCGCCTGATCGGGCGGCGCGGCGAACATCATGAACAGACGGGCGGTATCGGCGCCGTACTGCTCGATCAGCGACTGCGGATCGACGCCGTTGTTCTTGGACTTGGCCATTTTCTCGATGCCACCGATCGCCACCGGTTGGCCGTCGGTGCTCAGTGTCGCCGCCAGCGGCCGACCCTTGTCGTCGGTCTGCACCTTGACGTCGGCCGGGTTGATCCACTGCTTGCGGCCATCCGAGGTCTCCCGGTAGAAGGTGGGCGCCACCACCATGCCCTGGGTGAGCAGCTTGGCGAACGGTTCCGCCACCGGGGTCAGGCCCAGGTCGCGCATCACCTTGGTCCAGAACCGCGAATAAAGCAGGTGCAGAATGGCGTGCTCGATGCCGCCGACGTACTGATCGACCGGCATCCAGTAATCGGCGCGGGCGTCGGTCATCGCCGTCGCGCCCGGCGTGCAATAGCGGAAGAAGTACCAGGACGAATCGACGAAGGTGTCCATGGTGTCGGTTTCGCGCCGGGCTGGCTTTCCGCAGCGCGGGCAGGCACAGTCCAAGAATTCGGCGTATTTGTTGAGCGGGTTGCCGGAACCGTCTGGAATCAAGTCGCCCGGCAACACCACCGGCAGATCCGCGTCCGGCACTGGCACCGCGCCGCAATCTTGGCAATGGATGATCGGAATCGGCGTGCCCCAGTAGCGCTGCCGGGAGACACCCCAGTCGCGCAGCCGCCAGATTACCTTCTTTTCGCCCAAGCCCTTGGCGCTCAGATCGGCGGCGATGGCATCCACCGCCTGCTCGAAGCCCAAGCCATCGTATTGGCCGGAGTTGATGCACACACCGTAATCGGCGTAGGCGTCCTGCCACGGCGCGGGTGTTCCGTCGCCGGCGCGGGTACGAATCACCGGCTTGATCGGCAACTCGAACTTGTGCGCGAACTCGAAATCGCGCTCGTCGTGAGCCGGCACCGCCATCACTGCGCCCTCGCCGTAGCCCATCAGCACGTAGTTGGCGACCCACAGCGGTAGCAGCTCGCCGGTCAGGGGATGGGTGACGGTCAAACCGGTCGGCATACCCTTCTTTTCCTGGGTGGCCAACTCCGCTTCGGTGACGCCGCCGTGCCGGCATTCTTCGATGAACGCAGCCAGTTGCGGATTGGTTTGCGCGGCGTGCAGGGCCAGGGGATGTTCGGCGGCCACGGCGACGTAAGTGGCGCCCATGAGCGTGTCGGCGCGGGTGGTGAACACCCAAAGAGTGCCTCCCTCGCCCACCGTATGCGGAAAGCCGATCCGTACCCCGTGGCTCTTGCCGATCCAGTTTTTCTGCATCAGCTTGACCTGTTCGGGCCAATCGGGCAGTTGATCCAACGCCGCCAGCAGTTCCTCGGCGTACTGGGTGATCGCCAGGTAATACATCGGGATTTCGCGCTTCTCGACCAGCGCGCCGGTGCGCCAACCACGACCATCGATCACCTGCTCGTTGGCGAGCACGGTCTGGTCCATCGGGTCCCAGTTGACCACGCCGGTCTTCAGGTAGGCAATGCCCTTTTCCAACATCCGCAGGAACAACCATTGGTTCCAGCGGTAATACTCCGGCTGGCAGGTGGCCACCTCGCGTTCCCAGTCCACCGCGAAACCCAGCAGCCGCAACTGTTTTTTCATGTAGGCGATGTTGTCGAAAGTCCACTGCGCCGGGGCGACCCCGGACGCCATGGCCGCGTTCTCCGCCGGCAGGCCGAAAGCGTCCCAGCCCATCGGTTGCAACACGTTCTTGCCCAACATGCGCTGGTAGCGGGCGATCACGTCGCCAATGGTGTAGTTGCGCACATGGCCCATGTGCAACCGCCCGCTGGGATAGGGGAACATCGACAGACAGTAGAACTTTTCGCGGCCCGGCTCTTCGCGCACGGCGAAGGTCCGCTGCCCGTCCCAATAGCTTTGCGCTTCCGCTTCAATGGCTTGCGGGTTGTACGACTCGGCGATCACGGCTGTTACCTGGCTTTAAAACGAAGTGCGGTAAGATAGCATAACTTTTCAGCCGCCCGCATGGTCTGGACCGGACCGCGCCATTGAGGTCAATCAATCCGTGAACGACTCCCATCCGCACTCCCCCACCCTCAGCTACCGCGACGCCGGCGTGGACATCGAAGCCGGTAACCGGCTGGTGGACCGCATCAAGCCGCATGCCAAGCGCACCCACCGGCCCGGCGTATTGGGCGGACTGGGTGGCTTCGGCGCGTTGTTCGAACTACCGCTGGACCGCTACCGCCAACCGGTGCTGGTGTCCGGCACCGACGGGGTTGGCACCAAACTCAAACTGGCGCTGGAACTGCGCCGCCACGACACCATCGGCATCGACCTCGTGGCGATGTGCGTCAACGACGTGCTGGTGGTCGGGGCCGAACCGTTGTTCTTCCTCGACTATTACGCCACCGGCCATCTGGATGTGGAGGTAGCCGCCGCCGTGATCCAGGGCATCGCCGACGGCTGCGAACAAGCCGGCGCGGCGCTGGTGGGCGGCGAAACCGCCGAGATGCCGGGAATGTACGGCGAGGGCGATTACGACTTGGCCGGTTTCTGCGTCGGCGTGGTCGAGAAAAATCGGATCCTCGACGGATCGCGGGTCGCGCCGGGCGATGTGTTACTGGGACTGGCCTCCTCCGGGCCGCATTCCAACGGCTATTCGCTGATCCGCAAGATCCTGGCGGTCGGCGGCGCGAAGCTGGATCGGCCATTCGAGGATCGCACGCTAGGCGAAACCTTGCTGGCCCCGACCCGGATCTACGTCAAGCCGGTGCTGCAACTGCTGACGCAGGTCGAAGTTCACGCTATCGCTCACATCACCGGTGGTGGCCTGACCGAAAATCTGCCGCGCGTTCTCCCGCCTCGCACCAAGGCGATCATCGACACCGCCAGTTGGCCACGACCAGCCATTTTCCAGTGGTTGCAACAACAGGGGGGCGTGGCCGAAGCGGAAATGTGGCGTACCTTCAATTGTGGAGTGGGCATGGTGATCGGTGTCGCGGCGGAAGACGCGGAGCGGGCGCAAACGATCCTGCGCGATGCCGGCGAAAAGGTCTGGGCGCTGGGCCGGATCGCCGGCGGCGCGCAAGATGAACCCTTCGTGGAGTTTCAAGCGTGAGCGCCATTCGAAAAATCCGGCTGGTGGTGCTGATCTCGGGGCGAGGCAGCAACTTGCAGGCGATTCTGGATCAGGCCGTCAGCGGAGAATTACCAGTCGAGGTGGCGACCGTCGTCAGTAACCGGCCCGGCGTCCACGGCTTGGAACGGGCACGGCAAGCCGGCGTTCCCGCCCTGGAACTGGACCACAAAAACTTCGCCGACCGGCCGGAGTTCGAGGCGGCCCTGATCGAAACGATCGACCGTCGGCAACCGGATTTGGTGGTGCTGGCGGGCTTCATGCGGGTGCTGACCGCCGGTTTCACCGAACACTATCGGGGACGGCTACTCAACATCCATCCCTCGCTGCTGCCCAAGTTTCGCGGCCTGCACACTCATAAACGAGCCATCGCGGCCAGCGAAACCGAACATGGGGCCAGCATCCATTTCGTCACCGCCGAACTGGACGGCGGGCCGGTCATCGTGCAGGCGCGAGTCCCGGTGCTACCGGGCGACGATTCCGATGCGCTTGCGGCGCGGGTCCTGGAGCAGGAACACCGCTTATACCCGCTGGCGATTCGCTGGTTCGCGGAACAACGGCTGCGCCTGGAAGGCGAGCAGGTATGGTTCGACGGCCAACCGCTGGTGGAACCGTTGCGACTGGAACAATTCGCCGCTGGTCAGAGCGCGCTAGACGCGGGACTCAAATGAACACTTCGTCGAGACGGATTTCCACCCCGGGCAACAGAATCGGCGTCAACACGCCTTCTCGCGCCTGAACGCGGGTTCGATAAGCGCCGCGCTCCGGCTGTGGATCGTGGTAGATCTCGACATGTCGGCGGCGCGGCCCCATCACCAGCCAAACTTCGGGGATACCGTGCCGGGCGTAGAGCGGCACCTTGGTCTTGCGGTCGAATTCCGCCGTGCTGTCGGAGACTTCAATAAGCAGCAGTACATCTTGGGCGCGAGGATGTTCGTTCAGGTAATAATCCGCGCGCGGGCGTAGCAGAATTAGATCGGGCTGAGGTTCGGAATGATCGTCCAGCACAATTGGGTTTTGCACATAGACAATCTGCGTATCGGAGACCGCCCGCATGAACAAGCGATTCAGAATGCTCACGGTTCCCGCGTGAAAACTGCCGATCGGCGCCATCTCGAACAACTCCCCCTCGATCAATTCCAATCGCGCCTCGGGATCGAGGAAACCAGTCTCTCCCATCCGATGGAAATCGGCCACGCTCCAGAGACGCCGAACGGGGCTGGTCCTGGCGGTGGGCTGACTTGTTGGCGACAACGACGCGGACGCGGACATCACACTTTCTCCTCGATCGACGATTCGTTCACGACCCCTTATCGAGCGGCTCGTCATCGCCGATCCGGCTCGGAGTCGGGCCGCTCTGCCGCTTGTATTTGGCATCCTGCCGCTTGTGGTAGGGGCGCATGGCGGGACCGGTCAGGGTCTCGAAGCTGATGGCGCAGATCGCCATGCCGGGCCGCAACGCCAGCGGCAACTTGCCGCTATTGAAGCACTCCAGCACGATGGCGCCGCTCCAGCCGGGATCGATGCGGTGGGCGGTAACATGCACCATCAATCCCAGCCGGGCCAGACTGGAGCGACCATCCAGCCAGCCAACCAGATCGTCCGGCACGGTGATGGTCTCGACGGTGGCCGCCAGCGCCAACTCGCCGGGATGGATGAAAAACGCCCCATCCGAGCCGATGCGGATCTCCTTGCCCATGATCTGGTTGATGGCGTGATCGACTTCCTCCCTCGGCCCGCTGAGGTCGATATGCGACGCGGCGTGATCGTTGAACACCCGGAACCGGTTACCCAGATGCAGATCCACGCTGACTCCGTTGATCCGGCTGGACGAGGGGCGCGGCTCGATACGGATCTTTCCCTCGTCCAGACAATGTTCGATATCGCGGTCGCACAGCCGCATGGGGCGAAACCTCAGGTGTTTTGAATCACGATGTTGGGGAACTTGTGACTGTAGTTTCGGGCTTGCAACGACAGTCGGGCGGCGGCGCGGCGGGCGATCTCCCGATACAGACTGGCGATGCGGCTGTCCGGCTCCGCTGCCACCGTGGGCCGGCCGCCATCGGTTTCCTCGCGGATACGAATATCCAACGGCAAGGACCCCAGGAAGGGCACCTCGTATTCTTCCGCCATCCGCTGGCCGCCGCCCGCGCCGAAGATGTGTTCCTCGTGACCGCATTGCGAACAGATGTGAATACTCATGTTCTCGACGACACCCAATACCGGAACCTCCACTTTCTCGAACATCTTCAGTCCCTTGCGGGCGTCCAACAAGGCGATGTCCTGCGGCGTGGTGACGATGATCGCGCCGCTGACCGGCACTTTCTGCGACAGGGTCAACTGGGTGTCGCCGGTGCCCGGCGGCAGGTCGATGATCAGATAATCGAGATCGTGCCAGCGAGTATCGCGTAGCAATTGTTCGAGGGTCTGGGTCACCATCGGTCCGCGCCAGACCATCGGCGTGTCTTCCTCGATCAGATAGCCGATCGACATGGACTGGATGTTGTAGCTGACGATCGGATTCAGCGTCTTGCCGTCCGGCGACTCCGGCTGTTGACGCGCGCCCAGCATGCGCGGCTGACTGGGGCCATAGATGTCGGCGTCCAGCAAGCCGACCCGCGCTCCTTCGACGCTGAGCGCCAGCGCCAGATTGACCGCCGTGGTGGATTTGCCGACCCCGCCCTTGCCGGAGGCCACGGCGATGATGTTGCGCACGCCCGGCATCGGTTTCAGCCCCTTTTGCACCTCGTGGGCGATTACCTTGCACTCCACTCGAACCACCGCATCGCCGGCGCCCAGCGCCGTCAACCGCTCGCGCAGGGCCGCGATCAACGCATCTCGATAGCCCGCCGCCGGGAATCCCAGTTCCACATCGATCTCGATGCGATTAGCTCCGATTTGGATGTTCTTGATGCACTTGGCGGTCACCAGATCCTGTTCGAGATAGGGGTCCACATAGCCTTTGAGGGCGGTTTCCACATCGGCGCGCGATACAGCGGTCATAAGCGAGGTTTCTCCTGCAAGATAAGTTCGATTCAGTATCGGAAAATCGGGCGCTTCGATTCGCGCCCGGCACAGCGTTCAATAGCCGACCAAGCACTTCTGTCGGGCCACTTCCAACTTGAGGCGGGCATCCGCCTTCAGGGCCGCGAGCACGCATTGCCAGTACGAGGGTTGGTAATTATCCGCCATTCCCTCGCAATTGACCTGATTCAAGGCTTGCGGCGATTCGCCATGCTGTTGGGCCAGGGATACCGCTTGCTGGCAAAAATTCGCGCTCCAGATTTCCTCCGCCAGCGCCCCCTGGGAGTGGGCTGGACCTGCGACCATCAGTCCCGCAACCGCCACGATCCCGCTGAAAGCCAAGTTGATTCGCATAAATACCTCCTCGTTTCCGCCCAAACTCGCATGGCGGACACTCCGCTCGGCGGATGACAGCCATGCGGCAATACTGCTAACGTAGCGGTCTTTCCGAGCGACCGCAACGATCCCGACCATGAGCGACCAAACCCGCCGCATCCTCGTCACCAGCGCCCTGCCCTACGCCAACGGTCCGATCCATATCGGCCACCTGGTCGAATACATTCAGACCGACATCTGGGTCCGCTTCCAGAAACTGCGCGGCCACGAATGCTACTACCTTTGCGCCGACGACGCTCACGGTACGCCGATCATGTTGCGCGCCGAACAGGACGGTGTGACCCCGGAACAACTGATCGAGCGGATCTGGCGCGAGCATCACGCCGATTTCACCGATTTCCTGATCGAGTTCGACAACTATTACTCCACGCATTCACCGGAATGCCGTCATTACGCCGAACTGATCTATCAGCGGCTGAACGAAGCCGGGCACATCAGCCGCCGGGTCATCACCCAGGCCTTCGACCCGGAAAAGCAGATGTTCCTGCCGGACCGTTTCATCAAAGGCGAATGTCCGCGCTGCGGCACACCGGACCAGTACGGCGACAGTTGCGAGAATTGCGGCGCCACCTATTCCCCCACCGACCTGAAAAACCCGCGCTCGGTCCTGTCCGGCGCGACGCCGATCACCAAGGAATCGCTGCATTTCTTTTTCAAGCTGGTCGATTTCGAGACCATGCTGAAGGACTGGATCGCCAGCGGACCGATCCAGCCGCAGATGATCAACAAGCTCAACGAGTGGTTCACCGCCGGCTTGCAGGAGTGGGACATCTCCCGCGACGCGCCGTACTGGGGCTTCGAAATCCCCGACGCGCCCGGCAAGTATTTCTATGTCTGGCTGGATGCACCGATCGGCTACATGGCCAGCTTCCAGAACTTCTGCGACCGCGCCGGTCTGCGTTTCGACGATTTCTGGGGGCCGGACAGCGACGCCGAGGTCCATCATTTCATCGGCAAGGACATCGCCTATTTCCACATCCTGTTCTGGCCGGCCGAGCTGACCGGCGCTGGCTTCCGCAAGCCGACCGCCGTACATTGCCACGGTTTTCTGACCGTGGACGGCCAGAAAATGTCGAAGTCGCGCGGCACCTTCATCAAGGCCCGTACCTATCTCAATCATCTGCGGCCGGAATATCTGCGCTACTACTTCGCCACCAAACTGAGCGATGGCGTCGACGACCTCGATCTCAACTTCGAGGACTTTCTGCAGCGGGTCAACAGCGACCTGGTCGGCAAGCTGGTCAATATCGCCAGCCGCAGCGCCGGTTTCATCACCCGCCGTTTCGGTGGCCAACTGGCCGATCGGCTAGCCGAGCCGGAACTGTATGCCGAATTTGTCGCCGCCGCCGATTCCATTGCCCAAGCTTACGAAAAGCGGGAATTCGGCCGGGCCATGCGCGAGATCATGGCGCTGGCCGACCGCGCCAACCAGTACATCGACGAGAAGAAACCCTGGACGCTGGCCAAACAGCCCGGCGCAGAGGCCGAAGTACAGGCCGTTTGCAGCCTGGGCTTGAACCTGTTCCGGGTGCTGACGCTGTATCTCAAGCCGGTGCTGCCCGGCCTGGCGACGCAGGTCGAACAGTTCCTGCAAATCCCGCCGCTGCGCTGGAGCGATATCGACCACCCGCTGCTCGGCCATGCCATCGCCGAGTTCAAGCCACTGATGCAACGCGTGGAAATGGCACAAATCGCGGCGATCATCGAGGAATCCAAGGAAGGCGCTCCAAGCGGCGAAGAGACGCCCGCGCCGAGTGGGCCGCTGATCGACGATCCGATCGGTCCCGCCATCACCATTGAGGATTTCGCCAAGGTGGACTTGCGGGTGGCGCGGATCGTCAAGGCCGAAGCGGTGGCGGGGGCCGATAAGCTGCTGCGGCTGGAACTGGATCTCGGCGGCGAAACCCGTCAGGTCTTCGCCGGCATCAAATCCGCCTACCCGCCGGAAGCGCTGCAAGATCGGCTGACCGTGCTGGTCGCCAACCTCGCCCCGCGCAAGATGCGCTTCGGCGTTTCCGAGGGCATGGTGCTGGCGGCCGGCGGTGGAGGCGGTATCTATCTGCTCGGCCCGGACACCGGCGCGGAGCCGGGGATGCGGGTCAGATGATCAGCGCGCGCCCCGACCCCACAGGATGATTTGCAGCCTTTCCCCGCGACCGGAGCGCCACCGCATGCTTGATCTTGCCACTACTCGCATCGGCATCGTCGGTCTCGGTTATGTGGGCTTACCTTTGGCGGTCGAATTCGGCAAGCAGTTCCCGACGATCGGTCTGGATATCAACGCCGCCCGCATCCGCGAACTCCAGGTCGGCCGTGACAGCACGCTGGAAGTCGCATCCGAGGAACTACGGCAAGCCCACCATCTGCGTTATACCGATCGCGCCGCGGATCTGGCAACCTGCAACGTCTACATCGTCACGGTGCCGACTCCGGTGGACGGCTACAAGCGTCCTGATTTCGGTCCGCTGATCGGCGCCAGCACCACAGTGGGCCGGCTGTTGAAACCGGGCGACGTGGCGATTTACGAATCCACGGTCTACCCCGGCGCCACCGAGGAAATCTGCGTGCCGATCCTGGAACGGGAATCCGGCTTGCGTTTCAATGCGGATTTTTTCGCCGGCTACAGCCCGGAACGCATCAACCCCGGTGACAAGGACCACCGGGTCACCAGTATTCTCAAGGTCACTTCCGGCTCCACGCCGGAAGCGGCGGTGTTCGTGGACGCACTGTACCGGCGCATCATTACCGCCGGAACCCACCGCGCCTCCAGCATCCGCGTGGCGGAGGCCGCCAAGGTGATCGAGAACACCCAGCGCGACGTCAACATCGCCTTGGTCAACGAACTGGCGCTTTTATTCGAGCGCTTGGGCATCGATACCGAAGAAGTGCTGCTCGCCGCCGGTACCAAGTGGAATTTCCTGCCGTTCCGGCCGGGCCTGGTGGGCGGCCATTGCATCGGTGTCGATCCCTATTATCTGACCCACAAGGCCCAGCAGATCGGCCACCACCCGGAAATGATCCTGGCCGGGAGGCGCATCAACGACGGCATGGGCGCCTACGTGGTGCAACGAGTGGTCAAACTGATGAACCAACGCCGGATCGCGGTGATGGACGCCAAGATACTGGTGCTGGGTCTGACCTTCAAGGAAAATTGTCCAGATTTGCGCAACACCCGGGTGGTGGACATCGTTCGGGAATTCAGCGATTACAATGCTCGCGTCGATGTATACGATCCGTGGGTGGACCCCCAGGAGGCCCAGCATGAATACGGCATCGAACCGGTCGCGGAACTGAAGTCGGGACATTACGACGCCATCATCCTGGCGGTGGGCCATCGCCAGTTCCGCGAGATGGGGGCGGAAGGCATCCGAGCCGCCGGCAAACCCAACGCGGTGTTGTTCGATGTCAAATATCTGCTGCCGGCCGGCAGCGTGGACGGTCGCTTGTAAGGGCCGATGCGGAATCCGTCATGAAAATTCTGGTCACGGGCAGCGCTGGCTTCATCGGCTCGACACTGTCCCAACGGCTGCTGGAACGCGGCGACGAAGTCATCGGTTTCGACAATCTGAACGATTACTACGACGTGAACCTGAAACGGGCGCGCTTGGCCCGTCTGCAACGGTATCCCGGATTTACCGAGATATGCGCGAATCTGGAGGATCGACCGGCGCTTACCGAGATTTTCGTTCGACATCGGCCGCGGCGGGTGGTGAATCTAGCGGCGCAGGCCGGGGTGCGCTATTCGATCCAGAACCCGCATGCCTATGTCGATTCCAATCTGGTCGGTTTTGTCAATCTTCTGGAAGCCTGCCGCCACCATGAGGTCGAGCACCTGGTCTATGCCTCGACCAGTTCGGTGTACGGCGCCAACACCAGGATGCCGTTTTCGGTGCACGATAACGTCGATCATCCGCTCAGCTTGTACGCCGCCACCAAGAAAGCCAACGAACTGATGGCCCATACCTACAGCCATTTGTATAGCTTGCCGGCCACCGGTTTGCGCTTTTTCACCGTGTACGGTCCGTGGGGCCGGCCGGACATGGCGCTGTTCCTGTTCACCCGCGCCATCCTGGCCGGCGAACCGATCGGTGTGTTCAATCATGGCCATCACCGCCGTGACTTCACCTACGTCGACGACATCGTCGAAGGGGTGATCCGGGTGTTAGATCGGGTGGCGACCCCAAACCCGGACTGGTCGAGCGATGCACCAGACCCAGCCACCAGCACCGCGCCTTATCGCCTTTACAACATCGGCAGCAACCGGCCGGTGGAACTGATGCGCTATATCGAGGTGTTGGAACAATGCCTGGGGCGGGTGGCGATCAAGAACATGCTGCCGATGCAAGCCGGTGACGTGCCGGATACCTACGCCGATGTCGATGACCTAGTCGAAGATGTCGGTTATCGACCTTCCACTCCGGTCGAGGAGGGCGTGGCCCGCTTCGTGGCCTGGTACCGGGAGTATTACCAAGTCTAAGCTGGACATAGTAATGGGCAGCAATTTCCACAACTTTTTAAGCGATGAAATGATTCCCTGATATATGACCTATAGTGTTGATCTTCGGAAGAAAGTCATGGCTTTTGTTCACGATGGTGGAAGCCAAGCGGAAGCGGCTCGTCGGTTTGAGGTTAGCCTGTGGTGTGTGCGGGACTGGCGGGCTCGAAAAGACTTGCGCCCCCGGCAGCGGGGGGTTGCCCGTCAGCGGAAGCTGGACCTGGACCGGTTACGAGCGCAGGTTCGCCAACACCCCGATGCCACCTTGCGGGAACACGCGGCGTTTTGTGGAGTGGATCGCAGCGTGGTCGGCAAGGCCTTGAAGAAGATGAAGATCACGCGCAAAAAAAGACCTTCAAGTATCGAGAGCGCGATCCAGAAAAGCGGATAGCGTACT
>Ga0209607_1000561_pt1 | contig 33129 bp, 28 predicted proteins | sample AD_UKC117_MetaG_FD_184413 | JGI IMG/M metagenome (GOLD analysis project Ga0209607, IMG submission 184413) | Active sludge microbial communities of municipal wastewater-treating anaerobic digesters from Hong Kong - AD_UKC117_MetaG (SPAdes)... | ecosystem: Engineered > Bioreactor > Anaerobic >... | reverse complement strand
CTGGGCGGAGGACCTCGACACCCTCCGCACCGAGATCGACCGCTTCCTCAATCAGTTTGCCCAAGGTTCCTTGGAACTACTGCGCTACGTGGGGCTAGAAGTACCGGATTAAATTTTTAAAGATCATCTAAAGGGGGGTAACCGTTCAGTCCCCACCTTTAGCAAAGGGGGGTGAAGGGGGATTTTGGCCCCGTCGCTCGTGCGAAATCCCCCCCGGCCCCCCTTTTTCAAAGGGGGGAGCTTCTGCGCTGACCCTATCAGCTATATTCGCTAACATAACGAGAATTGGTATAAGATTACCGGCAAGCAGGCTCCTCAAAGGGAATATTCATTATGGCCTACAGCGACTTCACGTTAAAAAGGGTCAAATCGGAATTAAACCTGAAAGTTATTGAAAATCAATCCATATTCTTCGATGTTCAGAGTATCGGAATCAGTGATTACCTCAAGGAAACTTTGAAGAGAAATGTACCTTTAGCATTGGCCATCAATACTGAAAAGGCTCGATCAGAACTGATTATTATCAACATTCTTATGGAAGTTAAGCAGATGTTTTCAGATCGGGTCAGCCTGTTTTCTGGAATTGATTTTAGTATCGATAAAGAGAGAGGATTAGCAGGGTTCTGTGATTTTATCCTCAGTAATTCCCCCGAACAATTGTATTTGGATAGCCCGGTCATCGCCATTGTGGAAGCCAAGAATGAAAATATCATCGCTGGCTTGGGACAGTGCATTGCCGAAATGTATGCTGCTAAAATTTATAATGAAAAGGAAGGACGCGATTTGTCCTGCCAGTATGGAGCCGTCACCACCGGGGATGAATGGAAATTCATCAAATTGGAAAACGACATGGCAGCTATTGATCTGGATTTTTATTATGTCATTGAAATAGATAAAATCATCGGGATTTTAGCTGCGATGGCTCAGCAGCGCGTTTAACTGGCCGTCCGTATTCTTCTCGCATCACCTCCGCCGCTGGCGCATGAAAAACCGGTACAGCACCGGCACGACAAAGAGCGTTAGCACTGTCGAGAACGCCAATCCCCAGACGATGCTAGCCGCGACCGGTCCCCACAGCAGCGACTTGCCCGCCAAACCGAACGCCAGCGAGAACAGCCCGGCGATGGTGGTGCCGGTGGTCATTAAAATAGCGATCACCCGCCGCCGCGCTGCATAGAGCGTGGCGTGCAATGTTCTCATGCCACTGGCCCGGCGGGCGTTGGCTGCGTCGATCAGCACGATCGCCGCGTTGACCGCGATTCCGGTCAGGGCGATCACCCCATAAAGGGTGTACAGAGACATGGGATTACCGGAAACCAGCAGGCCCAGGGTGACCCCGGTGAACGCCAGCGGCACGGTGACCAGGATCAGGAAGGGTTGGAAATAGCTGCGGAACTGGGCAGCCAGGATCAGGTAGATCAAGCCTACTCCGAGCAGAAACAACGGCCCCATGGCGTCCAGCGATTCATTGATGTCGTCCAGTTCGCCCGAAAAATCGAGATCAGCATTGGGATAGCGCGCCCGAATTTTTTCCCACTCGGCGCGTAGCTCGTTATTGGCCGACAGGGTGTTGTTCAATTCCGGGTCGAGATCAGCCTCCACGGTAATGGCCCGGCGCAGGTTCCAATGCCGGATCAGGCCGAGACTCTCGCCTTCCTCGGCGATCAATAGCGCTCCTAAGTCCGTGATTCCGCCGCTGGGCAGGGCGATGGGGTCGTCCAGCAATTCCTCGACTCGAACGACAGTGCGTGGCGCGGCGCGCACTCGCAGTTCCACTTTCTCACCCTGGTCGCGCAGATCAGCGACGACTTCACCATCCAGATGTAACCGCACCAATTGAGCGACCAACCCCGGATCCAGCCCGGCGTTCCGCGCGGCGTTTACATCGACTTTTAAACTCAATTCCGCCCGTCCGGTGATGTCGTTATCCACTACGTCGCGAGCGCCGGGAATCCGGGAAACAATCGTTTTGACCGCATCGGCGGCGGCGCGCAGTTCCTGACGATCGTCAGCGCGCACCTTGACGCTGATCGGCTTGGCGGTGGGCGGACCGCCGGACAGCTTGAGAAAGGAAATCGTCGCCCGGCCCGGAGTGCTGGTGACCATTTCGCGCATGTCTTCGATGATGGCGTCCAGTCCACGCATACCCGGTTTCGCCGGATTGAGCGACACGGCGATTTGGCCATACTGATCGCCATATAGCACCTCGGTCTCCGTGAACTGAACGCCCGCCAGCGAGATGACCGAACGCGCCTCACCCGCGCGCAGCTCAGAACGCACCCGCGCTTCCACCACCTGGGCCTGGCGCAAGGTCTCCTCCAGCGGAGCATCTGCCGGCATGTCGACATTGACGTAGTACAGGCGGATGGGATCGAAGGCGAAAAACTGGAACTTCACCCATCCTGCGCCGACCGCCGCGCCCGCGCCGATAAATAACGCTAAGGCCAGACCCAGATAGCGCACCGGATAGCGCATAACCCGTATCAACATCCGGGTGTATTTGAGACGCACCCAGTGAGTTCCTCGTTCGCGCAACCGCTGGGTTTTTGAATGACTGATGGCGCGACGACCGAGCGCGCTCACATGGGCGGGCAGCATCCAGAATGCCTCAATCAAACTGACCGCCAGTCCCACCGTTACCACAAAGGGAATAACAAACATGAATTTGCCGACGATGCCCGTGAGCAGCATCAAGGGCAGAAAGGCGGCGATGGTCGTGGATACCGCAGCGGATACCGGCAACCCGACCTCGCGCAACGCATCGAGCGCGGCGTCAAGGGCCGCCATGCCGCGCTCCATGCGAAAATAAGTGGCTTCCACAATCACTACGGCATCGTCCACCAACATGCCAAGCACGATGACAATACCGAGCAATACCGAGACGTTCAGCGTCGATCCCACCGCGTCCAGAATCACAAAAGCACCGGCCACGGAAAACACCACGCCCAGCGCCACCAGGGCGGCGATCCGTGACCCCAGAAACAGCCAGCAGAAGCCCAACACCAGTAGGAGACCGATAGCGGCGTTATTCTGCATCACGCTCAGCGCCTGGCGGGTGGGAATGGTCTGGTCGTCGGTCAGGGTCAGTTTCAGACCGCTTCCGGCCAGCACCGCATTCTTGCGGTCGATGTAATCGCGAATCCGCCCCACCAATTCCAGCGTGTTGGTATAGCCGATCTTGGTGATGGACATCATGACGCCGGGTTGACCGTTCATGGCGGCCAGATGCAGCGGATCATCACGACCGCGCCGCACCTGGGCAACAGCGTCTAACGGAACGTGGGTTGCAGTCGCGCTTGGTGGTTGCAGATAGAAGCTGGCCAGCAACTCGGGATCGGCGGTCGTGCCGCTTACTCTGACTAGCCACTCGCCGTGGTCGGTTTGGAGCTTGCCAGCGAACACGTCGCGAAACCACAGCCGCAACCCCTCGGCTAAATCCAGCGCGGTCAAACCCCGCGCCGCGAGTGCGGGAGGATCAAATTCCACCAACAGCTCTGGGTCCTGGAACCCCAGCGCCAGCACTGCATCAACTCCGGGAATCTGTTCCAGATCCTCCTTAATCACTCGGGTAGCGGCACGCAGATGTTCATCGGCAGCCAGGCCGGTCAGCATGACCATGGCCGTGGGAAAACCGTTGGAACTGGTGATTTCCAGAATCTCCGGGTCCTCCGCTTCGATCGGCAGTTCGGCGCTGGCCTGGTTTTGAATTTCCCGGCGCAAATCGTTGACTCGTTTGTCAAACACCCGCAAGGGAATATCACGGAATCGCACCAGGATATTCGACAACCCTTCCCGCGAGGAGCTGATGACGAACTTGGTGTCCTGCACTTTGCGCACGGCGTCTTCCAGCGGATTGGTGACCCGCTTTTCGACATCCTCAGCGGATGCGCCGGGCAAGACCGTGGCGATATTGATCCAGTTGAAATTGATCTCGGGATCCTGCTCGCGGGGCATGCGCGAGTAGGCGATCAGGCCCATCAGGATGACGACCACGAAAGCGATGTTGGCCAGGGGGTGGTTGGTAATTAACGCCCGGATGAAACGCATCTTAGCGCGCTCCATCCACGATTACCGGTTGACCGTCGTTCAAGCCTTGATGGCCGCGCGTGATCATCAAAGTCTGGGGCGGCAGATTCATGATGAAGGGACGGCCTTCCTGGGCACCGGGAGCGGGTTTGAACCAGGCGTGATCCTTTTCCACGACAAATGCGCCCAGGGTTTGATCGCGTTTAACCAGCAACTCAGCGGGCAGTTGGTAGCTGGCGCCTTCCCAGTGCAACAGGCCGCTGCTGCCTGGCGGCGCTGCGGTGTCAGTGAATCGCAGCCGGGCAAGCTGGTTGCGCGCTACAACGTCCACAACCGGGGACAATCGCAGCAAGCGCGCCGGGTAGCGCTGGCCCTGGCTGGTGAAAATCAGTGCGCTGGCCTGGAATAACTCATCGGCTTGAGCCGTGGGAATGTACGCCTCGATCTCGGGTGGGGCCAGATCGACCAGGCGCAGCAGGGTCGTCCCTGGCGCGGCCAGCGCCCCGACCTGCGCCTGGCGTTCCAGCACCACACCGGCGAAGGGAGCGATGATCCGGCATTTCTCGACATTACGCGCCGCCACAGCCCGTTGCGCCTGGGCAACGTCCAGATCGGCCTTAGCAGCCTGGACGCCGGTTTGCAGTTCCAGCACGGCGTCATCGGAGACAAATTGCTTCTTGCGCAGCGACAAAGCCTGCTGAAGCCGGTGTTCCGTTAAAGCCACGCGCGCCTGGGCAGCCTTGACCTGGGCATCAGCCTGGGCCAGCGCCAGCCGGTAATCCGTATCGTCAAGCTCCAACAAGAGTTGTCCCAGTTTAACTGTACCGCCGACCTCGGCGTGAATGCGCGCAACCCTGGCGGTGACTTCTGCAGCAATGCGACTGTCATTTGGGGCGATGACGCTGGCCGGCGCTGTGCCTCGATCAGGTAAAGCAACTTCGCGGAAGGGACGAGCATCGACGGTAACCAGGTCGGCGGTTTGGGCTATGATTATTGGACTAAACAACAGGCTGACGAGAATGAGGGTTAGTCGTGGCATGAATACAATGTCTCGATCATTGTGGTAAAGGTCGTAGTCCGAATTGTTGCAATTCTGCGCTGATTAGCGTGAGCAGCGCAATTTGACATCATAGATTTCATATTCAGCAATCCCCGCGCCCTCTTCTGTTTAGAGGCTAAGGCCGTCAAAACTTTATCTACTGGATTGCCCGCTACAGGCCCGAAATACCGTTTGCATTGGTTAAGTGTTCAGTATCCCGCATAATAAGCCACTTTTTCCGCTACCAGTGAAGGACGGGCTATGGCCATTCGCGTTGCACTCCATCATCAAACCGCTTACCGTTTCGACCGCCCGGTCGGCGTATCCCCCCATGTGATTCGCCTGCGTCCAGCCCCACACGCTCGCACCCCGATTCATGCTTATTCGCTCAAGATCGAACCCGCCGGCAAGTATTTCATCAACTGGATGCAAGATCCCTTCGGCAACTTCCAGGCGCGGCTGGTGTTTCCTGAAAAAGTCCGAGAACTGGGCATTACCGTCGATCTGGTGGCCGAGATGACGGTGATCAATCCTTTCGATTTCTTCGTCGAAAGCTACGCCGAAAAATACCCCTTTACTTATGAACCGACTCTGTTTCGCGAATTGACGCCGTATCTGGAAATTCAGGAAAGCGGACCGTTGCTCAACGAATGGCTGAATGGCGTCGACCGCACACCGAAAACCATTGTTGACTTCCTGGTCGACCTGAACCAGCGACTGAGTCAGGACATCGGTTACATCATCCGTATGGAGCCTGGCGTGCAGACTTGCGAAGAAACGCTAGGCAAGCGCAGCGGCTCCTGCCGCGACACCGGCTGGCTGCTGGTGCAAATCCTGCGGCATTTAGGACTGGCGGCGCGCTTTGTTTCTGGCTACCTGATTCAGCTCACCGCCGATGTCAAGGCGCTGGATGGCCCTTCCGGCACCGAAGTTGATTTCACGGACCTGCATGCCTGGGCTGAAGTGTTCGTACCGGGCGCGGGCTGGATCGGTTTGGATCCGACTTCTGGCCTGTTTGCCGGCGAGGGTCACATCCCATTGGCCTGCACCCCGACGCCCCCTAGCGCCGCGCCAGTCACCGGTTATACCGACAAATGCGAGACGGAATTCGGCTTTGACATGAAAGTAACGCGCATCCACGAGGACCCGCGCGTTACTAAACCTTATACCGAAGAACAATGGCAAGCGATCGAAACACTGGGCTACCTGGTCGATAAGCAGTTACACACGGACGACGTGCGCCTGACCATGGGCGGCGAACCGACTTTTGTCTCCATCGACGACATGGATGGCGCCGAATGGACGACCGCCGCCATCGGTCCCACCAAACGCAAACTGGCGGGCCGCTTGCTGAAAAAACTGCGCGACCGTTTCGCGCCCTACGGCTTCCTGCATTACAGCCAGGGTAAATGGTACCCTGGCGAATCTCTGCCGCGCTGGGCGCTGTCCTGTTACTGGCGCAGCGACGACCTGCCGTTATGGCATGATCCGCGCTGGATCGCCGATGACGAAACGCCGCAAGGCTACGGTCCCGACCAGGCGCGGGCATTTATCGCTGAACTGACCCGGCGGCTAGGGGTAGAAACAAACCACATTATCCCCGGCTATGAAGACGTATATTACTACCTGTGGAAAGAACGCACCCTGCCGGTCAACGTCGATCCGCTGAAGTACGACCTTAAGGACGATGAGGAACGCCGGCGGCTGGCGATCTTGCTGGAGCGAGGACTGAACACGATCACCGGTTACGCGCTGCCGATTCGCTGGCATTACGCGCCGGACGGCGAACGCTGGATGAGCGGGCCGTGGGCGCTGCGCCGCGAGCATCTTTATCTGATTCCCGGTGACTCACCCATGGGCTATCGGTTACCGCTGGCGGCGTTGCCCTGGGTCGGGGAGACGGACCGCGAAGTACCCCATCCCCAGTCATTATTTGAATTCCGCACCGCGCTCGGCGACACGCATGGCGAAGTCATGCGTCGCTACAGCGCATTCCTGCAAGGCCGGGGTGCTGCGCCGCGCGGTGACTTTCAGGAGCAACCGACAGCGGAGGCGGATACCAGCCCGGTCATCCATACTGCCCTGTGTGTGGAGCCGCGCGAAGGGCATATTTATATCTTCATGCCGCCGTTGGGGCAGTTGGAGCATTATCTGGATCTGCTGGCCTGCGTTGAGCAAACCGCCGCTGATCTGGAAATGCCGGTGCTGGTCGAGGGCTACGCCCCGCCGTCGGACTGGCGGTTGCGCAAGTTTGCCGTTACACCCGACCCCGGCGTCATCGAGGTGAATATCCATCCCGCCCGCGACTGGAATGAGCTGAAGCATAATGTTGAAGGGCTGTATGAGGATGCCCGGCAATCGCGGCTGGGTACGGAAAAATTTATGCTGGATGGTCGCCACACCGGCACCGGCGGCGGCAACCATGTAACCCTGGGCGGCGCAACGCCCAGCGATAGCCCGTTCCTGCGTCGCCCCGAAGTATTACGCAGCCTGATTACCTACTGGCAACACCACCCCAGTCTGTCCTACCTGTTCTCTGGACTGTTCATCGGCCCGACCAGCCAGGCGCCACGAGTGGACGAGGCGCGCAACGACAGCTTGTACGAGCTGGAAATCGCTTTCCGTGAAATGCCACCCGGCGAGGCCCCGCAACCGTGGCTAGTCGATCGGTTGTTGCGCAACCTGCTGGTGGATTTAAGCGGCAACACCCACCGCGCCGAATTCTGCATCGACAAGCTGTACTCGCCGGATTCCGCTACGGGTCGCTTGGGATTGGTGGAAATGCGCGCGTTTGAAATGCCGCCGCACGCCCGGATGAGCCTGATGCAAATGCTGTTGTTGCGCGGGCTGATCGCGCGGTTCTGGGAGCGGCCTTATCCGAATAAGGAACTGGTGCGCTGGGGAACGCAAATTCATGATCGCTTCCTGTTGCCGCACTATGTTTGGGAAGACTTTAAGGATGTCATCAGCGAACTGAGCCAGGCGGGGTACCCCTTTGAAAGCGACTGGTTCCTACCGTTCTTCGAGTTCCGTTTCCCGCACTACGGCAACATCGTTCAGCGCGACATTGATCTGGAGCTGCGCCAGGCGTTGGAGCCGTGGCATGTGCTGGGCGAAGAGCAGGCGTTGGGCGGCACCGCGCGCTATGTCGATTCCTCGGTAGAGCGGATGCAGGTCAAGGTGCGCGGGATGACCGGCGAACGGCATGTGGTGGCTTGCAATGGTCGGCGGATGCCGCTGCGACCGACCGATATTCCCGGTGAATATGTCGCCGGAGTTCGTTATCGGGCCTGGCTGCCGCCATCAGCTCTACACCCGACCGTGCCGATTCACACACCATTGGTGTTCGATATCGTCGATACCTGGAATCAACGCTCCATCGGCGGCTGCACCTATCATGTCCAGCATCCCGGTGGGCGCAATCCCGATACATTCCCAGTCAATGCTAATGAAGCGGAAGCGCGGCGTTTCGCCCGGTTCTGGCCCTATGGCCACACGCCGGGGCCGATGACCGCGCCAACGGAAGAACCCAACCCCAATTTCCCTTATACTTTGGATTTGCGACGGCGCGAGGGATAAATCACTGACGGAGTCGACCATGTTCAAAGTTGGCTCCGTTTACTGCTTAATGTTCTAAAAAAACTTGCGGAATCCGGGCATGAACTTTGGGGATCACATCCGGCGAATTCGCCAAAGACGTTATCAATTTAACCAACAGTACTCCATAGAGAGCATCGCTGGGCGCATTGGCGTGGAGCCAGTCGATCTTGAACGGATCGAACGCAATCACAGGCCGCCGGATGAACAAATACTACGGCGACTGGCGGACGATTTAGACGAGGACATGGATGTATTGCTTGCATTGGTGGGCGAAATCGCCAGTGATATTCGCGAGACGATTATCCGCCGCCCTGTCCTGTTTTCGGAATTGGTTCGGGGAGCGAGCGATTTGCCCGATGAAAAGCTGATCATGATGATCCGTAAAATTGCGAGTGATCGATCCAGGCGCCGCTCTAAACCTTCAAGAGTCGTCAATCCATGAAGGTTGTACAGAGCTGGGATGACGGGATTGTCGATGACGTCAGGCTGACCGAACTGCTGCGGCGGTTCGGGGCCAAGGCAACCTTTAATCTGAATCCGGGCCTGCATCAAAACCAGCGGTCGTTCAGTTTTCAGTATGGAGATAAGGAGGTCTGGCGTCTTGGCCGCGCTGAATTGATTGATGTGTACGCTGGTTTCGAAATTGCCAATCATTCCCTGACCCATCCTTATTTACCCGACCTGTCTCCAGCGGATTTAACGCATGAGGTGCAGGACAGCCGGCATCTTTTGCAAGACTGGTTTCAACAGCCGGTTCGGGGGTTCTGTTACCCGTTCGGCGCTTTCAATCCGGCAGTTAAGGATGCAGTACGTGCGACCGGTCATGTTTACGCGCGCACCGTGGCTGCACTTGAATCGGTGTTTCCGCCTGTCGATCCATTGGAGTTTGGCGCGAATTGCCATTTTACCGATCCCGCTTTCTGGACTCGTTACGAACGCGCCAAGGCGTCAAATAGCGTATTTTTCTTCTGGGGCCACAGTTATGAGCTGGTCAATGAAACCCTGTGGGCTGATCTGGAGAATAAAATTGCGGGTATCAGCGCCGATTCCGCAGCGGAGTGGGTGAATCTCGAAACTCTGTTTGTCCAAGAGGGATGATAATGGCGCGTTAGCCCTGACTGATCCAGGGATGATAGTGAAAATACAGTAACAGCAGACCGCCGAACACGATCCGATACCAGGCGAAGGGCGCGAAGCTGTGTTGCCCCACATACCCTAACATGAAGCGCACCACTGCCAGTCCGCCCAGGAAAGCTGCGACGAAACCGACTGCGAATATCGGTATATCCGCCAAAGTCAAATGGCCCCATTCTTTAAGAAGACTGTATAAGGTTGCCGCAAACATGGTGGGAATCGCCAGAAAGAATGAAAATTCAGTTGCTGCAAACCGCGATAACCCACCCAGCATTCCTCCCATGATGGTCGCTCCTGATCGCGACACTCCCGGAAACAATGCAAAGCTCTGGGCAATACCGACCAGCAAAGCGTCTTTCCAGGCCATGTCGTCCACGGCTTGCACTCGACTGGCTTTTGCATAACGTTCGATCAGCAGAATCGCTATGCCGCCGACGACCAGAGCGCCCGCGACTGTGACCGGATTGAAAAGATAGTGGGTAATGTATTTGTGCAACAGTAAACCGAGCGCTGCCGCCGGCGCGAAGGCAATGATCAGGTTCAGAACTAACCGCTGAGCCTTGCGGTCCCGGTTCAGATTCAGGGCCACATTGAATAGCCGTTCCCGGTAAATCCAGACCACCGCCAGAATGGCGCCAAGCTGGATGAAGATTTCAAAAGTCTCGGCGCGCGGCCCGGTAAAATTCAGAAAATCCCCTACAATAATTAAGTGACCGGTGCTGGAAATAGGCAGGAATTCCGAGGCGGCTTCCACCAAGCCCAGAATCAGCGCTTTTAAAATCAATAGAATATCCAAAAGTACTCCTTCAGACCCTGGCTGAATAATGGAGTTATATTCTAGCAGTTCGCTTCATAGCATTCGACACGCCAACAACGTGTTGGGAAGAATTGACCATGAATCACAAGATTTTGTTTTTCATGATTATTGCGCTAGCGTCGCTGACGCTGAGCGGGATCGCTGACGCCCAGGAAGTTTATAAGTGGACGGACGCCAGCGGGCAAGTGCATTACAGCCAGAAAAAACCGGAGACGACCGATCAGGTGCAGACTCTCGATATTCCATTGCCGCCGCCGGCGGATCCTTCCAGCGCTGACGTAGATGCCGAGGTTGCCCGCCTTAACGCGCTGTCTGAACAAATGGCCCGCGAGCGTGAGGAAGCGGAAAAAGCCCGCCAGGAACAGGCGATTCGCGATCTGGAGCAAAAAAATAAGGCATTGGAGAATGCATTGCTGAAACAGAAACTTGAACAACAGCAATCGGAAGAGGATGACCGCAACCCCTCGAGCAGCAGCTATCCCCCGGTTTATTCCTATCCTTTTCCCTATCCGCCCTATTATCCGCCTTCCTACCCGCCTGGCCCTCCGCGTCCTCCCTATCACCGGCCTTGTCAATCGCCCGCCTGTCAGCAACTCATGCCGCCATCAAAACCGGCGTCTGCTCTGGCCAAACCCAATCCGCCGTTCAGGCCGCCGCCGGCGGGTCTTGCGCCAACCACGCAGGGCGTGTTCCGGGGACAATAAGCAAAGGGCGCGATGATGCAGGTCTAGGCTAAAATCTTTTTGGAAAAGGCGCATCGTGTTGCGCGAAGCAACGCGGTCAACGATGAGACCCTGTGGAGCAGTTAATCGTGGAAGAGACTTATGCCTTGGGATTTGATGTTTACGGTACGCTGGTAGACCCACTGGCGCTCGCCGAACCTTTGCGCGCCTTGGTCGGCGAGCAGGCTGCGCAATTCGCCAGTGTCTGGCGAACCAAACAACTGGAATACTCCTTCCGGCGCGGTTTGATGCGGCGCTATGCCGATTTTGATGTCTGCACCCGGCAGGCGTTGCGCTATACCCAGCAAACCTTGCGTTGCGAACTTCCCGAGTCCGACCAGGACCGCTTGCTGGAAGCCTATCTTTATCTACCCATGTTTCCGGAAGTCGCCGCCAGTCTGGCCACCCTCAGGACGAACGGTCTGCGTTTGGTGGCGTTCTCAAATGGTGTGGAAGCCAGTATCCGGGCCTTGCTCGCCAATTCCGGAGTGCTGCCCTTGCTGGAGGACGTGGTCAGCGTGGACGATTTGCGCACCTTCAAGCCCGATCCAGAAGTCTACGCCTATCTGGCAAGGCGGACGGGACGAGCGCCCAACGAAACCTGGTTGGTGTCCAGCAACGCCTGGGATGTGATCGGCGCGAAAGCCGCCGGGTTACGCGCTGTCTGGGTAAAACGCCAAGCAGACATGATTTTCGACCCCTGGGAGGTCGAACCGGATATTGTGGTGAGCGGTCTGGATGAATTACCGGCCCGGTTCGCCAGGCCAGTAGAATAAAACGTATCGAAATCCTTGAAAAAGCCCTCACCTCTAACCCCTCTCCCGCAAGCGGGCGAGGGGAGCGAACGGTTTGGCTTCCTAGACAATAAACGGCACCAGAATCAGCGATACGATGGAGAGCAGCTTAACCAGAATATTCATTGCTGGACCGCTGGTGTCTTTGAAGGGATCGCCGACGGTATCACCGATCACCGCCGCCGCGTGAGCATCGCTGCCCTTGCGCTCGCCTTCCAGCTTGCCGGCTTCGATCGCCTTCTTAGCGTTATCCCAGGCGCCGCCAGCGTTGGACATCAACAACGCCATGGTCATGCCAGTTAGCAAGGCGCCTAGCAACATCCCGCCTAGCGCTACTGGTCCGAAAAAGAAACCGACAATGACCGGTGAGATAATGGCCAACATTCCCGGTGGAATCATTTCCCGTAACGCGGCATCGGTCGAGATCGTCACGCAACGCGCAGTGTCCGGTTTGGCGGTGCCTTGCAGCAAACCGGGGATTTCGCGGAACTGGCGGCGAATCTCCGTCACCATCTCCATGGCTGCCCGACCTACCGAACTCATGGTCATAGCCGCTGCCAAGAGGATGACCATGCCGCCCAGGAGAACGCCAATGATGACCTTGGGTTCGGTGATATCCATCGGCAGAGGTTGCCCCATTTTCAGTTCAACTGCTTGTTTGTACGAAACAAACAGCGCCAGCGCGGTCAGCGCCGCCGAGCCAATCGCGAAACCTTTACCGGTGGCGGCAGTGGTATTGCCGATGGCGTCCAACTCGTCAGTAATCGCCCGTACTTCCGGAGGTTGATGCGACATTTCGGCGATGCCGCCCGCGTTATCGGAGATCGGACCTGATGCGTCGATGGTCATAGTGACGCCGGCAGTCGCCAGCATACCAACCGCCGCAATAGCGATACCATACTGACCTGCGGTCTGATGCGCCACAAAGATGGCCAGCACGATGATTAACATCGGCACGGCGCAGCTTTCCATGCCCACGGCCAAGCCAGTGATGATGTTGGTGGCCGGTCCGGTTTTGCAGGACTGCGCAATGCGCGTGACCGGCTTGGACGAAGTGTAGTACCAAGCGGCCCGGCCAATGGCTACTCCCGCCAGGTTACCCGCCAGAATAGCGAAGAACAACGGCCAGCCGTAGCCAAACACCAGTATGGTCAGCAATGTCAGCGTCAGGAAGACCACTGCGGCGCTGGTTTCGGAAATCGCCAGCGCCTGTTCCGGCCCATACTTTTTGAAGGTATTCATGCCGTAAATGCCGACCAGGGAAGAGATCAGCCCAATGACCGCCAGCGTCAGCGGCAGCGCCAGCAACATGGAGCGGCTGACATCGCCGCCAAAATATTGGGTCAATTCAGCAGCGGTAAGAGTCGCCGCGAGCGTAACCGACGCCACCATCGCACCTACATAGGATTCAAAAATATCCGCGCCCATGCCGGCAATGTCGCCGACGTTATCGCCGACATTATCGGCAATCACGCCCGGATTGCGTGGATCATCTTCGGGAATGCCCGCCTCGACCTTGCCAACCAGGTCCGAACCTACGTCGGCAGCCTTGGTGAAAATGCCGCCGCCGACCCGGGCGAACAGCGCAATCGATGAGGCGCCCATGGAAAAGCCCCAGATGACTGAAACCGAATGGGGATCAACAGCCAGATCGGAAGCCAGTCCGGTATACAGCAGACCTAACCCCAGCAGTCCAAAACTGGCGACGGCCAGACCCATCACCGCGCCGCCGTCGAATCCCACCAACAACGCCTGTCCCGCGCCATGCTCCCGCGCTGCTGCGGTAACGCGGACATTGGCCTTGGTCGCGGCGTACATCCCGATCAGACCGGCCAGCCCCGAAGCCGCCGCGCCTAACAGGAAGGAGAGACTGGCGCCAAAACCGTATTGCACCGACAGCAGAATCGCAATAACCAATGCAAAGATGGCGATCTTGAAATACTGCGCTTTTAAGTAGGTCATCGCCCCCAGGTGAATCTCATCAGAGATCGCGGTCATCACCGCGTCCCCCGTGGATTGGCGAACGATTCCTTTGTAGAGCATCATGGCGGCGCCCAGCCCGAGCAGGCCCGCCAATAGTGATATGATTCCCAAGACCATAGAGTTCTCCACAACAGGGTTTGAATTCGGCGCCGCCCAGCCAAACGGACGGCATGTTATTGAATACGGGTAGTCAGTTACCGACGTAGCCACCCAAGCGAGCAAAAAACATGCCCTTTGCCCAAGATGCTCCGACCATCCTGGCCAACCCGTTTATACATCCACGTTAAAGTGGTTGAATTATAAGCCGACCTGACCAGACGATGAGCGAATCAATAAAAAATGACGAGCAGGATGGAGCTCAAAAGCGCATGATCATGAGCAGGTTGCGCCCAATTGGTCAATAATATCTTACTGAGGCGTCTCGAAACGGACAATTTTCGAGGCGCGCCCTTGCAGGGAGGCTGAAACCAGGCGGGCGCCGCGACGATCGCGTTGTATTCCGTAGCCCTGCCTTGAAATAAGGCGGGGAACGCCCTTTGATGGAACATCACCAGGAGAGATGCAAAGATGAAGTGCAAACACTATATGGTATCCGCGCCGACGTATGTGCTCGATACCGAGCCGCTGTCGGAAGCCGTATCCATCATGGTCCGCAAACACATGCAGGATTTGATGGTGGTCAACGATCAGCATGAATTCATTGGGACTATCAATTCCTTCATGTTTTCGAAGATGTTGTTGCCGTCTGAGCCGCAATTGCCGGACGACGCCGAGAATGAATCCGCCGAGGATGTGGACAACCGGCTGATTCCCCACTTGCACCGCAAGGTGGGCGACTTTGCTGCTTCTCACCCGGTGGTCGAACCGGAAGCCCCGTTGTCGGATGCGTTGCGACTGTTGTCAGAAGGGTATATCCGGTTGCCGGTGGTGGGGCCGGATCGCAAGTTGGTGGGTTCACTGTCCTCCCTCACGATTCTCCGACGGTTCCGGTTTTAACTCTCCGGTCGGGCAACGCTCTGCTTTTGCCCGACCGGCTTTGCTTAGCAGGGCAATGATTTTTTATAACCTTGCGCGAGGAGGCCCTCGATCATGCAACGCAGACATTTTCTGAAAGCTCTCGGGGTGGGGGCATGGGCGGGCGCCGGAACCGCGCTGAGTGGTTATGGTCAGCGGTTATACGCCGGTGATGCGAAAACGGATATTCCCGATCTGGTGGCCGTCAAAAACGGGGAGCCGGAAGCGCTGTTTGATTGTGGTATCGAAGCATTGGGCGGAATCAGGCGCTTTGTCAAAAAGGGCCAGACGGTGGTGATCAAGCCGAACATCGGCTGGAATACACCCCCGGAGCGGGCGGCCAATACGAATCCCCGGCTGGTGCGTCGCATCGTCGAACATTGCCTGCAAGCGGGGGCCAAAGAGGTTTATGTCTTTGACCATACCTGCGATGCCTGGCGCGACAGTTACCGCGCCAGCGGCATCGAACAGGCGGTGAAGGAAGCGGGCGGCAAATTGGCGCCGGGCAATAGCGAGAGTTATTTCCAAACGGTTGCGGTTACTCAAGGTCGCCGATTGCGTGAAGCGAAGGAACATGAATTAATCCTGCAATCCGATGTATTCATTAATGTGCCGGTGCTGAAAAGTCACGGCGGCGCGCGATTATCAATAGCGATGAAGAATCTGATGGGCATTGTCTGGGATCGCGGCGAGTGGCATTCCAATGACTTGCATCAGTGCATTGCTGATTTCACGACTTACCGCAAGCCTGACCTGAACGTAGTGGATGCCTGGAATGTGATGATGCGTCATGGGCCGCGCGGCGTATCGACGGCGGATGTCGCCAACCTGCAATCGCAACTGCTATCGACGGACCTGGTCACGGTAGATGCGGCGGCGACCCGGTTGTTTGGATTAGACCCGGATACGATCGGCTATGTGCGCATTGCCAGCGAGATGGGCGCAGGACGCAAGGATTTGGAAAATCTGGCGATCCGGCGCATTGTGCTTTGAATGATTGAACTCATTGCCGTCAACAAGGTTTTTCATCAGGGCCAGCCCAATGAATGCCGGGCATTGCACGAGATCAGTCTGACTTTGAAGCGCAGCGGGATTACCGTATTCAAGGGACCGAGCGGCTCCGGTAAGACGACCTTGCTGACCCTGATTGGTGGGTTGGCGCGCCCAACGAGTGGACGCATCAGACTTGATGGACGGTTGCTTTCCAATCTGCCGGAGCGCTTTTTAACCGAGATCCGCCGACATACTTTCGGCTTTGTATTTCAGCAATTCAACTTGATCCGGGGTTTGAGCGTCCTGGAGAATGTGATGTTGCCGGCCTATCCACTGGGCCGGCCTCATCGAGAACTGGTCAACGCAGCGAAGGGGTTACTGGATCGTTTCGGATTGGGCGCCAAGGCCGCGAGCCGAGTTGAATGGCTATCCGGCGGCGAGGCGCAACGCACCGCTTTGGCGCGCGCTTTGATCAACGATCCGGTGGTGATAATCGCCGACGAACCGACGGCGAATCTTGACAGCGCCTTGTCGCGGGAAGTGTTAGCGTTGTTGAATGAATTGGCGGGACAAGATCGCATGGTGCTGATCAGCAGTCACGATCCCCTGGTGTTCGAGGCGAGTTGCGTGAATCGGGTCATCGAATTGCATGATGGGCGGTTAATGGCTGATTCGATCATTAACGGTTCGGACCATTTTCAGGCGACGACCGGCTGACAATCGCCGGATTGTTTGGCGCTGGTTCAATATGTGACAATGAGGCCGAACCCGTATCTGCTGGCAAGGTTGCCGCCGGCGAAAGCGTATTCACCACTAAAGAATAAGGTTCCCCGCCATGCAAGCCTATTTTTGTTCCCAATGCGGTAATCCATTGAAGACGGCGGAAGTCGCCGGCCACGCTCGGCAATGCTGTAGCGCGCCCAACTGCTCTTATGTGTACTGGGATAATCCGGTTCCCGTAGTCGCCGCCATTGTTGAGGTGGATGGCGCGGTGATTCTGGCCCGAAACCACGGCTGGCCAGAAAAGATGTTTGGTCTGATTACCGGCTTTCTGGAAAAAGGCGAAACACCCGATGCAGCAGTGCTGCGTGAAGTGCGGGAAGAATTGGGCCTGAATGCTGAAACTGCTCGCTTTATCGGTTATTACCCGTTCTTCGAGATGAATCAGTTATTGCTGGCCTTCCATGTTCCGGCCAGTGGGGAGATTGTTCTTGGTGAGGAACTGGCCAGCATCAAACGCGTACCGGTTGAGAGGTTGAAACCGTGGACGATTGGCACGGGTCCCGCTGTTCGCGATTGGCTGGCGAACCGCAACAACTCAGAGTTTACTGAAGCCAGGATAGAGTCGGCAGCGGACTGAAATCGAGAAACAGTGCGGTTAATTGTGTTGCAACGTCGTAACTGTTCAGTCCCCCCTTTGGCAAAGGGGGGTGAGGGGGGATTTTGGCCCCGTCGCCCGTGCGTAATCCCCCCCAGCCCCCCTTTTTCAAAGGGGGGAGGTGAACGCTTATGCAACGCCCAAAGTTGCAAGCGCCGTTTTCAGGGTGAAGTCACTGTAGGCTATGAGGCATTTTTAGTTGGCGCGTTTGCGCCTATTTTTTTGATCGAAAACAGATAATAATCGCTTTTTTCTGTTGCGAAGGGTTTCTACAAACGCTATATCCGCTCGCTGGCTGAGCAGTCCAACAGGCGAATATCCCGAGGCAGTCGCTCGGATCATCAGGATACTCAGTAAGATGATGCTGATGGTTGTGTTTTGCCAACCCACCAGCGGCCACTGACCAGACCAGGACAATTCATAGGCCGTTGTGAACGGCGCGAAGTAGTAAATACCCCAAATATCTTCTGCGGTTGTTCCTCGTGCGCCAATTACATCGCAGAGCAGATGTAAATGAACGCTAATGAACGCCCAAATCGCCACCCAAAACCGCCGTATGCCAAGCATACCCACTGCTGCTGCAATCAGGATCGCCCCCGGCAGACCGTGGCCATACATGCGGTGGAAACTTTGGTAGTAATCTGTTTCGGGCAATCCAAGGATACGGGTGGCAAAGTCAACTACGATTCCTAAACCGTCTAAATCCGGAATAATACCGGCAATGACAACAAGAGTTTTGTCGCGTTGACTAGCTTGAAACCGCTCAAAGCCGACCCAACTGGCCAGAAAATGGGTGATCGGGCTCATCACAAATGACCTGTTGATAATCCAGTCAGTGGCAACCTGATATTGCAAATCCTCTCAGACCCTCTCCACCTGGGAGAGGGTGTTATTGGAATGCCTAGAACCCGTACAGCGCCTTATACTCGGCGTCGCGGCTGGCGATGAGTTGCGCCAGATTTAGCACGACCTTGCACTGTTTCCAAGTGGCGTCATCCTGCATCTTGCCATCGATCATCACTGCGCCACTGCCATCGGGCATAGCTTCCACCACGCGCTTGGCCCAAGCCACTTCATCCGCTTTCGGACTAAACACCCGCTTGGCGATGGCGATCTGGTTAGGATGCAGCGACCAAGCGCCGACACAGCCCATGAGATAAGCATTGCGGAACTGATCTTCACAGGCCACCAGGTCGGCGATGTCGCCGAACGGGCCGTAGAACGGCAGTGCGCCGACGCTGGCGCAAGCATCGACCATCTTGGCCATGGTGTAATGCCACAAATCCTGTTGTGCGGTAGGCCGAGAGGCATCGGGATTGCTCGGATCAGGATCGGTGCGCACGACATAATCGGGGTGTCCGCCGCCCACCCGTGTGGTCTTCATCCGCCGCGAAGCCGCTAGATCGGCAGGGCCAAGGCTCATCCCCTGCATCCGGGGGCTGGCGTTGGCGATTTCATCGACATTCGCCACGCCCAGCGCGGTTTCCAGAATGGCGTGAATCATCAATGGTTTCTTCACTCCGTACTTGGCTTCCAGTTGCGCCAGCAACTGATCGGCGAAATGAATATCCCACGCGCCCTGAATCTTGGGCAGCATGATCACATCCAGCTTGTCGCCGATCTCGCCCACCAGCCGAATCAAATCGTCCAGGAACCAGGGGCTGTCCAGGCTGTTGACCCGGGTCCAGAACTGGGTGTTGCCGAAATCGACGTTCTTGCCGATCTGCACCAGCCCTTCGCGAGCGGCTTCCTTGCGGTCAATCGGCACGGCGTCTTCCAGGTTGCCCAGCATGATGTCCACGGTCTTGGCGATATCCGGCACTTTGACCGCCATCTTGGGATTGCTGGGATCGAAGAAGTGGATCATCCGCGAGGGCAATACCGGAATCTCGCGGAGCGGCTCGGGAGCGCCAACGACCTTGGGTTTAAAGAAATCGCGGGGACTGCGCAGCATGGGATTTTCTCCTGTGGTTAGTAACGACCTTCATATTTATGGATCAGTTGTTGGGCGGCCACGGTCGGTGGGATATGGCCATTGATCACGGCTTCCTCGATCTCAGCGCGAATACTGTCCACGCCGGCATGATTAAAGAAGCTGGCGCGTAGGTGCTCCTCCACCATGGAATAAACCCAGTCCAGCGTTTGCCGTTGCCGGCGTTTCTCAAAGACGCCGCTGCCTGTGGTTTGTTCGCGGAACTGCCAGATCACTGACCAGATGGCGTCGATGCCTTCGCCGGACCTAGAGGAACAACTATACGCTTTCGTGCGCCAGCCTTCGGTGGCCGGAGCCAGAAAATGCAAGGCCCGATTGTACTCTGCACGGGCTGCGTTAGCGCGAATCTTGTTGTCGCCATCGGCTTTGTTGACCAGCAGCGCGTCGGCCAGCTCCATGATGCCTTTTTTAATGCCCTGTAATTCATCGCCAGCCCCGGACAGCATGAGCAACAGGAAGAAATCCACCATCGAACGCACGGTGGTTTCGCTTTGGCCCACACCGACTGTTTCCACCAGAATGACGTTATAGCCTGCCGCCTCGCAAATGAGCATGGTTTCACGACTCTTGCGGGTGACGCCGCCCAGAGTGCCACTGGAGGGCGAAGGGCGGATGAAAGCGCGCAGGTCACGGGACAACAGCTCCATCCGGGTTTTGTCGCCGAGAATGCTGCCGCGCGTCACGGTGCTGCTGGGGTCGACCGCTAGCACGGCGACCTTATGACCCTGTTCGCACAGGTGCAGGCCCAAGGCTTCGATAAAGGTGCTTTTGCCCACGCCGGGAACGCCGGTGATGCCGATCCGCACCGAGTGGCCGGTATTGGGCAGGAGTCGCCGCAGGACTTCCTGGCCCATATCGAAGTGCGCCTGAGCATTGCTTTCAACCAGGGTAATAGCTTGCGCCACGATATTGCGGTCACTGGCCAACACGCCGGCGACATATTCGTCGACCGTCAGCCGCCGCCGCCGTGGAGTCGCTGGACGCGGTACAGCAACGCTGGCTTGGCCAACGATGCCATCGTGACCGCCATCGACGCCAGCCATTACGGAGGTGGCGAATTCGGAACCAGCATTTTGGGGAACCCAGTCGGGTCTTTGTCTTGAGTCGTTCATGGGTTAGATCGTCACGCACTGGGGTGGATTGATGAGAGAGAGGCGCTCATTTTCAACAGGACGCCGGGAATTTGGTCAGTATGTTCGATGTAGATTTTTGTAGGGTCAATAAAAATCCTAAACAAATTATGGAGTCCGCACTATTTTCCAAAACTCAAAAAGGATTCTTACAGTACTTCACCATTAATCCTGATTCAAACTGCGCAACTGCCCGGCAGTCAATGCCCATTGCAGGTAACCCTCGCCAGCAGCGGGGCGGCCATCGAACTCAATCAAGGCCACGCCGCCCTTGCGGAAGGCCACCAGCGGGCGCGTCACATCCGCCAGCAACAATCCGGTCAGCAAACTCAGTTGCGGTTCATGGCCTACCGCCACCACAACGCCAGCGGTCGAGTATTGCGCCAGCCAGTCCAGCACCGCTTCCGGCGGATAGCGATAGTCCAGTTCAGGCCGCTCAATGATTGGCAGATCGCCATAAGCGCGGGCAATAATGTCCGCCGTCTCGCGGGCGCGCACTAGCGGGCTGCAAATCAACAAATCAATCTGCTCCAACTGCGAGCGCAGCCGGTTGGCGCCCTTGCGCATTTTCTTACGCCCGGCATCGGTCAACGGCCGCTGGGCATCAGTACCCCCCGCAGCCATGAAAGTTTCCGCATCCTCGGCGATCGCGTGGCGAACCAGTAACAGTTTCATTAGGGACTCCTCAAGATCACAATAACCGCCAGTGTATCATCGACAGGCGCTTTCATGATGCGCTGATGCCAATACGGGTTCTGCCCGCAGTTCTGACGGAAAATCACAGGTAAACACACTACCTGCGCCCAGTTCGCTGATGATCTGCAACTGGCCGCCATGATGGTTGAGTATATGCTTGACGATGGACAAGCCCAGTCCGGTTCCGCCGCTGCCGCGCGAACGGTCGCGATTCACCCGGTAGAAGCGCTCGGTCAGACGCGGCAAATGCTGAGGAGCGATCCCTTCGCCATTATCTTTGACGGCCAAATGAATGCCACTCGCGTCAGCCCACCAGCGCAGTTCAATCTGTCCTTCTGCGGGCGTGTAGCGCACGGCGTTGAACACCAGATTGGAAAAAGCGCTGCGAAGCTCTTTCTCACAACCGCAAATCCACAGTTCAGGATCGGCGATGACCTCGATCCGATGCCCCAGGTCGCCACTGAGCGCCAAGGCGTCATCAGCAATGTCCATCAAGAGCTTTGGAATCGCAATGGGTCGACGCGGTGATCGTTCCCTTTGCGACTCCAACCGCGCCAGCAGCAACAAATCTTCGATGATATGCAACATTCGGCTGGATTGCTGTTGCATGCCCCGCAAGGGTTGCCGCCAATGATCCAGCGCCACATCCTCGCTATCGAGAAGCGTCTCCAGATAACCGGTGATGACTGTTAAGGGTGTGCGCAATTCATGGGAAACATTGGCGACAAAGTCGCGCTGCATCTGCTCCAGACGCCGCATTCGGGAAATATCGGTGGCCAGCAGCAACCGCTGTTTCTTGCCATAAGGCACGATGCGCGCGCCCAGCAGCAGGCCATCATCGACCGGAGAAGGGAATTCCACGCGGTCACTGTCATGCGGGGCACGTGGATTTAGAAACGCTACAAAGGCTGGATGTCGCAACAAATGGGTAATCGGCAGACCCACATCCTGGCCTGGAGACAACCCAAGCAGGGTTTGGGAAGCGTTGTTGCACCACACCACCCGATCATCTTCGGCCAGTACGACCGCCGCGTCGGGTAAAGCAGCGGTCGCTTGCTGAAATTGCTGCAACAGGCGGCTGAGTTTGCGTTTGCGTTTGCGGCTTTGCCGGCGCAGGCGGGCGGTATGCGCGGCGACCTCTTGCCAGACCGGGCTGGCCCACGGTGGACTGGTGGCGGGGTCGCCGTGGAGCCAGCGATCCAACCGGTAGAGTTGCCATAACTGCCAAGCCAGGCTACTCAGCGCCGCCAGCAACAGACATAGCGTCAATTGACCCGTTATCCAGCCCAGCAATCCAGCGCCCGCAAAGATCAGCGCCAGCCGCTGGCATAAGTTCCACCAGGATTTGGACAAGACGCTAAACCCGAGTGGAAAACCGGTAACCCGCGCCGCGCACGGTTTGGATCAGGGCATCATAACCCTGTGGCTCCAGCACCTTGCGCAACCGGCGAATATGCACATCTACTGTGCGTTCCTCGACATAGACGTTGCTGCCCCAAACCCGGTCCAGCAACTGGCCGCGACTGTAGACCCGTTCCGGGTGCGACATGAAAAACTCCAGCAACCGGTATTCGGTCGGTCCCATCTCCAGTAATGATTCGTCAGCGCTGACCCGATGACTGGCCAGATCCAGCGAAAGACCATTCGCGCGCAGAATTTCATCTTCGGCAGCCGGACCGCCCCGGCGCAGCACCGCCCGGATGCGCGCCACCACCTCGCGCGGCGAAAACGGCTTGGTCACATAATCATCCGCGCCGCTTTCCAAACCCTGCACCTTGTCTTCTTCCTCGGCGCGGGCCGTCAACATAATGATGGGTAGTTCCCGGGTTAGATCGTCCTTTTTCAACCGGCGCGCGTAGTCAATTCCGCTAATGCCAGGCAACATCCAGTCCAGCAGGATCAAATCCGGCAGTTGCTCGACGATGCTGGCCTGCGCCTGTCGGGCGTCAGCGGCCTCTTCCACCTCATAACCGGCGTTAGTCAACGCAAACACGACCATTTCCCGGATCGGCTGCTCATCTTCCACGATTAAAATGCGTTTTGTGTTCATGCGCCCTCTTGAATTCGCTCGAACCGTCCCAAATGTATCCCAAAGTCGTTGCTATGGATTTCTGTATTTAAGGCAATTTGATGACAGGGAAGTGACAAGACGCCAGGCGGACGGATTTTCATAGCCAATCGCTATGAGGTCATTTGAATGATTCAATTTCCATAATGAATTGGCCTCGCTTAAGCTTTGCGCCACACTAACCCACGGCATTTCGCCACCCACTGTTGAGGAGATATTCCATGAGCGTTCTGGTTGCCCAACAAGCCCCTGATTTCACCGCCGCCGCCGTTATGCCCGATGGCTCGATCAAGGAGAACTTCAAGCTCTCCGAGCTGCGCGGCAAATACGTCGTGTTGTTCTTCTACCCCCTGGACTTCACTTTTGTCTGCCCATCGGAAATCATCGCCCATGATCATCGCATCGCCAAGTTCAAGGAACTGGGCGTGGAAGTGGTGGGCGTCTCCATCGACTCGCAGTATTCGCATTATGCCTGGCGCAATACGCCGGTTAACAAGGGCGGCATTGGCCCGGTGCAGTTTCCGCTGGTCGCCGATGTCAAGCATGAGATCACCCAGGCTTATGGCATCGAGCATCCCGCCGGGGTGGCGATGCGCGGCTCGTTTCTGATCGACAAAGCCGGCGTGGTGCAGGCGCAGATCGTCAACAACCTGCCGCTGGGCCGCGAAGTGGATGAAATGGTGCGTCTGATCGAAGCTCTGCAATTCAACGAGCAGTACGGCGAAGTCTGCCCAGCCGGGTGGAAGAAGGGCGACAAGGGAATGAAGCCGACGGCTGAAGGCGTGGCCGCTTATCTGGCCGAGAATTCTGCGGCGCTGTAAGAACTGTATAGAAATGCTCCTCTCCCCTTGGGAGAGGGGTTAGAAGTGAGGTAGTACCCGCACGCCAGCGCCCGGCCTTGGACGCTTGCGTTCCGGCATTGCCCGTTACCAATGAAAAATCAGGAGACGCCCCGATGAGCACCTCAAAGCACTGTCGCGTATTAATTCTGGGTTCCGGCCCCGCTGGCTACACTGCCGCCGTTTACGCCGCCCGCGCCAATCTTAACCCGGTCCTGGTCACCGGTTTGCAGATGGGTGGGCAACTGACCACGACGACCGAGGTCGATAACTGGCCAGGCGATGTGGAAGGACTGATGGGTCCCGACCTCATGGAGCGGATGAAACGGCACGCCGAGCGTTTTAATACCGAGATTATTTTCGATCACATCCATACGGCGCATCTACAAGAGCGGCCCTTTCGACTGATCGGCGATTCCGGGGAATACACCTGCGATGCGCTGATCATCGCCACCGGCGCCAGCGCCCAGTATCTGGGGCTACCTTCCGAACAGGCGTTCATGGGCAAAGGCGTGTCCGGTTGCGCCACTTGCGACGGTTTCTTCTATCGTAATCAGAAAGTCGCGGTAGTGGGCGGCGGCAATACCGCCGTTGAGGAAGCGCTGTACTTGGCTAATATCGCCAGCGAAGTGACTCTGATTCATCGTCGTCAGCAATTCCGCGCCGAGAAGATCATGGTCGACAAGCTAATGGAGAAAGTGAACAGCGGCAAGGTGCATCTGGAACTGGACTCCACCCTGGATGAAGTGTTGGGCGACGACAGCGGTGTAACCAGCATTCGGGTACGCAATGTCCAAACCGATGCCAAGAAAGATATTCCGCTTACAGGCTTGTTCATCGCGATTGGCCACAAACCCAATACGGACCTCTTTGCGGGCCAGTTGGAAATGCGTAATGGCTACATTCTGATCAAGACCGGTAGTGAAGGCGGCGCGACCTCAACCAGCATTCCAGGCGTATTTGCCGCTGGTGACGTAGCCGACCATGTCTATCGACAGGCGATCACCTCCGCCGGCAGCGGTTGCATGGCGGCTCTGGATGCGGACAAGTATCTGGATGGGTTGAGCTAAAAACGGTCTGCGACTGGCAAACTAAGATGTTCGGCGGGTTACGCTCCGCTAACCCGCCCTACTATTTGCTAACCTGCTCGACCAAGCTCAAATCAGCGGCTTGGCCCATTCCTGGTTCGTGCTGTCATCCACTGGAACAACCAACACTGGACGCTTCGACAGATGGGTGACCCGACGAGTCGTTGAACCCAACAAACCACCGGTTCGCAGCCCTGAACCGGTGTGCGTACCCATAATAATCATATCCACATTGTGCCGCTCCGCCTCGTACAGAATAACTTCCGAAGACTCGCCGCTAGCCACCCGCACTTCGGAAATCACTTCAGTTTGTTCCAGTGTTGCGCCCAGTTCTTCTTCGCAAAACGTCTCCATACGTTTATGAATCTTTTCTAAAATATCCTGGCTCGATACGTGATGGAGATGTTCGGCAGCCTCCGGTTGCAAGTAGGAGTCGATCAAAAACCGCACCGAATTACTCAACGGCTCCACGACATGCAGCAGGATGATGCGGGCGTTTAACTGCTTGGCCAGCCCAATGGTAAAGCGAAATACCGGTCGAGTGTGGCTGCCCAGCGCCGTGGTGTACAAGATGGTTTTGACTTCGGGAACCATGGATTCACTCCAGAACAAGAGTTACAAAGCCTTGCGACCCGGTCGCCGCGCACCTGTTTCCACGACCGATGACGTGCAAGAGAAAATGACGCCTTCTTCATACAACAAATATTTTTCTTTGAAAACCCACCTCTCTTTCATCCATTATGTTGCGCTGACTTTCCGCTCTGCGCCGACTGCGCTAACCTAGTCGGCATCCGAAAGGCAAAATTCCCTACCACACAATCCATAAACAGGAGAATCCTGCCATGCCTAAATCTGCACGCCCTCGCCGCAGTGTGTTGTATATGCCCGGTTCCAATGCGCGCGCCCTGGAAAAAGCCCGCACCCTGCCCGCCGATGGCCTGATTCTCGATCTCGAAGACGCCGTTGCGCCTGACGCCAAGGAACTGGCCCGCAAGCAAGTCTGTGAAGCCGTCGCCGCCGGCGGTTTCGGTATGCGCGAGATCATCGTTCGCGTTAACGCGCTGTCGACGCGCTGGGGCTATGAAGACATCGCCATGGCCTCGAAATCCGGCGCTGACGCTTTGCTGCTGCCCAAGGTGGAAAGCGCCGATGCTATCCACCACATGGAGGCGATCATGGAAGCCAACGGCGCCCCGGATAAGATGACGATCTGGGCGATGATGGAAACTCCACGCAGCATTCTTGAATCCCAGTCAATCGCCAAGGCGTCGCCACGCATGGAATGCCTGGTCATGGGTACTTCCGATCTGGCCAAGGAACTGGACTGCGCTCACACCCACGAACGGCTGCCATTTGTCACTTCGCTCGGTCTGTGCTTGTTGGCCGCCCGCGCCGCAGGATTGGGTATTCTCGACGGCGTCTATCTTGATTTGAACGACGAGTCCGGCTTTGATTTCGCATGCCGGCAAGGCAGTGAATTCGGCTTCGACGGCAAGACGCTCATCCACCCCAAACAGGTCGGCCCCTGCAATCAGGTCTTCACGCCAAAATCAGAAGATGTCGCCTGGTCGCGGCAAATCATCGAGGCGCACGCCGCCGCCGCCGCGCGTGGCGAAGGGGTCGTCGTGGTCAATGGGCGGCTGGTCGAGAACCTTCACGTCGAGAGCGCCCGCCGCGTGGTTAGCATGGCCGACGCCATTGCGGCAATGGAAGCCGCCGCTAAGGGTTAAGACCCATCTCCCTTTCCTTCTCCCCCAACCCCTCTCCCACCAGCGGGCGAGGGGAGTTCTTCATGATGAAAAAACTCTCCACTCCCTTCTATTCCGCGGCGCTATTACTAGCGATTCTAATACCGTTTACCGATAGATTTTGAATCTTCCTTTTCCGTAGTGAGCTTGGCGGTTCATCAGTTTTTTCGAGTTAAACCTAACGGTAATTGGTATAACCTTCGCCGCTTGTAAACCGACGCCGCCTGATCCGACCGTGCGCTTCACCGGCGCGACCATGGGGACGAGTTATGACCTCAAACTGGTTCCCACACCGAGTGAAACCCTGCCCACCGACTTCCAGACGCAAGTCGGCACTTTCGGCAGCACTAAACGGTTCTGGCTGTGCCGCCGCACCATGGCTCGAATCCAGATTGCAAAAATTCGCTTGAGTTCGGGATTATCGTCCAACCAGTCATTCAACAGGTCGATCAATCCGATCAGCGATGCTAAAGCCCCCGAAACACAGGAAGAGCCTTATTGTTTTCCACCATAAACTTGCTCTTTGGAAAACACCTTTTCAGCAATTAGAGTACTATCAATATTATCCTTGGTAATCAAAACAACAGGAGTAATAACGGTTGGAATCTTGGCGAACCCGTTATCGATCATGGCAAATCGCAGATCTTCCTTGCCGAACTCCTTGCCAATATCAACAGGGGATTTACCGGGGTTCCTGGCGATCTCGACGGCTATCTCAGCAGCCGCGAATGCCAATGGCTTGATCTTTTTCCAAATTTCGACCGCCTGCTTGCCTTGAACGATATATTGAATATTCTTCAAATCCGCATCCGATCCCGCTACAAAAACTTTCTCCACATCAGCCAGTTTTTCCAAGTCCAGCGCCGCGATTACTCCGCTGGCCAAGCCACTATTATTACAAACAAAAGCATCTACTTTATTATTATACTTGAGTAATAAAACACCTGTAGTTTCCATGGCTCGGTCAGGAGACCAATCGACGTGGGATATCTGGGCGATCAGTTGTAATCCAGGATTTTTTTGAATCGTTTCCAGAACGCCCTGGCTCATGGCGGCCGCATTGGAATCGCCTGGTTGCCCCATGATTAATGCAACCTTGCCTTCAACCTTGCCGTGGTGTTGCTGGAACCACTTAACCATGGCTTCTCCCTGCAACCGACCGACTGCCCAGCTATCCTGCATAACCATGATATCCAGAGGACCGTTGACCACCAGCGAGTCATAGCCGACCACTTTGACGCCTTTTCGATTCGCCAGGCGCACAAGCGCTCCGGCGGTTCCGGTATTGACGGGCTGGAGAACGATAACCTGAACCCCTTCATCCAGCATTTTTTCAAACTGCTGCAATTGAGTGAGTTCGTTGTTCCCGCTGGAGTCGAACAGAACTTGCGCACCCAGTGACTCGGCGTGGGTTATAAACTGGCTCTTGTCGGTTTGGTAGCGCTCTTCCTGCAAGGTCTTCAGAAGAAAACCAATCTTGACCGATGGTTCAGCCCCCATCCCAAGGGACGGAAATATCGCCGAAGCCATGATCAACAGAATTAGCACAAGGGTTCGGGCCATGACGGATGGCCCATTTGAGTTTACAGGCGGCGGCTTTGCCATATTCGTGATGTCCCCAAGGTAATAATGATGGGTGAATTTGAGCATGAGTACGCTCGGCTTCCTGCTCGTCGAATCCACTTTTACCCACGTTTCCTCTTGCTCAAAACGTCGAACCATACCGCCAGGATAATGATAAATCCCTTGATAATGAGTTGGTAAAAAGTCGGTACTTCCAACAGACTCATGCCGTTGTTGAGCACGCTGATGATGAATGCGCCGATGACCGTGCCGATGATGGTGCCTACGCCGCCGGAAAAGCTCGTTCCACCAATAATCACAGCCGAAATTGCATCGAGTTCGAACATGATGCCCAAGTTTGGGGAGGCGCCGTTAAGCCGCGATGCCAGCAGAATGCCAGACAGGGCCGAGAGGGTGGTGATAATGCAGTAAATGCCAAGCTTCATGCGGAAGATATTAATTCCGGATAGCCGCGCCGCCTCTTCATTGCCACCCATCGCATAAATTCGGCGTCCGAATTTGGTGCTCTGAAGTATGAAAGTACCTATAAATGCAATCACCGCGAAAATCGCGACTGGATAAGGTAGACCGCGATAGGTGAAGGCATACAGGGTCACGCCGCCAGCGAGCAGCATGACGACTACAGCGGTGATTAATTCCTGCGGTTTGACTTCGACGCCATATTTTTGTTTTTGTTTCAGATCGCGATATTCAGAGAAGAGCAAAAATCCGAGAATCACCAATATCGCGACTGTGGAAATCGTTACGGAAAAGTATCCGCCTCCAATCTCCGAAAAAATTGAGTTGGTCACGGGCACGGAGCCGCCCTTGGAAAGAGTCAGGGCCAAACCCCTGGCAATTGTCATCATCCCCAAGGTAATAATGAAAGGTGGAATATTGTAATGCGCGATCCAGAAACCATTCCAAAGCCCAATGAGAACACCGGTCAGAAACAAGGTGATGATGATCGCCGCCCAGATATTGACGCCGGACTGCATCAGAAGGGTCACCACAATCGCGGCCAGTCCAACAATCGAACCGACCGACAGGTCGATTCCGTTAATGATGATAACCAGGGTCATGCCAACCGCGATAATGCCAACAATCGTTGTTTGCCGAGCTAAATTAGTCAAATTTCTCGGCGTAAAGAAAGCATCATCCCAGAAGCTAAAAATGACCATTAACACGATCAAAGCGACTAGGGTTCCATTATCCTTCAAAAACTTGAGAAAGGCCCGAACCCCATCGCTTTGTAGAAATCCTTGCGCGCCTTGATCGTTGGTTACGCTGTTTGTCATGTTGTTATCCTCCTTATTTTCGGCTACCAGTAGCATAGGCCATAATCTGTTCCTTGGTTGCTTCCTCGCGTGTCAACTCAGTCACGATCTCCCCTTCGCACATCACCAAGATACGGTCGCTGATTCCCATGACTTCCGGGAGTTCCGAGGAAATAATAATCACTGTAACTCCATCCTCAACCAGCTTATTCAATAAATTGTAAATCTCGACTTTCGCGCCCACATCGATGCCACGAGTAGGCTCGTCGAGGATCAGAACTTTTGGTTTGGTGTTAAGCCATTTGGCCAAAATGACTTTTTGCTGGTTACCGCCGCTGAGCGTATCAATTTTGACGTCGAGTCCGGGGGTTTTGATCGACAATTGCTTTACGTAATTCTGGGCCAGGTTTCGCTCCCTGGCTTGATTAATCACGCCCAGATAATTGGCAACGGTTTCCAGTGAACTGATCATCATATTCTGGACGATGCTTTGCCCCAAAATCAGTCCGATGCGTTTTCGGTCCTCGGTAACCAGAGCAATACCCTTTTCAATCGCATCATGTGGGGAGCGAAAATGCACAGGCTGATTACTCAAGTAAATTTCACCCCGAGCCGGACCTGGCGGCGCTCCGAAAATCCCCGAGACCAACTCGGTTCGTCCCGACCCCATCAATCCGGAAAAACCAAGAATTTCCCCCTTATATGCACAGAAGGATACGTTTTTGACTTTCTTCTGACCCGGCAAATCCGGGTTGTCGATCTCAAAATTCCTGACTTCCAGCATTTTTTCACCGCGCTGACATTTCCCCTTGGGAAACATATCCTTGACATCACGCCCGACCATACGGCTAATCAGTTGATCCAGCGTGATCTCGGCGATTGGCGTCACATCGCCGATGGTTTTCCCATCCCGCAGCACCACCACGCGATCCGCGATTTGCTGGAGTTCTTCCATCTTGTGCGAAATGTAGGACATGCAAACGCCTTGGCGCTTTAACTTCCGAATAATCTCGAACAATGCCGCAACTTCCTTATCGGTCAAAGCGGAGGTAGGCTCATCGAATACCAATACATCAGCCTTTTTGGATAAGGCCTTGGCAATTTCCACCATTTGTTGTTTTCCGACAGTCAAGTTCTTGACTTGATCGGTCGGTTTGAAATCCTTGATATTGAGTTCATCCAATAAGCGCTGCGTTTCAGCGAACAGTTTGCTCCAATTGATCATGCCAAACGCATTGGTAATTTGGCGATCCAGAAAAATATTTTCAGCGACCGTCAATTCCGGGATCAGATTCAACTCCTGATAGATGATGGCGATCCCCGACGCTTCCGCCTCTTTGGTGTTATAAAACCGTTTAAGCTTTCCCCGTAGATAAATATCTCCCTGATAGGTTGGATAGGACCAGACTCCGCTCAAAACCTTCATCAAGGTTGATTTTCCTGCTCCATTTTCACCCATCAAGGCCAACACTTCTCCTGATCGCGCTTCGAAATTGACATCGTCCAAGGCGCGCACACCAGGAAAATCCTTAACGATGTTTTTCATTTCCAATACGATTTCGCCCATTGAATTCACCGTCCCGTCTTATATCAAGTTTTAATTATTAAAGCCCACTTTTATATTGACCATAAAAATGGGCTTCAACAGATGATCCCGTCGTGCGAAGGAAACTCGATCAGAACCGGTTAACTATTATTTACTGCCGTAGACTTGCTCCTTGGTATAAAGCCCTCCCGCGATAACGGTGGAGTCCAGGTTCTCCTTGGTGACCGGAACGATCTCGGTGACAACGGTTGGCACATCGACCGCACCGTTATTGATCGTTTTGTCGATTTTGACCAGCTCGGCGGGTTTCTTGTCAGGGTTTTGCGCCAGTTTGACCGCGATTTCCGCGGCGGTCTCTGCCAGTGGCTTCACTTTCTTCCAGATTTCGAGGGTTTGCTTACCCTGCGCCACATATTGAATATTGGCCAGATCGGCATCGGAGCCGGCGACAAACACCTTGTCAGTGTTGGCAAGACCTTGCGCGTTGAGCGCCGCGACCACGCCCCTGGCCATGCCGCTGTTGTTGCAGAGAAACGCATCAACCTGGTTCTTATACTTGGTCAAAGCATTTTCAGTCGTGGCCATCGCCTTATCGCTGGACCAGCCTTCGTGGGATTGCTCCACCACCAGTTCCAAGCCTGGGGTATTCTTGATGATCTCCAAGGCACCGCTGCTCATGGCGGCCGCGTTGGAATCGCCCGGCTGTCCCATAATGAGTGCGACTTTCCCTTCGACTTTTCCCTTGTGTTTCTTGAACCAGTCCAACATCGCCTCACCTTGAAGCTTCCCGACCGCCCAGCTATCCTGCATGACCATGATGTCGAGTGGGCCATTGACCAGCATCGAATCATAGCCGACGACCTTTACGTCTTCTTCATTCGCCGTCTTGACCATGTTACCAGCCGTTCCAGTATTCACCGGTTGTAGCACGATGACCTTGCAGCCCTTGGACAGCATGTTTTCAAACTTGGATAATTGCGCCTGTTCATCGTTGTTGGCTGAATCAAACACGACTTCAGCACCCAGGGATTCAGCTTTCGCGGTGAAATCGGCTTTATCGCGCTGATATCGCTCTTCCTGCATAGTTTTCAATAAAAGGCAGACTTTGACCGGCTTGGCGCCAAACGCCTTGCCGCCCACGGCAAAAATCGCCAAGGCAGCCACGATGAACAGAATCTTGAGATTTTTTTGGTTCATTGAATCCTCCTTATATAATGAAAATTATTTGATCAACCAACCGAACGAACGCTTGACCGGCATCGTCGGCCAGGGAAGGCGGATCAGGGTTATTCGGATGTTCAATTTGAAGTGTAGTCCCTTTTGAAAGTGTAGTTTCTTTATTTTGAGGGTTTTCCTTGGAGGTAGTCCTGCAGGATATAGTGACAACAAATATTTAATTATTAATAATTTTTTCAGATAAGCGGCAAGAAGCATTCCGGGTGACATCGATTCGAAGTGCCTGATTGCTATCGTGGCGCCGGCCGCCAGAAGCTCGATTTCCAAGATATACTTCACCATTGATTATAACTTAACCATCGAAGATTGACGGGATAGCTAGTCGGCATCCGAAAGGCAAAATTCCCTACCACACAATCCATAAACAGGAGAATCCTGCCATGCCTAAATCTGCACGCCCTCGCCGCAGTGTGTTGTATATGCCCGGTTCCAATGCGCGCGCCCT
>Ga0209607_1000560_pt1 | contig 33143 bp, 31 predicted proteins | sample AD_UKC117_MetaG_FD_184413 | JGI IMG/M metagenome (GOLD analysis project Ga0209607, IMG submission 184413) | Active sludge microbial communities of municipal wastewater-treating anaerobic digesters from Hong Kong - AD_UKC117_MetaG (SPAdes)... | ecosystem: Engineered > Bioreactor > Anaerobic >... | reverse complement strand
GCAAGGGTTCACAATGAATGTCACCAACCTGAGCAAATGGCGGACCTTGCCTTAGCCAGCGCTGAAGAGCAGTAACAGCCTGTTCATCGCCACAAATCAGCGCTTCCACTCGCCGATCCGGCAAATTGCGGACATAGCCGCTCACGTTAAGCGTAAAGGCTTTGTCTGCAGTTGCGTAGCGAAACCCAACACCCTGAACCCGGCCACTGATATAACAACGCAGGCAGACTTTTTTCATGAGATTTCTTCTCCTAACGCTATTGGCTTTTCGCTTTTATCCAAGTGATATTACGGCTATCCACTAAGGTCTCTCCAGCAATACGAAATTCCTCGGCAAAACCGGCTGGCACACGAACTGAAATCTTAACGCCCGATTTCTCCCAAGTGCCGGTGAATCGATCCGCTGGCGTATGAAGCAAGAAAGTTCCGTCCGTGCTGAAGCGAATCCATCGACCCGTAGAGGAAGCCGGTTCAATGAACTTACCAGAAAAGCCTTGCGGCGTTTGTTGCAATAATCCAGAGGGCATTCCACCACGGTAAGCGGTTTGCTCCTCTAACATCTTCACACGCCTTTCAAGGTCGCTAAGGCGTCTCTCCAAGCGGCTCTCTGCCAACGTGCTGGCTGGGAGAGTGATGGTTAAAAACAAGATAAGAATTTGCATGTTCATATTTTATTCTTGCTGCGGTTGCTGGCTTGACGAAGCTGGAGCAGCTTGATCACCGCCGACGATCACCGTAATAAGCCGGTCAGGTTGGATATGCTGCTGCCAGGATGCCGTGACCTGATCCAGGCTAATGTTGTTCATAACGCTAACGAAGTTTTGCAGGTAATCCAGAGGCAGGCCATAAAAAGCAATCATTCCCAGGTAGTTAGCCAACTTACGATTGCCCGCAAGGTCCAGCGCGAAACCACCTGTAATATTCTGCCGGGCTTCCTCCAGCGCCTGCGCATCAGGGCCCTGCATGGTGAACTGGCGCAGCGTTGTATAGGCCACATCCAATGCGGTATCGACCTGATCATTGCGGGTTTGCAGACTCAACAGAAACGGACCCGTCTGGCGCATCGGTGAAAAAGTGCTGTAAGCGCTGTAGGCTAAGCCACGTTTCTCGCGAATCTCCTGCGAAAGTTGCGAGACCAGGCCATTGCCACCCAAGACATGATTGCCCAGATAGAGTGCATAATAGCCGGCATCGGTGCGGCTGATACCGGCCTGGCCGATCAGAATGTGGCTCTGGGTAGACGGGTGAGAAATGCGCACTGTTTTGGAAGGAACCCGAGGGACAGGGGGTGGTGGCGGAACCGGTTCGCCTGAGGGCAAGCTATCGACCAAGGTGCTGGCTAGCTGCCCGGCAACAGGCCGATCCAAATCGCCGACCAGCACAATGATCGCATTTGCCGCTGTGTAATGGCGGCGGTAGAAATCCTGAATATCAACGCGAGTCAGCGCCTCCAGGCTGGCCATCGTACCTTCTGGCGGCGAACCGTAAGGGTGCTGGCCATATAACGCCTGGTAGAAAGCATCCTGGGCGATAGCGCCAGGCGACTGGGTGCGTTCCCGTAGCACGGTGAGCATTTGCTGGCGCACGCGCTCCACGGCATCCGGAACAAAGGTTGGTTCCTTGATCATGCGGGTTACAGTCTCGACCGCCGGCTGAAGATAACGGGGATCGGTCAAGCTACGCAGCGCGATCACGGCCGAGTCACGCTGTGAATTCGCGCTGAATCGTGCGCCGGCCCGGTCCAGCCGGTCAGCGATTTCATCCGCTGACCAGTTGCCAGCGCCTTCCTCCAACAAGGCATTGGTCAACCGGGCGAGTCCCGGTTTATCCCCATCGCGAGCCGAGCCTGCATTGAACAGGACTTGTACATCCACCATGGGTAATTCCCGGGAGGGAATAAAATACACCGGCACGCCGTTGGCGGTGCGCCAATGCTGAATATCCGGAACGGCAGCGGCCATTCCGGAGGCGAATAGCAGAGCGATAGTGAGAATGCCGGATAGCCACAGTCTGTGATTGATCATAGAAAAATAAATCCTTTATTTATCTCATTTTCTTTCATTGCCATTCTATCAATCTCCTACAAAGTCCACTGTTCGCCAGCCACTAGATTTGGTCTCATATAGCCCTGAATTTCATTGAAGTCACGTTTGTCATGCAGTGGTTCGGCTGCACCGCAAACGGGGTATTTCATAGTTATAGATCCTTGAAACAAAAGATACTATGATCAGTATCGCACAGAAACTGTCTGAACAAGGCAAGATGAAATTTAAATGTTACGGTCGCGGAGTAAACGGACGTTAAATACAACCGGTTTTTTGAATCCGGGCGGTGTAAAAGGCTGCATTGATACGAATACAACCTATACGGCCGACTTAAACCTATAGGCACCGCAGACAGACTGCCTCCTGCAAGAAAAACGTTGACAAGATATTGAACTGGAAAATTTTATTGAGAAGATAGGGGACTTGGGCAAGCGTGAGAAAAGAAGAATTTCAAGCCAACTCACCCGGCTCTCACTCCACCTCACCTGTTCAATGGGAATATCAACCGCAAAGACATTCCGATAGCGGGCTTGACTCCATTACTGATTCAAGGCTGCAAATTGAAATTGAATTGGCAATAGAAGATAACCCCAATTCGAAGAGTTATCCCCTACAAGAACTGGATCAATCTTATCAAAGATCAAGGTCGAACGCCGCTAAGCAAACAAGACCACCGTGTACAAAGCGGATCACCATACCGCATGAAAACCTCTGTTCCCCTCTGCATCGACCTTGACGGTACCCTGCTCAATTCCGATCTACTGCTGGAATCGGCTTTCACCCAGTTCAAGGAGACACCGCTATCGGCTTTACATTGGCCACGCTGGCTCGCGGAGGGCAAGGCAAATCTCAAGGCGAAGATCGCTGAGCGGGTGGAACTGGATATCGCCACCCTACCCTACAACACAAAATTATTGGCCTTTCTCCGGGTACAGAAGGCACAAGGACGGCGATTGGTACTGGTCACTGCCTCGCACCGCAAATTCGCCGAACCGATCGCTAAACATCTCGGCCTGTTCGATGAAGTGCTAGCCACCGGCAGCGGCTGCAATCTCGCTGGTATACACAAGGCTGAGGTGCTAGTAGAACGGTACGGCGAACACGGTTTCGACTATGCGGGCAACGCCGCAGTGGACGTAGCCGTTTGGCGGCACGCACGCCGCGCTATCGTGGTCAATGCCGGTTCATCAGTGATCAAACAAGCCAGCGCCGTCTGTGAGATCGAACAGATCTTCAACTCGAATAAAAAATCATGGCAGCACTGGGTCAAAGCCTTGCGGCTGTATCAATGGCTCAAAAACGGGCTGATTTTTGTGCCGCTGGGCGCTGGCCACGCCTGGGATCAACCGGACAAGCTGCTGCTGGCATTGCTAGCCTTTCTCAGTTTCGGGTTGTGCGCTTCGAGCGTCTACCTGCTTAACGACCTGCTGGACCTCAGCGCCGACCGTTGCCATCCACGCAAATGTCACCGTCCGTTCGCGGCCGGTAAGCTACCCATTGCCCAAGGTATCGCTGCGATTCCATTACTCTTGATCACAGCGTTCGGCTTGAGTCTGCTGATTAATCCGGGGTTCACTGCCACGCTAACCGCTTACTATGTCTTCACCCTTGCCTATTCGCTGCGGCTCAAGCAGGTACTGATGCTCGACGCCATCGTGTTGGCTGGGTTGTACACCTTACGGATTATCGCCGGCGCAGTTGCGGTACACATCGTACCCTCATTCTGGCTGCTGGCATTTTCGATGTTCTTGTTCCTGAGCTTGGCACTGATCAAGCGCTATGCCGAACTTTTAACCTTACAGGAACGAGGCGAGCTAAGCGCCCGGGGCCGAGGCTATCACGTTGATGATCTGGGTGTCCTGCAAAGTCTGGGCGGGGCCGCCGGCTATCTAGCGGTGCTGGTGCTAGCCCTGTACATTAACAGTGAAACCAGCCGAATGCTTTATGGCCAGCCGATGGTGATCTGGCTGCTTTGTCCGGCGCTATTGTACTGGATCAGCAGAGCTTGGCTGGTCACTCATCGCGGCGAAATGCACGACGACCCGATTCTCTTTGCTTTAACCGATTCTCACAGCCGCTATGTGCTGCTAGCTTGCGCGCTGATTTTTCTGGGTGCAATGCCAAAATGAGCGCTGCCGCAACGAGTCGCGCACCCAGCAGTTGGGGCCACTCTCCATCTTCCCATCCATACCAAATAGCCGCCTGCTGCAACCGGCAAACACCCATCCCGCCAACGGACTCGCGATCCTGCCTGCCTTTTGGCAACGGCCGCAGCTACGGTGATGTTTGCCTAAACAATAATGGCATACTGCTATTGACACGAGGGTTGGACCGCTTTATCGCCTTTGATCCAGCCACGGGCATATTGCGGGCGGAAGCCGGGGTATTGTTATCAGAGATTCTAGCGCTGATCGTGCCGCAGGGCTGGTTCCTGCCGGTAACTCCCGGTACTCAGTTCGTGACACTCGGCGGCGCCATTGCGAACGACGTGCATGGCAAGAATCATCACATTGCCGGCAGTTTCGGCTGCCAGATCCGCGCGTTTGAACTGCTGCGTTCCGATAACAGCCGGCGGCTCTGCACGCCAGAACAGAATACCGGCTGGTTCCGCGCCACCGTTGGCGGACTGGGGCTGACCGGCCTGATCACCTGGGTCGAAATCCAATTACAGCGCATCGCCAATCCCTGGATCATTGCTGAGAATCGCCGCTTCGCCAGCCTCGATGAATTTCTGACACTCGACGCCGGCTATGAGACCCGCTATCCCTATATCGTCTCCTGGATCGACTGCGCCGCTACCGGGAAAACCCTGGGCCGGGGCATCTACATGGCGGGAATGCACGCGCCGCCGGGTCTGCGGAAATCTCCACCGCCGGAACGCCGCGCCTTGACCGTACCGTTCACCCCGCCGGTGCCGCTCGTCAATCAACTGAGCGTGCCGTGGTTCAACCGGTTGTATTACCACCTGCCGCGTCCGGTGCGCGGGCTGACGCCTTATCAACCATTCTTTTACCCATTGGACAATCTGTTAAACTGGAACCGGCTCTATGGACGACAGGGCTTTTTTCAATACCAGTGCGTTATCTCTCCTGCCGGAACCCGCGAGGCGCTACTTGAAATCCTGGCCCGTATCGCCGCCAGCGGTCAGGGTTCCATGTTGGCGGTATTGAAACGCTTCGGCACGAAAACTTCGGGCGGATTGCTCTCCTTCCCCCGGCCTGGCGTGACTCTGGCGCTGGATTTCCCCAACCGGGGACAGCCCACCCTCGATCTACTGGAACAGCTCGACGAGGTGACCCGGCAAGCGGGTGGCGCGGTCTATCCCGCCAAGGATGCCCGCATGAGCGGAGACAGTTTCCGCCAGTATTTCCCTCAATGGCAGGAATTCAGCCGCTATATCGATCCCCGTTTTTCTTCCAGTTTCTGGCAAAGGGTTATGGGTGATTGAATCTTTGAGGAGAACAACATGCGCAATATCCTGATCATCGGCGCGACTTCAGCGATTGCTGAAGCCACTGCCCGTTGTTTTGCCGCCAGCGGCGCACGTTTCTATCTGACCGGGCGCAATACAGAACAGTTAGCGGCTATTGCCCGTGACCTGGAAATCCGTTCGGGTCAGCCGGTTGCGCAGGAAATCCTTGACCTTGACGAACTGGACACACACCCGGCCCTGCTGGAACGAGCCAGCCAGGCGCTCGGCGCTATTGACGTGGCACTGATTGCCCACGGCACATTACCCGATCAACAAGCGTGTCAGCAGTCGGTCGCGTTAACGCTAGCAGCAATTCACACCAACGCGCTCAGCGTCATCAGTTTGGCGACACTGTTAGCCAACAGCTTTGAAACACGCGGGCGCGGCACTTTAATCGCAATCAGTTCGGTTGCTGGCGACCGGGGCCGGCAAAGTAATTATGTCTATGGCGCCGCCAAAGGCATGATCAGCCTGTTTCTGCAAGGACTGCGCAACCGGCTCAGCAGCAAGGGCGTCCAGGTGATTACCATCAAACCCGGCTTCGTCGATACACCGATGACAGCCGCTTTCGAGAAAAAAGGGTTCTTGTGGGCGCAACCCGATCAAATCGCTCAAGGCATCGCCGCTGCCGTCGACCGTGGGCGCGATGAAGTTTACTTACCCTGGTTCTGGCGCTGGATTATGATGCTCATCGTCCATATCCCGGAAGGGGTGTTTAAGCGGCTCAAATTATAGCCGCCCCACCGACCAGAGTCCTCTCTCCTGACTGCCCTACCGCTCTCCTGGTTACTGATTCTCGGTGCGTTAATTGCCTTTGCGCCGATGTCAATTGACATGTACTTGCCTGGCTTACCGGCGATCGCTGCCGGCTTTGGCGTTGAGACGTCAGCCGCACAGTTTACCTTATCCAGCTTTTTCATTGGCTTGGCACTCGGTCAGGCAATTCATGGACCACTGGCTGACCGCTACGGACGCAAGCCGCCGCTCTATGTGGGGTTGGCGCTTTACGTGATTACCTCAATTGGCTGCGCCCTAGCGCCAGACATGACTACGCTGACTGTGTTGCGCTTCATCCAGGCCGTGGGCGGTTGCGCCGGGATTGTCATCGCTCGCGCAGTGGTGCGTGACCGTTGCGATCCGCATACTGCAGCCCGCGTGTTTTCCCTGCTGATGCTCGTCATGGGGCTGGCGCCGATCCTTGCTCCATTCATTGGCGGCTGGATTCTATGGTTCGCTGGCTGGCGAGCGATCTTTGCAGTCCTGTCGATGTTCGGGCTAGCCTGCCTGTTTGCAGTCTGGCGCTTTCTACCGGAAACCCGTCCGGCAGATACTATGGCTAGCACTGGCATCGGCCCAGCGCTACGCGTCTATAGCGAATTATTAGGTGACCGCCGCTTCATGGGCTATGTCCTCAGTGGCGGATTTGCCCATGCGGGAATGTTCGCTTACATCACCGGTTCACCGCATGTGTTTATCGAGGTCTATGGCGTGTCAGCGCAGAATTTCGGCTGGCTTTTCGGGCTCAACGCCTTGGGTTTGATCGCCAGCTCCCAAGTCAATCACCGATTACTACGGCATCATTCCACGGACACTCTTCTGCGGCGCGCTAACCGCTCGACGGTGTTGCTAGGGCTAGGGATGCTGATAATTGCAGCAAGCGGCTGGGGCGGCTTGCCAGTGCTGCTGATTCCGCTGTTCGGCTACAGTATCAGTCTCGGGTTTACCGCGCCGAACGCCATGGCCAACGCTTTGGCCCATCAGGGACAACGGGCGGGCAGCGCCTCGGCCTTGATTGGCGCCCTGCAATTTGGCGTAGCAACCCTCGCCAGTATGCTAGTCGGATTGGCCGGCGGCGGTTCGGCGTTGCCGATGGCAGCGGTCATCGCCAGTTGCGGACTACTGGCCTACATGACCCATCGCATGCTGGTTGGTAAAGGCATGGGGTGAAGATTCCGGCTACCTCTCCCGCTTGATTCGATACAGCTCCCGCGTCTTGAGCGCCCGGCCCTGAAGCTGTTCCGCCAACGCGGCGCGGGTCAGGCGTTTGACCTCCTTGAGCACCGCCGGGTCATTCAACATCCCATCGCGCAAGGCTAGCAAGCTGCGGCCGGAGATTGGCACACCGGTTTGTGTTTGATCGATCATCAACGGCCCCTGGTCCAACACGTAACGGTAATACGCTTCGGCGGCAATTGGCATACCGTTCGCTGCCTCACGATCCAGACTCAACCCGTAACCTAACTCTTCCAGCAACCGCTTCTCAAAACGCCTCAATGGCGGCTCCTCATCTGCTGCCGTTGCCAGATCCGCCAAAAGAACCTCGTAGGCAGTAAATAAGCCGGGTTGCGCATCACGGCGGGGCAACAACCGCACCAGCAGCTCGTTAATATAGAGTCCAGCTAACGCCCGGTTGTGCAACAGGGGAACGGGTAATCCAGCTTCTTCACCGCCGCTCAGTGCCGCCAAATCACCATCGCCCGTCCAGGAAAGCAACAAAGGAGTGAATGATTGCAAAAGACCCTTCAACCGTGACCGAGGTGAAACTGCGCCACGCGCCACCAAACCTAGCCTCCCATGTTCGCGGGTAAACACCTCTAGCAGCAGGCTGCTATCGCGGTACGGGCGGCGGTGCAGGATAAAGGCTGGTTGCAGCAAGATGCGCATAAGGCAAGGAAATCCAGATTTTCTTGGACGGAAGACCCGGAAGATTAGGAAGGGACGCGCTCAGGATATACCTGGATCTCCATAGCCCAGACTACGCAAGGCGCGCTCGTCATCGGACCAGCCTTCACGGACTTTGACCCAGGTTTCCAAAAATACTTTGCGGCCAAACAACCGCTCCAGATCCTCACGGGTCTGGCGGCCCACTTCCCGTAAGACAGTACCCTTTTCGCCAATAACAATACCCTTCTGGCTGGCGCGTTCGACCCAGATCACTGCATGAATACGTACTAACCGGCCTTCTTCGACAAACTGTTCAATCTCCACAGTCAGCGCATAGGGCAATTCCTCGCGCAGCAACCGGGTCAACTTTTCGCGAATCAGTTCGGCAGCGAAGAAGCGTTCGCTAACTGTGGTGATCTGATCTTCTGGAAACAGGAAATCTTGCACCGGCAATAAGCCGGCTATCACTTGTTCTAGCGCATCTACATTGTCGCCATTGATCGCTGCCAATGGCACCACTTCGACAAACGCCCGCTTCTCAGCTATCTCTTGCAGGAATGGCAACAACCGCCGCTTGTCAGTGATCCAGTCTACCTTGTTGACCGCTAGGACCACCGGTCCTGTGAACTCGACCAGCCGTTGCAGCACGTCCTCGTCCTCTTCAGTCCAGCGCAGGGCTTCAATCAAGAATACCACCACATCCACATAGCCCAGCACGCTGGCTGCTGCCCGGTTCAGGTAACGGTTCATCGCCCGCCGGCCCTGGCGATGCAAGCCTGGAGTGTCCACATAAATGATCTGTGCTTCCGGCAAGGTCTGGATACCCAGGATGACATGCCGGGTCGTTTGCGGCTTAGGCGCAGTGATGCTGATTTTCTGCCCAATCAACTGGTTCAGCAGTGTGGATTTACCGACATTGGGCCGGCCCAGCAGCGCAACGTAGCCCGCATGTGACTCACCCTCCGCACCGGTGGAAGGGGATAAGAAGCGTGTTGTCATACCAGCTGCTCCAACATCAGGCGGGCCGATTCCTGTTCAGCTTTGCGGCGGCTACTGCCCACGGCAATCGTCCGCAATTCAGCAACCACGCATTCCACGGTAAAGCTCTGCGCGTGCGGTTCACCGCGAATTTCCAGCATGTTATAAACCGGCAGAGGACGCTGGCCGGCTTGCAGATATTCCTGTAAACGGGTTTTCGGATCTTTCAAATCGCTGGCATCGGACAACCCTATCAGCCAGTTGCGGTAAAGATAAAGAACCCAATCACGGCAGGCGCTAAAATCACTGTCTAGATAAACTGCACCGATCACTGCCTCCAGCGCATCCGATAGAATAGATTCACGCCGGTAGCCACCACTCTTAAGTTCCCCCTGTCCTAACCGCAGCCAATCACCCAGCTTCAACTCGCGCGCTAAATTTGCCAAGGTTTCTCCCTTGACCAAGCTGGCCCGTAACCGGCTCAATTCACCTTCGCTGGCTTTCGGGTAATGCTGGAACAAATACTCAGCGATGATCAGGTTTAACAAAGCATCACCTAGAAATTCCAATCGCTCGTTGTTGCGGGCTGAGGCACTGCGATGAGTCAGCGCCTCTTCCAGCCATCCCAGTGTTTGGAAGCGGTAACCCAGAGCAGTACACAATCGAGCAAGCGGTAAATTCACGGATTCACATTCAATTCGGCGTCAGTGGAACTGTTTCATTCACTTTCAGCAATATGAATAAGCCGTAGAATAGCTCCCGCTCATCATCATACACCAACTCCAGCACCCGGCCGTCGGGAGCATTCTTAATCTTGAGATCGCTGGCATTCACCTTCTCGACATAACCGACATCAAATCGCCTTTGAATAGCCTTATGAATATCCTGCGTACTCATCTGCGCCAATTGCGGTTCTTTGCGGATACTCTCGATCGTTGATTTAACCGTGTAGTATTCAATATAGATAGGTATGACTTTCATCGCGATGAGCACGGCAAAGGCGATGAGAATTAATACCAGCAGCATCCCGATAACGGTCATGCCGCGTTGCTGGTCCTTTCGCTCCGTGCGCGGTGGAGTCGGTATCATAATTATTCCCCTTCTATTTTCAACTAATTAATATTATTACCAATCCGGCTGCATTGGCCGTTAAAAGTAATACAATCCAGGTTCATCCAGATGAAAAAAGCCCGACCGATCAGGTTTTCTTCGGGCATGGGTCCCCAGACCCGGCTGTCGCTACTATTGTCGCGGTTGTCACCCATGACAAAGTAGTGTCTTTCTGGTACCTGATACGCCCAAGCGACGGTTCCATCTGAGTCCCGGTGCGGCTGTAGACCGGGCCATAACCCAATCAAACTCCAGCGGCTGTCAGCTAATACCTGGATGCGATGGTTAGCGGTACCCAACAGTTCATCAAACTGTTGATAGCCGGGTTCAGCAGGATTATCAGGCAGTGAAGTCAGCGGCGCTGGCTGACCGTTGATGAATAATCGTTTGCCCCGGTACTCTAACCGGTCGCCGGGCAGGCCGACCACCCGCTTGATATAGGCAACAGCAGGTTCACGCGGATAGCGGAACACCACCACATCACCTCGGGTTGGCTGGCCGTTTCCGAGCAGCTTGGTATTGAACACCGGCAATCGCAAACCATAGGCAAATTTATTGACCAGAATGAAATCACCCTTAAGCAGGGTCGGCAGCATGGATTCCGAGGGAATGCGGAACGGCTCGACGATAAATGAGCGTAGCACCAGCACTGCTAGAATTACCGGGAAAAATGATTTTGACAGATCGACGTACCACGGTAGTTTGGCAGCAACTCTCGAAGCTTCGCTCCCGCCCCCCAGTGCAGCAGCAGCACGGGCGCGGCGCGGCGCTAACATCAGAATATCCAGCAACCAGACAACGCCAGTGACTATGGTCAATACCACCAGAACAGCGGCAAAATCGATATTCATGCGTATGATGATCCAATCAATTGAGTGATGAGTGATAACCAGTTGGGATTAGGAATTATTCTTATCCACCTGCAAAACTGCCAGAAAAGCATCTTGCGGAATCTCCACCTTACCCACCTGCTTCATGCGTTTTTTACCTGCCTTCTGTTTTTCGAGCAACTTACGCTTGCGAGTCACGTCGCCACCATAGCATTTAGCAAGGACGTTTTTACGCAATGCCTTGACTGTCGTACGCGCGATAATTTGATTCCCGATAGCAGCCTGAATCGCCACTTCAAACATTTGCTGAGGGATGAGTTTCTTAAGCCTGACGGCCAAACCATGGCCTTGGCGCTGGGCTTGATCACGATGCACTATCGCCGACAATGCATCGACTTTCTCCCCGTTGATCAGCACATCCAGCTTAACCAGTGGCGCGGCCTGAAAGCGTTCGAAACTGTATTCAAATGAGGCGAAACCTCGGCTGACCGACTTTAGCCGGTCGAAAAAATCCATTACGACTTCGCTCATTGGCAATTCAAAGCTCAATTGCACTTGGCCACCGGCATAGTGTAAACCGCGTTGAGCACCGCGTTTCTCGATGCACAGCGTGATGATCGCACCCAGATAGTCTTGCGGCGTCAGAATATGGGCCACAATAATCGGTTCACGAACTTCAGCGATTTCATTCGCTGGGGGCAGCTTGGCAGGATTGTCAATCTTCAGGATTTCATTTTTAGTAGTCAGCACTTCATAAATCACGGTTGGCGCGGTCGTGACTAGATTAAGATTGTACTCACGCTCCAGCCGCTCTTGGACAATTTCCATGTGCAACAGGCCGAGAAAACCGCAGCGAAACCCGAAGCCCATAGCCTGCGAAGTTTCTGGCTCGAAAAACAGCGAGGCATCATTCAGCCGTAGTTTCTGCAACGCCTCGCGCAAGTTACCAAAATCGTCCGAATCAACGGGAAACAGTCCAGCAAACACCCGGGGCTGCACTTTCTGAAACCCCGGCAGCGATTCACTCGCTGGCCGGTCGGCACTGGTCAGCGTATCGCCGACCGGCGCGCCATCGATATCCTTGATACCAGCGATCACATAACCGACTTCGCCCGCATTCAATACGAGCTGATCACTGCGTTTAGGGGTAAAGATACCCACGGCTTCCACCTGAAAGACCCGTCCCGTAGACATGACTTGGATCTTCTGTTTGGAAGCAATCTGCCCGTCTACCACTCGCACCAATGAGATCACACCGACAAAGTTATCGAACCAGGAGTCGATGATCAACGCCTTGAGCGATCCATCGGGTTGACCTTTGGGTGCTGGAATGTGGGTGACAATCGCCTCCAGCAAATCCTCAACGCCCAATCCTGACTTAGCGCTGACCCGCAACGCTTGACTGGCATCCAGGCCAATGATATCGCCGATCTCGTGCGCTACCCGCTCTGCATCTGCGGAGGGTAGATCAATCTTGTTGAGTACGGGCAACACTTCCAGGCCCTGTTCAATAGCGGTATAGCAGTTAGCAACACTTTGCGCTTCGACGCCCTGGGCCGCATCTACCACCAGCAATGCGCCTTCACAAGCTGCTAGCGAACGGGAGACTTCGTAGGAGAAATCAACATGTCCTGGCGTATCAATAATATTGAGCTGGTAGGTGCGGCCATCGCGAGCCGGATAGCGTAATGAGACACTCTGCGCCTTGATCGTGATGCCACGCTCGCGCTCCAGATCCATGGAGTCGAGCACCTGAGCGGCCATTTCCCGCTGGCTCAAGCCACCGCAAATCTGAATAAACCGGTCGGCGAGCGTGGATTTGCCATGGTCGATATGGGCGATGATCGAGAAGTTGCGAATGTGATCCATGAATTCCATCAGTTTATGGCAATCAACGGCAACCTCAACCGCTGGGTGCCTGTGTTAAATACAAAGAAGCTCTCGTCACCGCAGGGGGCGAGAGCTTTCGCTGGTCATTATCGAGTCAGTGCGAGGATTATAGCAATGGCTACTTTTTATCTATAGTAAATGCCAACATCTTTGATATGAGATCAACTGGTTAATCCTTCTACTGATTCCAATGCTATCACCCGGCGCAGCACGACTGGCTGAAACCGGACATCGTCTTGCCAGGAACGGGATGAAACACGCACCGCCAGAAAACCCAGCCCAAGGCCTAGCGCACCTAATAGAATCACTGGTTCCTCGCCAGCACTAGCAAATGCTGCATCTCCCAGCAGCGCCCCAGCCAACATGAGCACCAGCGGCAAAAGGTAAGCCAACAGCGCCCCGCGCAATAAGACGCCATCCGCCAGCCCGACAATCACCTCGTCGCCCGATCGTAACGGCAGATTCGAAATCGCCCGTGTTCGCATCTGGCGGCCGCTCCATACGTTTGCCAGGGCCGCCGTACCACACCCATCGCTGGCATGGCAATTTCCGCAGGCCGACCGGCGCTCAATTTCCACCCAAGCGTAGCCATCGCCGGCCTCTGCCACTCTAGCCCGTTCCTCAATCATGGTTTATCACCCTTAGAAACTTGCTGAATCGACGCGGCAATGCGTTGCACAGTCGCGGCTGGAACTTCACCGACCACCAGCACTTGGTGCCCTGCTACCACTGTGCCAAAAGCATTCATCGAGCCGAACCGTGATTCGCCTTGTAAAAGCGGCGGATCATCCTCCAGCTTCTCCAGAAACACCGAGATTGTTGCCAAACTGTCGGAAAACACAAGGTGTTCGGTCGGATGCTGACCCGACGCTTCAGTAAAGCGATTGTGCAACACCTTGACAAACCCTTCAGGCAGCGACCCGACCTGCCAGGTAGATTCCTTCATCGGCTCACCAGCAGGCGCCAACATATTAGGGTTGATTGGATTCGTTGATGCCGGTGCAGTGTTCAATGCCAAAGCTGACGATTGGAAGGCAGATTCATCGATATGCGGCTTGACCTGTAGATCGGTGAACATCAACTGTTCCACTGGCTGATCCTGTTCATTCAACAGCGCCGAACGCAATACCATACCGTTATGCTCATCCAACCATAACCGGTAACCGAACCGCCAGGCATCCCGGGGTTTAATGGCAATCACCCGCGTTTCTAATCCAGCGATACGATCCTGACCAAGAATCTCGAATACATAGTGGTTTTCCAGCCGCCCAAGCTCACGAGGAATCGACACAGGAAATGGAGAGTTTTGATAGTCACCACCTGGAAAAGTCGCCTGCTGCTGCGGTAATAAGCAAACGATGCTGTTGTTCACCATGACCACTTCCCGAGGCGGGCCATTCAGGGAAAACAGCCGCTGCCGTTCACCACTAGCAGTACTGCTGTGAATAATTCGCATGGATTCCACATGAGGACCCTGAATGTAGACAAAAGTACCTTCATAATTCAGTGTTTGGGTCGCATGAATCATGCGTTCCAGCCAATGCCGGGCTTCTTCAGCGGCTGGTGGAGGAGATTGAGCCCAGCCGATGGGAGACAACGAATTGGCAGTGAGCGCTAACGTGGCACAGAGTAAAAATTTTTGCTTCATTCGGCAGGCGCGTCAGCGGTTAACTTGATAACCGACCATGCGCACATAGGGCAGCATGCCATTCACACTGTTCCTGGAGGCATAGCCGTTATGATTCACCAGATAGCTGTTCAATCGCGCTTCAACCGGTTCACTGGCGTTGGCCGCCGGTTGGGTCAACGCTACCACCTCGGCCGGGAGAGAAGCTGTAGCAGGAGCAGGAATAGTGGCAGTCAATGAGGCTACGGGCGGGAAGGTGGCATTGCTTTGGTTGAGTTTTAGTCCAAACAGGGCAACCAGAACCACTGAAGCTGCTAAGGCAAAACCAGTGACCGGTTTATACCAGGACGGTAGTGGCCGGGCAATGGAAAGCGGTGGCGGCTCATTCGCTACCGCCTGATGAATGCGGGTAGTAAAGCGGGTATCCAGCGCTGCAGGTATATGGCCCTGCATAGCATCGCTGATCAAATGATAGCGCTCCCAGCGCCCCTGCCAATCACTATCTCGACTTAACCGTCGCAGCGCCAGAGCGATCTCTTCATCAGCCAGTTCTCCATCAACCATTGCCGAAAGCTGACTGGCGATGATATCAATTGGGCTGGTGGTGCCGCTTACGGTTGGCGCTAAGGTTTGTTCAGCCGTTTTATCAGCCATGACTCTATCCCGAAACTAGCTTAGTAGTGGATGCAGTTTGGCGTCAATCGATTCCCGGGCCCGGAAAATCCGGGAACGCACCGTACCGATTGGACACCCCATGGTTTGGGCGATTTCCTCATAACTCATACCCTCAAGTTCGCGGAGAGTGATCGCGGTGCGCAAATCTTCCGGCAACTCTTCGATCGCCCTGAACACCGTCGCCTCGATTTCATCCTTGAGTAGAAGTCTTTCAGGCGTCTCATACTCTTTAAGTAGAGACTGGCCTTCGTATTGTTCGGCCTCTTGGGCGTCGATATCGGAGCCCGGCGGACGCCGGCCTTGCGCGACCAAATAATTTTTGGCCGTGTTGATAGCAATTCGATAGAGCCAGGTATAGAACGCACTGTCTCCACGAAACCCAGGTAAGGCCCGATACGCCTTAAGGAAGGCTTCCTGGGATACATCCAAAGCTTCGCTCGGATCATGCACATAGCGGGAGATTAGTTTGATAATCTTATACTGGTACTTGCGTACTAGCAGATCGAACGCGCCTTTGTCGCCTTTCTGTACCCTTTGGACCAGCTCACGATCCAGATGCCCTTCGCCCATCCGGGCAGACCCCTTTCGACTCAATGGCAATCTCCATGCGACCGTCACGGTAGACCGATGGCCATTACGTAAGTTCGCAGACCCGCCGGGATACGGTTATAGTTGCGGCGTAATGAATAAAATATGACACTGCCTCAGTGTCCAATGTAATACCCCAGCGCGTTAGAACGATACCTTATTCATAGAGCAGCTCACAAGTCATGACCTTGCCTCCCTCACCTGATGTCCTCATTATCGGCAGCGGTGCTGCCGGTCTCAGTTTAGCCCTCCGACTGGCTGATGCTACCCGTATAGCGGTACTCGCCAAGGGAGCATTACACGAAGGCAGCACCTATTATGCCCAAGGCGGCGTCTCGGCAGTACTAGATGCCAGTGACTCCATTGAATCGCATGTACAGGATACTTTGATCGCCGGAGCCGGTCTGTGTCATGCTGATACTGTCCATTTCACGGTAGAACACGGTCGTGAAGTCATCGAATGGCTGAGCCAACAAGGGGTGCCCTTTACTCGTGAACCCAATACCGAAGGCATCGTTGACTATCATCTGCATCGCGAGGGCGGCCACAGTCACCGGCGTATCGTCCATGCTGCTGATGCGACCGGGCGGGCAATTCAGACAACGCTAGAGGAACGTGCCCGCGAACATCCAAACATCACCTTGCTGGATCAGCACATCGCCGTCGATTTGATTACCAGCCGCAAGCTGGGCCTCGCCGGAAACCGCTGCTTAGGGGCCTATGTGCTGGATCAACGTAGTGGACAAGTCGAGGCATTAGCAGCGCGGTCCGTGGTATTGACTACAGGCGGCGCCAGCCGGGTCTATCTCTATTCCAGTAATCCAGATGGCTCTACTGGTGACGGTATCGCCATGGCTTGGCGGGCCGGTTGCCGAGTCGCCAATATGGAATTCATGCAATTCCATCCAACTTGCCTCTATCACCCGCAAGCCAAAAACTTCTTGATTTCCGAGGCAGTGCGGGGTGAAGGTGGCTATCTGCTGCTGCCCGATGGAACCCGGTTCATGCGCAATTTCGATGTACGGATGGAATTGGCACCCCGTGACATCGTGGCCCGGGCCATCGACCATGAGATGAAGCGCCTGGGCGCGGAGTGCGTGTACTTAGACATCAGCCATAAGCCTGCTGAATTTATCCGTTCGCATTTTCCCAACATTTACGCGAAATGTCTGGAATACGGCTTCGATATGATCCGCCAGCCAATCCCAGTGGTGCCGGCAGCGCACTACACCTGTGGAGGGGTCGTGACTGATTTGCAAGCGCGAACGGATGTAGAAGGACTGTACGCTATAGGGGAAGTCGCCTTCACCGGGCTGCACGGCGCCAACCGCATGGCCAGTAATTCGCTCCTGGAATGTCTGGTATTCGCTGCTGCCGGTGCTGCAGACATCCATTTACAACTGGATCGCGCACCGGCCTCGCCTTTACTCCCCGCCTGGGACGAAAGCCGGGTCACAGATTCCGATGAAGAAGTTGTCGTCAGCCATAACTGGGCAGAATTGCGGCAGTTCATGTGGGACTATGTCGGTATTGTGCGCACTGATAAGCGCCTGCAACGCGCCCGGCGCCGGGTTGAATTATTACTGGGAGAAATTGACGAGTACTACGGTAATTTCCGCATCAGCGGAAATTTAATCGAATTACGCAATCTGGCGCAGGTCGCAGAATTAATCATCCGCAGCGCCCTGGCACGCAAGGAAAGCCGAGGATTGCATTACACCCTGGATTACCCGCAAGCTAACGAATCCGAGCCAGTTCAAGATACAGTTTTAGTGCCCGTCAACTTTGCTGGAGCAGATGCGCCGCCATATTGGGCGCATCGATAAAGGTTAATACCGGGTGCCGGATGGACGCCGTGCCGTGCGTCTCAGTCTCATGGCCGGACAATGGCCAGATACACTGCGTTCGCGCGCCAAGCGAATCAAGATATATGGATCATGCTGCATTCCGGCAGCCATGATCGTGGCAACTTCATCGGTCCAATCGTGCTTGGGAATGCCGGAAAGATGCGAGAACCCAGATTAGAGAGAATTTTATTTCTAATAATATCCGTTACTTACAATCTATTAGCACCAGACCTGTAACCGCCGCCGCACGGTATCTGGCGGCAATAGCGCCAGAATCCGCGCCAGCTCCGGGCCGTGCGTTTCACCGGTCAGGGCTGCCCGCAGCGGCATGAAGAGATTCTTGCCTTTCGCGCCAGTATGCTGCTTTAGCTCATCAACCAGCAACTGATAGGCAGCCCCATACTTGGCATACGCTGCCAATGCGTGACTAAAAAATGCTGATCCTGCCGTGGCGATCACCATTTGGCTGACCTCGCTCAGGGTCAATGCCTCACCAAACAACCGTTCTGCCCAAAACATGGCGTCGGCGGGAAACCGGACATTCGGGCGGATGGCCGCGACAAAGTCCTCCTGGTGGATAGCCGGCACCTGCTGATGAACCGCCACGCCCATCCACTCCCACAGCCGTTCCGGCGCTGCGTGCCGCACCGCCTCCGCCTGCCAGTGCAGCAATTGCGCCTCGTCGTAACGGGCGGGCGCACGGCCCAGATGCGTCACGACGAAGCCGGTGGCCAGTTCCGCTGGCTCCATCCACACATCCTGTTCATAGCGATGGCCAAGCCGGGACAGATAATTCAACAATGCTTCCGGCAAATAACCCATTGCCCGCAATTCACGAATACTGAGATCACCTTCACGCTTGGACAAGGGGCCGCCATCCGATCCAACGATCAGCGACATGTGACCGTATTTTGGCGCTGGCAATCCCAACGCTTCCAGCAATAACAACTGACGCGGGGTATTGGTCAGATGATCCTCGCCGCGCAGCACATGCGTAATCTCCATCAGCGCATCATCGACGGCATTGACAAAGAAAAACTGGGGACCGCCATCTGCCCGGCGGATGACAAAATCACCGATATCGTCACTGGCGAAACGTTGAGGGCCACGAACTAAATCAATGAATTCGACCATCCGTCCCGCTGGCACCCGGAAACGCAAGGTGGGTTGCAAACCTCTCTCCCGCCGCGCTTGGCGTTCGGTTTCGCTCAGCCGGGCACAGGTCCCGGCATAACGCGGCGGACGGCTCGCCGCTTGCTGCGCCTTACGGCTCAGCGCCAGCTCGGCTGGCGTGCAAAAACAAGGATAAACATGACCCGCAACATCCAGCCGTTGATAGTATCCGGCATATAGCGATGTCCTCTCCGATTGAACGTAGGGGATATGAGGACCGCCCACTTCTGGGCCTTCCTGCCAGTCCAAGCCTAGCCAGCGCAGATCATCTTGTAATCCCTTAACATATTCATAACGGCTGCGTTCACGGTCGGTATCCTCAATACGCAATACGAACCGTCCGCCCCAGTGCCGGGCCAGCAGGGCATTAAATAAAGCAGTGCGCATATTACCCAAGTGCAGATGGCCCGTCGGGCTGGGAGCAAAGCGTGTTTTGATAGTCTTAGTCATTGCGAAATCATACTGGACAATGATGCGGCACAAAACCGTTAAAACAAAAGGGCGGAGCTGCTGCTCCGCCCGGCTGGATGTGCCTCACCACGACGCCATTACAATGCGCTGGGTCCGATTTCACCGGTACGAATCCGGATTGCGCGCTCCAGGTCATAGATAAAAATCTTGCCGTCGCCGATTTTACCCGTATTAGCCGTAGAGCAAATCGCCTCGACGACTTTGTCCACCAGATTATCATCGACCGCAATTTCCAATTTAACCTTTGGCAAGAAATCCACCACATACTCAGCACCCCGGTACAACTCAGTGTGCCCTTTCTGACGGCCGAACCCCTTGACCTCGGTCACGGTGATACCCTGCACACCGATTCCCGATAGTGCTTCCCGCACATCGTCCAACTTAAATGGTTTAATAACCGCAGTGACTAGCTTCATCAGATACCCTCTGGCGTTTCGCCTAGCTTGAATTAAGTTCTGAACGGGAATATAACCGAAATCCATGCCCATGCGTGATGTAGGGCGAATATCCGGACGTTAGAGTACCCGATATCCACCCTCGTCATCACAAGTTGTAGCCCCGTTCGTCGTGCAGGGCGAGATCCAGACCTTCGGTTTCTTGCTCGTCCGTGACACGCAACCCCATCACCACGTCAATAATCTTTAGAATCACGAAACTTAAAATACCTGTATAAGCCAGGGTGAATATGACCCCCTTGGCCTGAATCCACAATTGAGAACCAATCGTCATGCCCTCAGCCAAACCAGCGCCACCCAGGCTGACGTCGGCACACAAACCGGTCAGGATTGCCCCGATGATACCTCCGATCGCATGGACCCCAAACACATCGAGCGAGTCATCATAACCGAGCGCGCGCTTCATCTTGGTAGCGGCCAGGAAGCAGATCACCCCTGAAGCGACACCGATCAGCAACGCCCCCATCGGTCCAGCCGTTCCCGATGCTGGAGTAATTGCTACCAATCCGGCCACTGCGCCAGAGGCAATGCCCAACACACTGGGTTTACCATGCGTCATCCATTCCGCAAACATCCAGGCCAGCGCTGCAGTAGCGGTCGCAATTTGAGTGACCAGCATCGCCATGCCAGCGCTGGCGTTCGACGCCAATGCACTGCCGGCATTAAAGCCGAACCAACCCACCCACAACATCGAAGCGCCTATAATCGTAAAGTTGAGATTATGCGGCGGCATGGCCGTCGTTGGATAGCCTCGGCGCTTGCCAATCATCAAACAGGCGATGAACCCAGCAAGACCTGCGTTGATATGCACCACGGTGCCACCGGCGAAATCCAAAACACCCCAATCCCACATCAGCGCGCCATCGCCACTCCAAACCATGTGACAAATTGGGGCATACACGATGGTGAACCAAATCGCCATGAAAACCAGCATGGCGGAAAATTTCATCCGCTCGGCGAAAGCGCCGACTATCAGCGCCGGGGTGATGATGGCAAACGTCATCTGAAAGGTCACGAACACTGTTTCTGGAATAGTTCCAGTCAGCCCCTCACGGGCCACCCCGCTTAAAAAGGCTTTATCTAAACCGCCGACAAAAGTCGCCAAATTGATGGCTTCCTTGGTCATACCCGCAGTATCGAAGGCCAGGCTATAGCCATAGAGCACCCATAACACCGTTATCAGCCCGGTAATGGCGAAACATTGCATCATCACCGACAGCACATTCTTAGCGCGCACCATGCCTGCATAGAACAGCGACAATCCGGGAATTGTCATGAATAGCACCAGGGCCGTCGACGTCAACATCCAGGCAGTATCGCCGGAACTCAGTGCCGGGGCTGCCTCCTGAGCCAGCGCCAAAGCAGGCGCGAACATCGCTAGCAGCGCCAGCCAGCCACCATTTTTTACCACTTGTATCGCTCTCGTCATCAGTGGAATTCTCCTAGGGTTGAAATACATTTACTAATAAATATAGTCTCTTACAGCGCTTCTGGCCCTGACTCACCGGTCCGGATGCGGATTGCATTTTCCAAGTCGCAGATAAAAATCTTGCCATCACCTACCTTGCCGGTATTGGCCGCACGGGAAATCACCTCGACGACCCGGTCGGCTAGATCGTCAGTGACTCCAACCTCAACTTTGATTTTGGGCAGAAAATCCACCACGTATTCCGCACCTCGATAGAGCTCAGTATGCCCTTTCTGCCGGCCAAACCCCTTCACCTCGGTGACCGTCACTCCCTGCGCGCCCACTTCCGAAAGTGCTTCCCGAACATCATCTAGTTTGAACGGCTTGATAACCGCCGTGATCAGCTTCATGGCTCAACTCCTGATGGCTTCCAACACCCCTGTGGGGCAACGTGTTGTTGCAGTGTTTTGACGCACGTTATCCATCAACACTGATAATGCGTTTTTTGAGAAGAGCACATTGTATGCCACTCAAAATAAGTAATTATAAAATAATTAGTTATAAACAAATTTAGTTAAAATACATCATTTATACGGTCGCTCGCTGCACATAATCTTTTGGTTATTGCACCAATATAGTGCAATCAAGTAAAGACATACAAAATAGAAATTCCCGTTAAACTTGAAGGGTGACAATCTGTCTCTGGAGAAAAAGTGATGATCGATCCTAAGGCCATCGACGACTTGGCTAAGCGTTTTGTGGAAGCATTGCCCCCTGGTTTCCGGCAATTCCAGGCAGACATGGAAAAAAACTTCCATGCAGCCCTGCAAACGACGTTTGCTAAGCTGGAACTGGTAACTCGCGAGGAGTTCGAGGTGCAACAAAGCGTGCTGGCGCGCACCCGCGCTAAACTGGAAGAATTGGAGAAGCAGTTGGCTGATCTGGAAACTAAAGTTACCGGCGGCGGCAGCAAACGGCGCAAGGCGGCGGAAAAACCAGCTGAACCGGAAGATAATGCATAGCACCTGCCGCACGCACTCAGTTCGTGCAAAGTTCCTCACCCGCGAGGGGTGAGGGGCGGCAACTATGCCCCATTAATAGGATTCGCATGTCGCTTGCCATTGTTTATACCCGCGCACAAGCCGGCATCGACGCACCGTTAGTCAGTGTGGAAGTCCACTTGTCCAGTGGTTTGCCAGGGCTGTTCATCGTAGGCTTACCGGAAGCAGCCGTGAAGGAAAGTAAGGACCGGGTGCGCGGCGCCATTCAGAACAGTGGCTTTGAGTTTCCAGCTCGCCGCATCACAATCAATCTAGCGCCTGCTGATTTGCCCAAGGAGGGTGGACGATTTGACCTGCCCATTGCGCTCGGCCTTCTGGCTGCCTCGGGACAAATTCCACGCGAACGGCTGGGTCAGTACGAATTCCTTGGTGAACTAGCGCTCGGCGGCGAATTGCGGCGAATTCGCGGGGTGCTGCCAGCAACGCTGGCCTGCCGCGATGCCGGACGCACATTGCTGACTCCGGGCGAAAATGCCGGGGAAGCCATGCTCGCAGGTGGCGCGAAAGTGTTGGGCGCAGCGCATTTGCTAGAAGTTTGCCAGCAAATGATCACCGGAAATGCCTTGCAACCGCCAGCCATGCAACCACGAGCGCCATCCGGTTTCGCTGCTCTCTTGGACCGGGACTTAAGTGACGTGCGGGGCCAGCACCATGCCAAACGGGCATTGGAAATCGCCGCTGCCGGGAGTCACAACCTGTTGCTGATCGGCCCGCCCGGCACCGGCAAAACCATGCTGGCCAGTCGACTGCCGGGTATCATGCCGCCGTTGAACGAAGCCGAAGCGCTGGAAACCGCTGCAATTGCTTCCGTCAGCGCTCAGGGACTGGACTTGCAACAATGGGGGGTGCGCCCGTTCCGTGCTCCGCACCACACAGCTTCCGGTGTGGCGCTGGTCGGCGGCGGGGGACAACCACGGCCAGGCGAAATTTCACTGGCGCATCACGGAGTGCTGTTTCTGGATGAATTGCCCGAATACGACCGGCGCGTGCTAGAGGTGCTTCGGGAGCCGTTAGAGTCCGGGCGGATTACTATATCGCGCGCCGCCCGCCAAGCTGACTTCCCTGCGAGATTTCAACTGGTAGCAGCGATGAATCCTTGCCCCTGCGGCTACCTGGGCGACGCCGAACGGCATTGCGCCTGTAGTCAGGAACAGGTGCGCCGTTACCGGGCAAGAATATCAGGACCGCTGATTGACCGGATTGACCTGCACATTGAAGTTCCCCGGCTGGCTCATCGCATTTTACGTGGCGGCAGTCCGGAAGAAAGCAGCGCCACGGTACGCGCCCGGGTCTGCGCCGCCCGTGAACGGCAGTTGCAACGGGCAGGCAAACCCAACAACGCGCTTGGCACTCGGGAAATTGAGCACCACTGCGCCCTCAGTGATGCTGATCATAAGTTGCTGGAACACGCTCTGGAACGGCTCGGCCTGTCGCCACGCGCCTACCACCGGATCCTCAAGGTGGCCCGCACTATCGCCGATCTAGCGGGTAGCGATGCCATCAAAACACCGCATCTCACCGAAGCGATCAGCTACCGGGCGCTGGATCGAACAATGGGGGGCGTCCGCTATAGTTAGCGTCATTGGTTTTATCTCAATCACCACCGTTCTTCGTAAGGTTGCTGCCCATGTGCCTCGCCATTCCTGCTCAAGTCATCGAAATGAAGGATAACGAACACGCCGTCGTCGACATGGGCGGTGTACGCAAGCAAATTTCCACCGCACTGCTGGATGAAATTGCAGTGGGCGACTATGTCATCGTCCATGTTGGCTACGCGCTAAATCGCCTGGACCCAGACGAAGCCGAGGAAACCTTGCGGTTGTTCGCTGAGCTGGCCGCGGCAACCGAGGCACTGTGAGCAGCCGCCATGAAATACCTCGATGAATTTCGCGATGGCCAGCTGGCACGAGGTCTCGCCGCCCGTATTTGCCAGGAAACCGATTCAACCCGTCATTATGCGCTGATGGAATTCTGCGGCGGTCATACCCATGCGATCTGCCGCTATGGTATTGAAGATTTGTTACCGGGCAATGTACGGCTGATTCACGGCCCTGGTTGCCCGGTTTGTGTATTACCGGGCGGGCGGCTCCAAGCGGCGATTGATTTGGCAGAACAAGAGCGGGTCATTCTGTGCGGCTACGGCGACCTGCTGCGGGTGCCCGGCGCTCGGGGTGACACCTTGTTAAAGGCCAAGGCGCGTGGCGCGGATGTACGCATGGTGTATTCGGTGGACGATGCGCTGGATGCCGCCTGCACCCATCCTAATCAGCAAGTTGTATTCTTTGCTATTGGCTTTGAGACCACCACGCCACCGACAGCTGTTGCCATCCAGCAAGCTCGACGTGAGGGACTGGGTAACTTCAGCGTGTACTGCAATCATGTCCTGACACCGCCCGCGCTCCGGGCGCTGCTGGCAGCGCCCCTCCCCTCACCCCATCGCCGGCAAGGCATTGTGCAAATCAAGGGGCAAATTGACGGCTTCATCGGCCCGGCCCATGTCAGCACGATTATCGGCAGCCAGCCTTATGAATTCGTTGCCACTGACTATCAACGCCCGCTGGTCATCGCTGGCTTCGAACCGCTGGATGTGCTGCAAGCCATTCTGATGCTGATCCGCCAGATCAACGCCAACGATGTGCGCGTCGACAATGAATATACCCGTGCAGTCAGTCCGGAAGGCAACCGGAAAGCGCAGCGTTTAATGGATGAAGTTTTTACGATCCGGCCAAGCTTTGAATGGCGCGGTCTGGGCGAGTTGCCGGGCAGTGCCTTGGCCATTCGTCCAGCGTTTGCTGACTGGGATGCTGAACGCCGCTTCACCATTCCCGCAATTCCAGCGATCGATCACAAAGCGTGCATTTGCGCCGAGGTGTTGCGCGGCGTCACGCGCCCAGAAGAATGCAAGGTATTCGCGACAGCCTGCACCCCGGATCATCCGCTTGGCGCCTGCATGGTGTCTGCCGAAGGGGCTTGCGCGGCACATTATCACTATGGCCGGTTCCGGCAAGCAGCAGCGTCATGAATCCGCGGCGCGATGTTTTTCCCCACCGGCTCGACCTGCAACACGGCTGCGTCGAACTCAGCCACGGTGGCGGCGGCCGGGCGATGGCGCAATTGATCGAGGAGCTATTCCTGGCGGCTTTCGACAATGCATGGCTGCGCGCTCAGGACGATGGCGCGCGCTTGATGGTCCCGCCAGGCCGGTTGACGATAGCGACTGACAGCCATGTGGTTTCACCGCTGTTCTTCCCTGGCGGCGACATTGGTTGTCTATCGGTTCACGGCACGATTAACGATGTCGCGATGGCTGGAGCGTGGCCGCTGTATCTGGCCGCCACTTTTATTTTGGAGGAAGGCTTCCCGTTAGCGGATCTTAAGCGGATCGTTGACTCGATGGCACATGCAGCGCGCCACGCCGGCGTGCCCATCGTCACCGGTGACACCAAGGTCGTTGAGCGAGGCAAGGGCGATGGCGTGTTTATCACCACCACCGGGATCGGGGTCATTCCGGAAGGCGTAGCGGTTTCTGCTCACCAGGCGCAACCGGGCGACGCCATCCTGCTCAGCGGCTCGCTGGGTGATCATGGCATGGCGGTCATGGCCCAGCGGGAGAATCTGCGTTTCGATACCTCAATAGAATCCGATACGGCGGCCTTGCATAAACTAGTGGCAGCGATGGTAGCCGCGGTTCCTGGTATTCATTGCCTGCGTGATCCAACCCGGGGTGGATTGGGCTGTGCGCTGAATGAAATCGCTCAACAGGCTGGCGCCGGGATGCGGTTGCGTGAGGCGGCGATTCCGGTGCATGAACCGGTGCGGGCGTTGTGTGAGTTTTTGGGCCTGGACCCGCTCTATGTTGCTAACGAAGGAAAGCTGCTGGCGATTTGCCCAGCAGAATTTGCAGATACATTGCTAGCCGTGATGCACGGGCATTCACTAGGCCGGGAGGCAGCGATTATCGGTGAGGTAGTCGCCGATCCGCACTGCTTCGTGGAGATGGCGACGGTGTTCGGAGGACGCCGGCTGGTGGATTGGTTGAGCGGGGAGCAGTTGCCGAGAATTTGTTGATCTCGACATCATCCACAAAACTGCAAGGCAGGACTGTTTGAATGTCATTACTCTCTGCAACAGCTTAAAAACCTCAATCCCCTCGCTCTACCTTGACCACCTTGATCATATTGGCGCCCCCCGACACGCCAACCGGCACTGCAGCAGTGAACACCACAATCTCGCCTTCTTGCACCATGCCTTTATTCAGCAAGAATTCACTCGCAGAACTGAGCAGATCATCCACCGAGTTCACCATCCCCAGCTGTAACGGTTCGACGCCCCAAACCAGCGCTAACCGGCGCAGGGTAACGGGCTTGGAACTAAACGCAATCAGCGGCATCGAGGGCCGGAACTTGGCCAAACCCAGCACACTGGACCCGCTATTCGTAAAACCGACTAGATAGCGGGCGCACACCTTATCCGCCAAATCCATCGTGGCGAAATGCACGGCATCTTCAATCCGCAAACAAGCGTGAGCCAGTAACTCCTCCTGGGTCAGCACATTTCTCAGCATCAGGGTTTTGAAGATCTCGCTGGCTTCGACGCTCAGAGCAATATTCTTCATCATCCGCACCGCTTCGACCGGATACTGGCCAGCAGCCGTTTCCGCCGACAGCATTACCGCATCCGTCCCATCCAGGATAGCGTTAGCGACATCGTTCGCTTCCGCCCGGGTTGGCCGGGGATTGTTGATCATCGACTCCAGCATCTGCGTCGCTGTGATGACGGGCTTACCTGCGATATTGCATTGGCGGATCAAGCTCTTCTGCATCAACGGCACATCCTGCGGCGAGATCTCTACCCCCAAATCGCCGCGCGCCACCATGATCGCATCGGCAACCGCAATGATTCCCTCAATGTGTTGCAACGCCTCCGGTTTTTCAATCTTAGCGATGACCGGAATCTTGCGGCCATAGGTGGTCAGCATGACATCGATCAATTCCTTGATATCATGGGCATCTCGAACAAATGACAGGGCGACGTAATCCAAATTTTGATCGTAGGCAAATTGCAAATCACCACGATCCTTGTCGGTCATTGCTGAAATATTCAGTTTAATATTTGGCAGATTGACACCTTTGCGTGATTTCAGCCGGCCCCCATTGATCACCCGGCTAAAAATCTCATGCCCTTCAATCCGCTCAACCGTGACTTCAAACAGACCGTCATCGATTAGCACCCGGTCGCCTGGCTGGACCTCCTCATGCAGGTTCCGGTGATCAATGGCAATTTTTTTCAGACCCTCGTGAACGCCACCGATCAGCTCATCCGTCGTCAGCACCAGCGTCTCGCCCGCCGCCACTTCCAGAAAGTCGTCTTCCAGCTGGCCAAGCCGGATCTTCGGACCTTGCAGATCCTGGAGAATAGCCACGTGCCGGTTTAATTTTCGCGCAGCTTCCCGCACTAATTGCACAGACAACGCATGGTCCTCATGGCCGCCATGCGAGAAGTTCAACCGGATAACATCCACACCCTCTCGTAGCAGACGCTCAATCGTATCCGCGTTGCGGGAGCTTGGCCCCAACGTCGCCACAATTTTAGTGAATTTCATAACCTTCGACATGTTTGCTATAACCCTGCGGCATGGAAAAAGCCCGTCCGCGCTTCAGTATCTCCTCGCGCAAACGGGCTTGTAAAAGCCGATATCCGGTTAATCCGGCGCGCGGCAAAACTCGATCAATCCCACGGTCGATGCATCATGCCCGGCAACCGGCCGCTCGCCCTTCAATTCTGGCAGAATGGCGTTTGCCAACTGTTTGCCCAGCTCCACACCCCACTGATCAAAGGAATTGATATTCCAGATCACGCCTTGGGTGAAAACCTTATGTTCGTACAGCGCCAGGAGAGAACCCAGAACTTTTGGCGTCAAACGCCGGTAAAACAGGCTGGTGCTGGGCCGGTTGCCAGGGAAGACTTTATTCGGCAGCAATTTCTCCAGCGCCTCGCCGCTCAGCCCCTGTTTTTCCAGCTCAGCGCGAGCCTGTGCCTCCGTCTTACCCACCATCAATGCTTCGGCTTGGGCCAGGCAGTTGGCCAGCAAAATCGAATGATGGTCGCCAATCGGGCTTGGGCTGTGCGCCGGGGCCAGGAAATCTGCCGGCACCAAATGCGTGCCTTGATGCAAGAGCTGGTAAAAGGCATGCTGGCCGTTATTCCCTAGACCGCCCCACAAAATCGGCCCAGTCTTGACCTGGACCGCCTGACTGTCCCGGTCGATCGACTTGCCGTTGCTTTCCATATCCAACTGTTGCAGATAATCCGGTAAGGAACGCAGGTAATCATCATACACCAGCGTGACCTGACTGCTGGCACCGAAGAAGTCGATATACCAGACACCGAGCATTGCCAAGATGACCGGGAGATTCTCTTCCAACGGCGCCGTGCGGAAATGCTCGTCCATGTCGTGCGCGCCTTGCTGCAATTCCAGGAAATTCTCCATGCCCAGATAGACGATGATCGGCAGACCAATAGCGGACCACAGCGAATAGCGTCCACCGACCCAATCCCAGAATTCGAACATGTTCGCGGTGTCGATGCCGAAGGCGCTGACTCCCTTGGCATTGGTGGAAACCGCCACGAAATGTTTGGCTACCGCCGATTCGTCGCCCAATTCCCGAACAAGCCAAGCGCGGGCGGTATGGGCATTGGTCATGGTCTCCTGGGTGGTGAAAGTCTTGGAAGCGACAATGAACAACGTGCTTTCCGGATCACAATCCGCCAATACGTGGCTGATATGAGCGCCGTCCACATTGGAAACGAAGTGCATCCGCAGCGTCGGATCGCCATAGGGCTCCAGTGCCTGGCAAACCATCTTTGGTCCCAGATCCGAACCGCCGATACCGATATTGACCACATCCCGGATACGCTTGCCGGTGTGGCCGCGCCACTTCCCTCGGCGGATCTGCTCGGAAAATTTGCGCATGTGTTCCAGCACTTCATTAACACCCGGTATGACATCCTGACCCTTGACCAGGATCGGCCGGTTGCTGCGATTACGCAGCGCAACATGCAGCACAGATCGTTGTTCAGTGTGATTAATCATCTCACCGTTGAACATGCGCTCGATCCAGGCCGGCAATTGCGCCTGGCGGGCCAGTTCGGTCAGCAAACCGAGCGTTTCTCCAGTGATTCGGTGCTTGGAAAAATCGACCAGCAGGTCGCCGAAATGCCGGGAGAACGTGTTGAAACGCCCCGGATCGGCAGCGAACAATTCGCGCAGATGCAGGTTGGCGATGACGTCATGATGGGCTTGCAGTTCTTGCCAAACCGGCAGGTTGCTGGGAACAGACATGGACAGCTTCCTTATTCAATATGTTGAAATGCTGGCGAAACCGGATGGAGCAAACCGCCTCACTGGAAGCCGGTTCGCGGAAGGGCGTTGCCAATACTCCAGTGCAGGGGTCTTAGCTACTATAGTTTCTACTGAAATCACTGTCGAATGCTGCCTGATCTTTGCTCGTCAATGCGCATAAGCAGGATTTAGCCTGACACTTATGCGACGCCTGCTATTTCATCCCCGTAAAGAACAAAAATCGTTCATACTCATTACTCATATGTCTTGAATCCAACCCAAATGATGTGACGCCATGAACGACGCAACCGAACTTGACCCCTCCCTCGCCGGTGCGATCGACTTTTTCCAGAACCTGCACCGCAAAATGGGTGCTCTGGAAACGGATACCCACGCCCGGCATGACCAGTTGCACTCACTGTCCACCACGCTCATCTCTCTTGAGCAGGATCGGCAGTCCGACCGGCAAACCCTGATCACCCTGGCTAGCGACTTGAGTACACAAGATACACGTCTAGCCAAGCTACAAATCGACAGTCAGGCTCTGGACAAGCAATTGACCACGGTCGAGACCTTGGTTGCCCGCTTCCAGGAAGAACAGCAAGAAGTACGGCAAACACTGGCGGCACTGGCAAACGATTTGCGGACCCAGGGTGCCGATTTACATCAGCAATTGGAGTCGGCGCTGACTCAGCGGATGGCGCCGGTCGAACGCGTATCCGCCTTGGAAGCACGGCTGGCCAGCCAGACGCGGGAACAACTCGGTTTACTCGGCTCATTTCAGTCACTTGAAAAAGGCGCGACCACCCTCCAAACGGGTATAACGGCTCTGGAGTCACATATTGAGCAGCATCAGGAACGGTTCGAGCATCTGGAAAAGACCAGCCGTGGCCATCAACAACAGTTGGGAGAGTTCGCTTCTATCGTCGAGGCACAACATAAACGCCTGCTCCAACTGGAAATCGCCCTGGAAAATCTCGACCAGAGCACGCAATCGACCACACAACTGCTCACCTTACTGAAAACTGAGCTTAAACAACACGATCAAGCCCTGGCTAACCTCGACCGTGCTGCCGAAGCCAGTGAGACGGCCCGGCAACAATTGCAGGAACAACAGACCCGGTTGAACGAACTCACCGAATCTTCAACCGCTACCCGGCAAGATATCGCGTCTCTTCAAGCCAGTTTCGAAAATCAGCGCCGAGGATTGGTGGATGCCACACAAGCCCGGCACGACTTGCAGAAACAGCAAGACAAAGTGAAACATCTGGAGACACTGGTCAGCAAGGTATCCGCAGACACCAACTCCACCCGTCAGATATTGAATGTCTTGCAAACCGATCTGACGACACAGAGCGATACGCTGCGTGAACTCGATCAAAGCTGGCGGGATAGCCTGGGACTGTATCACGACCGGCTAAGCCAGCTAGAAATGGCTGTCTCTGGTTCTGCATTGCAGCCCGCTGCTTCTTCGGCCGAAGTCTCTACTGCACCCGAACTCACCGGGCAACTACAAACCCTTCAGCAGCAAATGGGCCAGTTCGAGTCCATTCTCAACCACCTGCGCCAAACACCTGAACCGGCTGCCCGCGCGGATACTGAAGCCGCACTCAACCAACTCCGTCAAGACCTGTCAGCGCAGGCCGGGACGCTGGATGAAACGCAGCAGTTAGCCTGGTCGCAGATCCAGGATCTCCAACAGCGGCTCAGCGAGGCGGAAGCCACGCTCGATAGCCTCCACGCTGCGCCCGCCGCCGAACCCGGCGCCAACGCGGATACTGAAGCCGCACTCAACCAACTCCGTCAAGACCTGTCAGCGCAGGCCGGGACGCTGGATGAAACGCAGCAGTTAGCCTGGTCGCAGATCCAGGATTTGCAGCAGCGGCTCAGCGAGGCGGAAGCAGCCCTCGACAGCCTCCACACTGCACCCGCCGCTGAACCCGCGGATACTGAAGCCGCGCTTGACCGCCTGCGTCAAGACCTGTCAGCGCAGGCGGGCACCCTCAGTGCATTGCAAGACACCACGCAACAACAAGTGACTGATCTCAGTGCCACTCTTGAAAACCGGCAGCAGGAACTCCTGGAAATCACAGGTCAACTCAGCAATCTCCAGCATGAAATCCAAAAAATTCAACAACAACCTGTGTCAGACACTGCTCTTGTTGAGCAACGCCTGGAGACAATCGAACTCTACTCTCAGAAACTCCAAGAGGATTTGGAAAGCTTTCAGGACACGGTAACCGCTCTTGAATCCCGCCTGAGCAGCCAGTCCCAGGCGTTCAGCGGTAATTTTGAGCAATTCCGCAGTCTGAATACCGAGATCCATGCGCTGCAGCAAAAGATCGCCCAGATGGAGCCACCCCAACAACTGGGTGACATTGAACAGGAGCTCATCACTCACCAGCAGGGTATTGCCCAGTTACGAGAAGCTGTGGAACAAATCCAGGTAGATTCACAGCAAATGGGGGAAATGATCCAGCAGGGCGGCGCTGAATCACCTTTTGCGGAAATCACTGCCCGGTTGGATGAACAACAGGAACAGATGAACAAATTAGCAGCCACTGTCGAAACTGTTCGGGTTGACGCTAAATCCACTCAAGAGACTGTCGTCACCATGGCAACCAATGTGGCTAAACGGATTCATGAAATTCAAAATCTGCTGATTGCGACTGAAACTACCCAAGGTGAACGCCTACAGGATGTCGAACAGAAACTTATCTGGCTCCAGGCTGCATTTGAAACGATGGAAAATCAAAAAACCAAACCCCGTCGCTGGTTCAGCATGCCGGCCTCACTCACCTCGATCTTACTGACCGTGGGTGCGTCCAGTGTGGCGCTTCTGGCTGAAATGGTGTGGATCATCACCTGAACAGAGTTAGCCTATACTGACGACTTCCCCGGACAAGTCCCCGTGACTGCATTAATTTATCAGTGCGGATCTGCGGAAATATCTATGCAGGCTGGTGAATTCCAGCGCCAGATAGTGCTCTTATGACCACCTTCGAGTTTGAAATCACCTATTCAGAGCCACAGGTGCGACGTGCCGTGCGGGCATTTTACGGCTTCATACTCAAGCGCGAGCTTGATTGGAAACTTTACCTCGCACTCGGCCTGGTGATTACCGGTCTGATTCTTCGCAGTAGGGGTGACCGCATCGGCTGGTTCGAGTGGTCACTGTGTGGCGTCCTGGTATCGGGCACTCTGTTCTTTTTCATGATGTACCGGGTGCACTTGCAACAATCGCTTGAGCGCCTCTACCAAATGCAAACACGGATCGTGCGTTTTCACGCACAAGATGACTCTCTGACAGTAGCTTCAGACCTTGGCAGCAGCACCGTGCCTTGGTCCACGTTCACGTCAATGCTAGATAGGCCGGATTGCCTAATCTTAGGGGTAAGGAAGACCGCTATGATTATGATCCCAAAGCCCGAGGTTGACACCGCAGCCCTGGATTTCATACGCACCCGCGTTGCAGGTCACCGGCACACTGTCCAACAGCCACATTAA
>Ga0209607_1000557_pt1 | contig 33263 bp, 31 predicted proteins | sample AD_UKC117_MetaG_FD_184413 | JGI IMG/M metagenome (GOLD analysis project Ga0209607, IMG submission 184413) | Active sludge microbial communities of municipal wastewater-treating anaerobic digesters from Hong Kong - AD_UKC117_MetaG (SPAdes)... | ecosystem: Engineered > Bioreactor > Anaerobic >... | reverse complement strand
GAGATCAGCGACGCTTCTGATTGTTTGATAATCCATACTTCCTCCAAATTTGTGGGGAGGGCGACGGGGCGCCGCCCTCCGGGATTGGTCTTTTACTCCGCGTCGGTAATGGCCACATGCCCGGCATATGCCTTCACCTGTTCGCTCATGGAGTGGATACTTGCCTGCTCCTCGGGCGTGAGCGGACGCGCCACGCTGCACACAACCTGCGAGAATGCGATGCCGGTGCTGTTCTGCGCCTTTTGCAGCGAGAAGCGCGTGACCACCTGATTGGTCTTTTTGCCCTTTTGCAGCAGGCGGGTCACATACTTCGTGAATTCCTTCAGCGAGCCGGTCGGCACCGTCAGAATGACGGGCAGAAGCTCATTTTCCCTGAGCAGGTACACACGGCGCTTCTGCTTGCAAGCCATACCGCCGTTCTCGCCGCTGCCGAACTTGGCAAACGGGCAGGCCTTGCAGTCCCTGCACTCGCCGGTGGTCGCATCGATACCGACATGACCGTCCATGCTGGCGCACTCGGGGGGCTGGCTGCCGCCGTTGAACTTCTCCGTGTAGAAGCTAAAGATCGGATGGTGATAGAGGATCACAGCGTTGAAGTCCTTTGCCATATCGGGGCTCGATGGATCGTCTCCGGGCACCTCGTAGCTGATGCCGCCGCCTGCGGGGATACGGATTCTGTCGAATGTGGGCGTGAGGCCGTCCATTTCCTCGCTGAACAGGTCGGAAAGGTTGATGCTCTCGGTGAGATAGCCGGTGTTTTCGATGGCTGCGATGTCTTTGCTTGTCATATTGATCAATCTCCTTTTCGTTATTTCGATTTGGTCATGCGGATCGAGGGCTTTTCGGCAATGCGCACAAGGCCGTCAAGCCATTCAGGAAGCGAATCGTCATTGTTCGCTTTGAGTTCCTTGAGGGTTGCCTGCAGCGTTAAGCTGTTGATGGTGAACAGATGCTCAAACCCGTGCTGCTTCATTTCTGCGTACAGCTGTTCCTTCGCTTCGGGTACTGCCGCAGGGAACTCCCGAATCACAAGGCTGAAGCTGCGGTCGCCGCGCTTAAAGCCGGTGCATTCCTCCTGCGTCATGGTTTCAATGAGCGCGTCCTCGATCAAAGTGATGTCGCCGTTTGCCGCTTTGAGCTCGTCCTCGAGCTGCGCCTTGCGGTCACGCGCTGCCTTGAGCTTGTCCGCAAGAGTGAGCATGTAGGTTTCTGCCATATCGTTATCCTCCAATGAGTTGTTTGTAGTCATCGACGAGCAGGCTGGCTACGTTCGCTTTCTTTTTGAGCGCTGCCATGACCGTTTCATCGATCGTGTCCTTGCAGACGAGGTGGATATATACGCCGCGCTTCGTCTGTCCGATCCTGCGGATTCGCGCCCGCGACTGTTCATAGTTCGCAAAGCTAAAATCCAGTGAGTAGTAAACGCATACGCTGGCGGCTGTGAGCGTTAAGCCCATGCCGGTCGTTTGCAGCTGGCCGATGAACACCCGTGTATCGGGATCTGTCTGAAAGCGCTCCACCTGCTCGGCGCGATCCGTTACGTCGCCCTTGATCAGCGCGTATCCGATGCCCTTTTTTCGGAGCATGGCGCTGATGGCGTCGATCTCGGGAACGAATCTGGCGAACACGACAAGCTTCTTACCTTCGTCCATGCAGCTGTCTATGATGTCTTCGAGCGCTTCCAGCTTTGCATGGCTGACAGCCTCTACAATTCCATTGGTATCGTCACGGATGAAACCGCCGGTTACCTGTGACAGCCGCAGCAATCGCGTCAGTACGTTCCTTGCAAGCACCTCGCCGCCCATGAGCTCTGCATAGCTTTCTTTGTCGATGCCGTCGTAGATCTGCTGTGCTTTGCGCTCCAGCTTGATGGGACGGATCTCCTCCACAAACTCCGGGAGCTCGACCGCTTCATCAATGCGGATGCGGTACGCGATGCTGTGCGCCTTTTCAACCAGCTCGTTCAGATGCTTGTACCCAACGATTTGGTGATTCTGGAAACCGCCGAGAATCGCATACTTGCCGCGGAAGCTGTAGAAGCTGCCGCCGAAGATGCTTTCGTCCAGGAACTTGTACTGGCTGAAGAAGTCCAGCGGGCTGTTTGTGATCGGTGTGCCCGTCAGGATCAGATTGAAACGGCTGAGCCGACCAAGCCGGTGCAGCGCCTTCGAACATTTCGCCTGCGGGTTCTTGATTTTACTTGATTCATCGCAGACGATGAGCTCCGGCTCCCAGCGCACGATTTCGCTTTCCAGGCGCCAGCAGCTTTCGTAGTTCACGATCACCACCTGCAGACCGCTGCCGTTCATGTGCCGAATCGTATCTGCCTTCTTGCCGCTGTCGCCGTCGAGCACCGCCGCCGTATAGGGATATGCAGCAAATTTCTCGAACTCCTGCTCCCAGACAGTCACGATGGATTTGGGTGATACCACCAGCATCCGAGAGATGCTGCCGTTTTCGAACAGCGTTCCTGCCACCGCAATCGTGGTGATCGTCTTACCCGTTCCTTGGGTCAGCCCATATCCATCAGGAATGCTGCTCCTTTAGATATGGTCATTGGTCATCACCTCACTTCGCTTGTGGCCAAAGCCGTGTCTCTTACAGTGTTCGGACTGCGAAGGCAGCACCTCGAGGTTACATGGATCGTTGTTCCGCTTGTTCCCGTCGGTGTGATGCACGACCTCTCCCGGAGCTAATGCTCTTTCCAACATTGCTTCCGCGATTACGCGGTGTTCGGCTCTTCCGTAGAACACGCGGTACGTTTTTCCCTCGCCGCGGTTCGTCTTCGCTTTGTGCTGATTCATGCGATTCTGAATCGTTCCGCCTCGCTTGTTCAGCGGGTTTTCCGTTCTGTTGTATGCAGCAAATCGTCTTGCGTTCCATGACCTTAGGTGCTCCATGCAGCAGAAGTTGTGTGCTCTCGGCTTGCTCCGTTCTATTGCCTTGCCGCATTCATTACAGTTGACAATCATGCGATTCCTCCTGCAATGCCAAACGTCCTGAGTGCATGATTGTATGCCTTCACCTGGTGCTGATATGGTGTCGCTTTGATGGGCATTGGGACCAATGGGACTTCGTCCGCCGCCGTTTCCTGCTGAATTTCGCTGCACAGTTCTCCGCTGAGGCTTACTCCAAGCAATCGCAGCAGCGCTGCAGTATCGGGGGAGTAGGGGACTACCCACGCCTTGTCGTCCGCATCGTAGAACCTGCCGTCAATCTCCTTGATGCTTTCCTTGATCCTGAATGCGTCGTAAACCCGAATCTGATTGCCTTCTCTAATTGCGTTCATCTCTTTTGTTCCTTCGTTTTTGGTTTGGCGAAGGATGCCAGGATGCTCTGCATGAGCTGTTGCTTGTCCGGCTGCAGTCCGTCCATGAGCTCTAAAAGCAATGCCTCCTGATCAGCGCGCAGGTAACGGCGGCCAACGTACCAGCCGTCCATGACACGGATTCCGCCGGCGCCGCCCTGTACTGTGAAAATTGGTGCGGAGCATGACAGCATTTCGATGTCGTATCGAATCGTGCGTTTGCTTACGCCAAATTGGAAAGCGAGCTCTTCAACGGTCGTTTGCCGTTTGTCGCTCAATGCTTCCAGTATTTCTTGTCTGCGTATCAACGCACTCTGCACGCTCTGCACCTCCTTTCGTCCTTCGTTGGATAGAGCTTAAAAAACGTACTGGCAACCTAATTGCCACTTCAAAAAACTTCTGCCGTTTTTTTGAAAAAGAAAAAGGCCACCGGCGTAGGTAGACTTCTTGCGAAATCTATCTGCCGGTGGCCTCTCATGTACTGTCTCTGGTTAAACCAACCGTTGTGTTCGGATGCCGACCTGATAGGGATTTACCCTGGGCTCTGTTTCAGCCCGACCATACCGTCGTGACACCGCTTATTCTATTGTCCTTCTATCCGTTTATTCGGGCCTGTCCCACTGGTGCGTATATATCAACGCGGTCATGCCTGCGTCCCATTTGCTTGAGCACCATGTTTACACCGCATATGCTGCATTGGAGCTTTACCGTTCCATCGCTGTTCTTATAGCCGCAAACAATGTCGCCGCAGTTAGGGCAGTGCATGGTGGTCGCTTTCCATGTAGTTTCAATGTCATCCGGTTCCATCATTCATTCGTGCCGCCCTACAAGAAAGCGGGTTGCTCCTTCTCTTAGTAAGTATCTTGTGACACGACGGTCACTGGGATTCGATTTTTGTCCGCAAAGGACTTCTTTTTGTCGTTTCGCTGCGGAGGGCTCAACAATTTCGTCAGCGGGAACGGAATAAGTCGCCAATTCACGTATTTCGACATGTCCACCGCATTCCCGCAGTGCTCACATTCCATCAAGCCGTTTGTTTCCTCAAGGTACAGCTGCTTGTTTGCTGTGCCACAGATGGGGCATTTGACGTCGTATGCTTTCATATCATGCTGCTCCCTTCGCGTCACGCCAAATCCTTGAGCACCTTTACCGCTACCCCCTGAATGACGCAATCCGGAACGAAGATATCCGCCATTGATTCGTTCTCCGGGTGAAGCCGTACTCTGCGATTCTCTGGCTCGGGGTAGTAGCGCTTGAGCGTTGCCTCTTCGTTGTCTATGAGTGCAACCACGGTCTGCCCCGGGTCAGCGCTCGACTGCTGCCGGATGAGCACGAGGTCGCCGCTTTCAATGTTGGCATCGATCATGGAGTCACCATCAGCGCGAAGAAGGAAGAAGTTGCCCTGACCAAACAACGCGATAGGCAAACGAACATACTCTTCGATGTTCTCTTCTGCGAATTTAGGAATTCCGCAGGCCACCGCGCCCAGCAAGGGCACCTTGACCGTTTCGTTCCTTGTGATCTGCGCTTCCCTTGTATTGATCCTGCGCGGGCCTTCGTAATCGATCGTGCCCTTTTCTCGCATGAAGGAAAGATAACGCGAAACCGTTGATCGGGATATTCCGAGTGCTGCTTCAATCTCGCGGATAGAAGGGGATGCCCCATTTGCCTCCCTGTAACCATCTATGTACTGCTCCAGCCTCTCGAAATAGCTCTCATTTTTGGTTCTCACATAACCTCCTCCTTTCTAAATGGGACTTACGTCCCGTTTATGCGATTATTATAGCCTGCGTTTAGAAGCACGTCAATCCCCATTTGAGTGTCAAAGCGTTCCTGTCACTTTTTCAGTACAGTTAGCACTGCGGGCATAGAAAAGAGGCTTTCCCAAATTGTGGGGGGAAGCCTCCATTACGGTATATATGATGAAAAGTTGCCCCATGTCCTCACATCTGCAAGGGGTCACGGTTATAATTGTACGGTTATTTTATAATCATCTTTATGCTTCTGAATCTCGCAGGCTTTATCAACGTACTTTTGTGGATTATTCCAAAAGTCGTCCCAAGTTACATAGTAAATATAGCTGGAATCACCGTGATAAATGATAGATCCCTTGCTACTGCATCGTTCTGAATCCGGTGTTTTAATTTCAATGTGTTCTCCCTTAGAATCTTAAACAACCAACCTATGCTGTACATCGTGCAATTTGAACCACAAAGTGTACATTTGCTCAAGAAATATGAGTAGCTTCCGTTTTGGTCTGGCAGAACCACAGCTAACATAGCGTTGGTACTACTAGTGATAGAATCCCCCTTGCTATTCGTCCTAGACTGCTCTCGAAGTGAATACGAAATCTCCTGTGGAATCCACTGAAACTTTTGCTCCCGGCATGCATCCTGCATGTTCGGGGAGAGCATTACTATAGTTACAGTACTATCGTAAATCCGATCATACAGTTTGTCTCGAATGGTCGAATCACTTTGCTGCGACAAATCCTCGCCGTCGCTCTCACCCTTATAAATGTGATCGGAGTTTTGTTTGAAGAATTCTTCCATAAGATCGACATACGATCGCACTGTGTCTTGATGCCTATACTGCGAATTCGAGCTCGATAATTGCTTCACGTCAGAATCTGCGTATTTGTACGAGATGAAAATCTTCCTGCCCATTTATCTACCTCCTGAGTTTAATGATTGTGGGGCTATTGCTCGTGCATCAGCCAAATGAATACCGCGACGATCGCAACAATGCACACAAGGTAAAACAGCCACTCCGTAACGGAAAACAAGCATTTAACGAAAGCGGTCTTTTTTCCCGTTACTTCGCTGATATCCATATCAAATAGCATTGACTCGTGCGCAGTAACCCGTTTGTATAGTTCTCGGTATTTCCGCTCTTTCTGGAGATAGCATGAGTCGAGAAACCAAAAGGCGATGATTGGAACAATAGCAACAAGCGCAAACTTTCTTTCTGTGCCAGCTGCAGAAAAAGCACATAGTGCTACTAGCAGAGTCATCGCCCATCCCTTGAGCGCGAAAGAGTTCTGCCCCATGCGCGCGATTATAGATTCGATCATCTCGAGATGCTTCATTTCCATTTCCGAGTAATCTTGTTTCGACATCGTATCCTCCATTGCAGCATTCTTCATCAACTACATAAAATCCGTAATCTGAGGGACTCCACTTTCCTGGATTTTGCATCCCATATCCTCTAGCACCAAGAGAATGATCCTGCGGGAATATGCACGTGGAGTATCCACAGTGTTATTATCGTCGCTTCCAATGAGCCATCAGAGTTGAAAGAACTATAAGGCGATATCATTACTTGAAGTAATGACGCGAATATTTCGATAAATATAATCATCTTCGAAATTAGGCACTACTTGTTTCCATAAATGCCTCCTCCGAGCGTTTTGCTCTAAATACTATTACTCCAAGCTACATCCATACTGTTGAATCGTCTGTTCTGATCCCTTATCCGCAACCGCTTTGCCCATCGCTTCTTCAATCGCAGCGAGTAACTTCTTTGCGCGATCGATAAAGTAAGCATCGAAATCGTCATGAATGAATGCATCATAGTTCACAAGATGCGATTCGACGCGCGTCCGCAGCTGATCCTCCGTGATTTGAGCTTTCTGAATGATTCTTTTGCTGTACATACTGGGGGCTTCTCCGCCGATGGCACGATTTGAATCCGGTAATAATGGCGTTTTATTGATAATCGAATTCCATTTGTCTTTCGGATAGCCCATTTTGATACAATACGCCTCAGGAAAGATATGGTGGATATCCGGCGAATCATCCATGCTTTTCACGATATCCATCGTTGTCCCCTTATAAAAGTCTCTGCAGCTTTCTCTGTAGACAAGCGCCATGATGCCCTTATACGCCGCGCTCAATCTAGTGGTGAGCGATAGCAGACGTGTAGCGGAAAAGAATGCCGCATTGATTGTGCGATTGGCGCTTGCTTCTCCTTTGATTGCAGATACAACGTCTTCAATGTCGTTCGCGTATCTGGTTTCATTTGCGCCGCCATACATTTCGCCCAAAATACCGCACCAAAACCATTGTGAAAGAATGGCTTGCGTCTGTGGCTTATTAAACTCAGCTTTGCCAATAAATGCGCATATTGCCGATAGCGGTATAAGCTGAGTGGGATATGGCAAATCCCTTTGTCTAAACACATACTGACTGAACAGGAATTTTCGTGCCAGCTTGTATCCTTCGAGCAACGCATTTTTGTTCGCCTGATAATCCTCGAAAGAAAGTGATAGCACATCTTTCTTCTTACAGGACGTTGCTCCTTGCTCACGATAACTGGTGTAAAGCGTAATGGCCGTGAGAAATGCAGTCTCATCAATACTGTCCATTACATCGGTGTTAAGTGGTTCACCCTTGCCACGGATGCTGTCTCTGCATCTCTCCCAGTCTTTTCGCAGATCAAATTCATAGGTGGCAAAGGTCGCTGTAACGAGCTCGAAAACAGTAAGCGCCACACCGCCTGTGTTGACATTCTCAAACACCTTGCATACCGCTTCTCGCGGAGTAGTTCTATCAAGTGTGATTACCGGGAGCTTGTAGCCAGTTATAGTGTCCAAAACCTCACTACGGAAGCGTTTATACCGTTCCTTGTATTCTTTTGTATTGTCATGATAATCCTTGTATCCGTCCGCCCAGTCCTCACGCGCATTGCTGTCAAAGATGATATTTATCGGGAACATTTCATGCTCGTATTCCAATTCTCGTGTTGACAAATCCAAAACAATATCCCTATCAAAATTTGTCTTGACGCGGCGATCGCTTGGGATAGAGAGAATTGCGTCATAGCGATCTGCTGTGTCGTCTAAGCAAATCTGCATGTCCAGATAGTAAAACCGCTGGATATTCTTACCTTTATCCGTCTTTGTATCAACGGGTTCGGGTGAGCATGTCGCGCGGAACATCGATGTAAGACGTTGCTGCCCATCAAGCACAAGAAATTCCGGAACAACGCCAATCTTCTTTACACCCTCTATTGTACGATATTTGAAGCGAATCGCTTCACTTCCATACTGCAGCCGCATGATCGCACCCATCGGGTACCCTTGCGACAAGCTTGCCAAGATACCGCGAATGCGGTTATCATCCCATGTCCAGCTACGCTGGAATTCGGGAAGCTGCATTTTCCCTTTCTCGACCTCATCGAGCAGGGATTTTAGCTCAGTATCTAATGAATATGGTGCGATTACGATCGGCATATGAAATCCTCCCAGTTCTTATTAAGTTATTACTCATGCGCCAATTGCCTTTCATAATTTTTCAGCGGCACTCCTTCTGCGGTTTTCCATTCCGTCAGTCCGTTTACATGGCCGCCAATAACAAATGCGGCAGCGTATGATGGACTCCTAAACAAGATGTCCTCCTGTAAAACATTCTTTTCATCAATTTTTGCTGCTTCACGAGCCTTTTTTATACCAGATGGAATGCTCTGAGAGTCAATCCTTTCCACTTGGCTTCCAGCTAGTACTACAAAGCCCTCGCTTGTCTGTTTGCAGCTTGCTTCGATTGTGCTTCCGCTTTTATGACTTTTCCTTTTCAAGAACAACAACAGTTCGCGGACTGTTGTTTCATCATTGCTCTTTAGAGGAGCAACAGGTGCAACAAACGGCTCGAAAACCTTATGCCCAAGCGCGCCCATGACAATGCGTGCATAATCGACGAACTCTTCAAGTTCGCTTTCTTTTTCCTCTGTGATGTTCCCGTGCGTCGGGTCGTTGCCGTTTTGCACATCGTAACGCTTGGCGGCAAGCGCAAGCCCGCAGAAGCGGTTTTCAAGGTAGCTTATCTCTGTCGGGCCAAAGGAGTTATTTGACGTGGTGAACACAACGGCTTCTGTCCAGTAATCCTTATCGGGGTTGCGCTTGTGCTCCAGCAAACGGTAGAGAAGCCCCTCGCCGTTCTTTCGAGCGCCGGCTTGTCCGACATAAACAACATTATTGCCTGTCTGGTCAGATGTACCGAAAAGAAAGTATATTCCGCTTTGCTTCAGATCGTCTCGTTCCTTACACAGGTCTAAGGCCGTGCGCGGTATCTTGTATGCAACGCCCGTCCAGTTGGCAAGAGTACATTTGATGCGCCCGCTTGGCTCACCGTCCATCAAAAATAGGTTTATACTTTTTCCTCGTGTCGCCATATCTTCTCCTCCTTAATTATCCGACCACATCTCACACTGTCCAATGACTGTAGCAATGGCGTCTTCCATGCCTTCAGGCGGATACTTGTACTTTTTGAGCAGTTTTTTTACCATACGGCGCATCCCGGCGCGGGCGGATTCCTTCTTCTGCCAATCGATTGTGCGGCTCTTGCGCAGAAGACCTGTCAGCTCAGTATCTAATGAATATGGTGCAATTACGATCGGCATATGAAATCCTCTCAGTTCCTTTGTTATATGTTATTGCCGCCACGCTTTGTTGACAGAAATCCTCCATCAAACGCATTCGGAAATTGGAACTTCTTTTCTGCTTTTCCGAACGCAACGGTAATCTGCCCGCTCTTTATCTCCACAACGGTGCCCTCGCCGAATTTCGTGTGATAGACGCTGCTTCCTACAACAACGCCTGAGACATCGACCGACGGTTTGGTTGTTTCAACCGGTTTTGCAGGCGCAGGCGTTGTCGGATGCGGCACACCATATTGCGCCGTAACCAAGCCCGAACGTGGCGCCTGCTTCTCCACCGGAATCGAATATGTAACAACATCGGCGTTCTTTTTGACGGGTTCCTTCTTGGGCAATTCAACCGGCTCTTCCGGCTCCTCATCATCCGGCTCAAACACGTACGGCGAATCAGGAATATCGTCATCCGCCTGCGCCGCTGCATCCATCGTAGATTGTTGATTGGTAAACAGCGCTTCGTACTCCGACCGCTTCACCACGGTATCCCACAGGCCGACGTCCTCGCCTTCGTGACGATCGACGCCGGTGTACGACAGACTGGAATCCTCGTAGCGCTTGAATTTGTAGATCGCATCGTTCATCAGATTCGCGTTAAAAACGCCGAGTGAACAAAGAAGATCGAAATCGCGCACGTCAAGACCGGTAACCTTCTTGAACAGCGACGGTTCCAGTTGGGTGATAACATCCTTCAGGCTGCGTTCGCGGTAATCGGTCAAATACATGAAGATCGGAATGCGCGTAGCAAATTTGATCAGCTTCTCTTGAATCTGCTTACGCATGGACTTGTATTCCTTTTCCTCGTCCGAAAGCTCCTTCTTTTCTTTATCTGTCAGCTTTCCTTTGGCTTCCTTCTTCGCCTGCTTAACCGATTCCGATTTATTAATGATCGTCTCGATATCGCTGTTAAGGGAACGGAATCCTTCAATACGCATGAGCGCGTCCATCGCTTCCTTGTTCGCCATGAGCCTTTGCAGGGTTTCGTTATCCACATTCACAAGCAGTGCAGACTCCCAACGCTTTGCAAGCAGCGTTGCGCTTGTCCCTGCCATAGCGATATCGAGGATATCCTGCGCACTGATCTGCGTCATTTTTGCGCCGTCATATGCAAGAACCGGCAGGAAACTGATAAACTCCGCCACCGCCTTCTCGGGATTACTTTCCTGCACGTTGAGCTGACAGCTATAACTTGCAAGCTGTTTCAATGCACGATCCAGCGCAAAGTCGAATACATAGCACTCGTGCTTCATGATCTCTTTGGCGCCATTGCCTGTGGTGATTTCCCATGGCGACTGCACACGGAATGCTGCTTGGAAGTATGTTTCGGGGCTCTTGAGGTTTCGCAGCATGAAGATGCCCGTCCATGGCCGCACGGTGACACCCGTCGTCAGCTTGCCGCAGGAGAGCGTAATCGTTTTTGTCCGCAAAGGATCACCCATGCTCTTTTGCACCGGCTCCAGCGCGTCAACGCCAATACCCGCTTGCGAACCCGCGCAGATGTTGATGGTATAGTCGTGATAAAACGCGTTCTGCCGCTGCTGCAACAGATTGTACATGGCAAAGCAGCTTGCTACGTTCGGCAAAAACCAGAACGTATGCGACAGTACGTTGAGCAAGCGTGTATCGGAGAACGGCATCGGCGGGCGCTTGTCCTGCCCGAGACGCATGTCGTCAAGACTGGCAGGTAGATAGGACCCTCGAATCAAATCAAGCCACTTCTGCACCTCGTTTTCGAAAACGAAATGCGCATCTTTTCCTTTGCCCTTTGCAGAGAAAAAGATGTTCAGATCGAATTCGTTGAACTCGCCCTGCATGGCGATCTGCCGTATGCTGTCGGGGATGCGGTACGTCATCATGACCATACGAGGCAGAGGCGCATACGGGTTATCCGCACCCGTCCAGTTCTCTTTGGCTCTCTGCTCGTCGGAATACGTCCAGTTATAAATCTGGTCTTCTATGAATTCGCCGCTGTTGATCGCACGGAAGGGCGTGCCGGAAAGAAAAAGGTAATGCTCCGTCGTGATGGGGAGGAATGTTTCGTTATAGGCGTTGTCCGCTTCATCCGTCTTATACTTTTCCGCATCGAAGTCGTAGCTCTCATCCTCATCTTCCGTCTCAAAGAGCTTTTTCGCATTTTCGCGCCACGCTCCGAAATGGTATTCGTCGAATATGACAATGTCCCAGTTTGTCGTATGCACCCATTCGTTCTTCGCTTTGATACCGCCTGCTTCATTCGTACCGAGGTAATCTTGAAACGAACCGAAGCAAACAATGGGGCGCTTTTTATCGGCTTCCTCATACGTCATGCCGCCGCGGCAAATGAACTGCCAGCCCTCAAAATCCACATGGGTCATGAGGTCTTCTTCCCATGCCGCTTCCACAGCCGGCTTGAACGTCAACACCAGTACGCGAGTGAACCCCATCTTCTTTGCAAGCTCGTAGGACGCAAAGGTTTTGCCAAAGCGCATTTTAGCGTTCCACAGGAATTTGGGCGTGCGGTTCGGCGCATCCTTTTTCGCCGCCGCGAAATACGCCATCGTTTTGCGAACGGCTTCCTGCTGCTCGGGCCGCATGGCAAAGTCGCGTGTGCGATGGGACAGATTCGTAAAATCATTTTTGATGGACAGCATTGCCATCCGCACGGCGTCCGCCGAACAGCGGAACCATTCGCCGCCCATGTGCTCATAACCGAGTTTTTTGAGCATATCGTGCACGTCGTGATCGGTAAAGCAACTGCCGTCCACACGCATAGCGGATTCGCGGAACACGATGCGGTATGGCAGTTTCCCATCGGGACGCTTGGTGGGGTACTGCTGCGCCACGCGCCTATCCACGTCCTTTTCCGTATAGCCAACCTTGAGCAGTCCCGCGTATTGCGGATTAAAATCCTCGTAGGCATAGATCATCGGATGCGATTCGGGGCGTTGGGGAAAAAAGTCGTTATTCATCGCTGCCACCATTACCTATAGACGTAATCCGCGAATCAATGAATTTCCACTCATCAGCGGATATTCCCCATTTCGTACACAGCATTTCATCCGTATATTCCCCACAGTATTCACCAAGGTCGGGAATAAAGCAGAAATTTTTCTTTGTCACATCCTGTGATACAACTGTCTGCAGCAGTAAAAAACGCACTACTTTTGTAAACAGATATGACTTATATGAAACCACTTCGGCTTCTGTGTTAAAAGCGCCTGCAATAATCCAAGATTCTGTACAGCACTCACCTGGTTTTGCAATACGGGTGTTTCCATCGTAATAAAAGCCAACTGGTTTTGAGAAGTCTGTCTGCCCAGCAATAGGAGCCTTGGGAACGAGTAGTTTCCACTTCATTAAGTATCCCTTTGTGTCAATAACATCTTTCGTATCAGCGAACCGACGACCGATTCGTTGTATAAACCAACAGGGAGTACCACTCGTTGCTTGCTGATAATTGGTGGGTATTCCAAACGGTTTTCGAGCTGAAACCCTAGAATCGAGAAAAGATGCACTCTGCTTTTTAACCTTTCGTACAATTTGTAACGCTAAATTCTGCCGAATAAAGACATTATATTCATCCATGTACCTTTCTACAACATACAATGATTCTTTGCTAAAGTTTGTGACCTCACATATTCCCTCACTATCGCGGCACCATAAAAAATAACAAGCACCACCGGCCAAGTCTACCCCGGGAAAGATATCTCTAAAGTTTTCATAATCAACAAGCTTTCTGATGTGTCTATCAGATAACATGGATTTTCGGAAGGCATCAAGACCTTTTCCGCCCGAAAACCAACGAGAAGGAATAACCATTGTTAAATATCGCGGGTTTAATTTTTGTGCTTGAGCAATAAATAATTGATAAATTGGTTTTGCACTTTTTCCATTACCGCTATCACTCATCTGATACGGTGGATTCCCAATTATCACATCAAACTTCATGTCAAATATCCTTTCGGGATGTACGGTGTGAATAAACTCGTAGGCGTGGGTTTCAAGCGCAGCATCTCTGTCGTACTGACTTTGACTTGCGCCGCAAAAGACGCATCTGCCATCCTTCCACTTATGCAGGGTTCGCTTAAAGCGGATGTTCCCCTGTGCATCGGCAAACGTGGAAACGGAATATTTGCTGTTCGGGTACTTGCTGCAATAGGTACTGCGCCGAGATAACAAACTCGTCATCTCCGTAATAGCGATGCCGTATAGTTGCTTTTGGAAGATGTGGTCGATACGCTCCTGCAGGTCGGGTATTGCGCCCTCCAACCCAATCAGCAGCCGTTTGGCAATCTCCCGCAGGAACACACCGCTCTTGCAGGCAGGATCGAGAAACGTGGTATCGGGGCTTAAGAACAACTCCTGCGGGAGCAGATCCAGCATGGCGTTTGCAATCTCCGGCGGGGTAAACACCTCGTCGTTGCTGAGATTGGCGATACAGCTGAGTACATCGGGGTTGTACACGCCGCTGTAGAAATCAGTCTCCATGTTCCCATATCCTCCTAAAATCAATCGGCGGGAATTCCCGGATGGGCTTCGGCACCTGCTGCTGCGTGATGGGGTCTGTCATCCAGTTATCCATACCCGTCGGCTCCTCGGCAAACAGGCTCATTTGTGTGGAATAGTACTCCTTGTCCGGATTCTCTAATAGCAGCACATCCAATCGAAAATCACGCCGTTGAAGGAGAGTTCCTGTCACAAACGTCCATTCTGAAAAGATGATAGGGACTTCGAGATCCTGTCCGTCCGCATCCACGGTTTTTAGCGACAACGCATCTCCGCAGAGTATGTTGCGCTCAAATATGTACCGAGCTGCTTTGCGAACATCCTCGTTGACATCCCCTTTACACACAGTCAGATATTCTTTGTCCCATATTTCAAAGAGCCGCTTTCGACATGTTTCCACATTGTCCTGCAATAGCTCCACGCCATACATGCTGCTCACTGCGAGGATAGCGTATTGCGCATAGTCCGCAGCGCTCTTACCGTACTTCCGCTTCACAACAGCCAGCTTGCGCCGCAGAATCTCCGCGAGAAAATTACCGTCCCCACAGGCGGGTTCAAGAAAGCGGCTGTCGATGCACTCTGTTTCATCCTTTACCAAATCCAGCATAGCGTTGACTTCGCGTTCGGCTGTGAAAACCTCACCGTGATCTGCTACTCGCTTTTTGGATTTCACTTGCTTTTCCATATCACTCCGTTACTGCTCGAATACTGCTTTCGCTTGCTCTTTGAACTCCTCGATCACGCTGTCCGGGGAAAGGATCTTCATCTTGTTCCCGAACTGGAAGACCCAGCCCCAGAATGTCGGGCTGATCTGTACCTTGATCGTTGTAACCAGAAGTGATTCGTTTACACGCAGCATCTGTGTGTCTTCGCCGAACTTATCAAAGATCGTGCCGATCAGGCTCTGGTCAAATTGCAACAATACATCGGCTTTCTCCCCATTGTACATTTTGAAAGCCTGCTCCGTGTATGTGGCCACATCCGTTGCCTGCAGCGCAGCCTCTTCACAGATTGGCTCCGACTCAACCGCCACCGTATCCATGCGGTCAACGCGATAGTTCACGGTATCCTCGTATTTTGGGCTGTAACACATGAGGTAATAGTTGTCCTCATGGAACACCAGCGCGACCGGATCTACGATATACCGCTCTTTATCCTTCCGGTAAACCCGTTCGCCATTTTCATTCAGATCGAAATAGCAAAAAGAGGCCTTCCTTTTCGTTTCCAATGCCTCTTCCAAATACCCGACATTATAGTAAATTGCTTTGTTGTTGTGTTTTCGCGTGTTGAAGCGAACAATGTTTCCCTTTAGAATTTCCGCTTGATGGCTGCCGCCCAGCGCTGCTATCTTTTCAGTCAGTTCCTTTGTTTTGTCATCCGTAATGAAGCTTGCTGCCTGCACCGCATCAAGCAGTATCTTGAGCTCCGGCACGCTGAAACTGCGATCCGTGACATAGTATGCCTTCGAGTGCCCTTCCACGGTAGACATGACTTCATAGCCTTGCTTATTGAGCGTATCCATGTCTTTGGCTAACGTTCTGCGGTCACAACTGATATGCATCGCTTCAAGGCGTTTGCATATCGCTCCGGTCGAAAGCGGATGCTGTTCATCCGAGTCTTGACGCAGCATCTCAATGATTTTCAGCAACTTGATTTTTTGACAGTTGTTATCAGGCACTTCGACTCCTCCTTCGCAGGCTATAGAAAGGCATGTAGATTATAACATGTTTTTTGTCGGAGGTAAAGCGGAAACTGTCACATTTTTGCGCCGTTTAGCGAATATACCATTCTGAATATGTCAATATTTGGTTCTGCTATGGGTTCAAATCCTATCGATACGTTGGGTACTAAGTTATCAAAGGGTGCGGAAACAGCAAATGCTTTTCACGCGCTTTGCTCGGAATCGGGTCGGATAGGCCTGTTTCTGAGGTTATTTCTACAGATTTTTATTCGCCAGATGCTAATCACCGGCAAAACTACAGGATTTGTTAAGTCTGCTCGAAACGGACGGACGAGAATAGGCTAATGGAAGCGGTTGGGAACGCATATTCGATATGCGGTGCTCTTCATGATATAGCAGATTGTTGCTCATGTTGCTATATGGACACTGCTCAAACAGCGTTGTACTTCAAATTTGGCACCCTATTTGGCACCCTTTCGAAACGCGACGGTATAAAAGCTGCGCAAGTTGCAGAAATCGGCACAAGATGTTGTGGATAAAAGTAGAAAGATGCACAAGATGTGGTGTTTGCGGACATTGCAAACGCTATCGAAGCGATAGCACAGTCCTCCTAAGCGGAAGGTCGGGAGTTCGAATCTCCCCGGGAACGCCAAATAGCCCTGAAAACAAGCGTTTTCGGGGCTTTTGTTATGATGAAATTTGTACGAAAATCGTTCTTTTTGCTTCGGGGCGAGTGCTCTATCTACCTGCCTGAACGTTGGCTGCGAATCCGAGGATAATAAACCTTGCTCTGGTTGGGTTGAGATAATCAAACCGTGATAATGTAAAACTAAATCCACATACGCACCAACATCGATTGCGAAATTAAAGTTGCATGACAGTCTCCTATCCGGCAAGCCGTTCTTCACCCGCCGGAGCGTATACGTCCATGTGGTTTTGTCTGCGCCCCATTTGACTCAGCCATTAACTCCCTCCGCATTTGAGAACCCCATAGATTTACACTACTCTCAAACTAAGCTTGCGCACCCTGCGCACCCTGATGGGTTTGAGAACCCCATAGATTTACACTACTCTCAAACAACCTTGCTCGTTTCCTTCTTAAGCCCGAGGTTTGAGAACCCCATAGATTTACACTACTCTCAAACACAAGCGAATCGTGTCGATCGGGGTTAGCGTTTGAGAACCCCATAGATTTACACTACTCTCAAACAACCCAAACTTAACTTTCTTAGCCATAATAGTTTGAGAACCCCATAGATTTACACTACTCTCAAACTTCTCTGCTGGGCTTGGGCTCGCTGTCCCTGTTTGAGAACCCCATAGATTTACACTACTCTCAAACTCCTTAGAAGATACCGGAGTGGGAGTGCCAGTTTGAGAACCCCATAGATTTACACTACTCTCAAACTCTATCGCCCTCGCATAGCCTTGTAGCGTGGTTTGAGAACCCCATAGATTTACACTACTCTCAAACAGATGCCTTATCAACGTTATCACCATATGCGTTTGAGAACCCCATAGATTTACACTACTCTCAAACCGTTCTCCGCGTCGATGCGCTTCACAAGCGTTTGAGAACCCCATAGATTTACACTACTCTCAAACCCATATGTTTTGAACTGTGAGCGCGTTTCGGTTTGAGAACCCCATAGATTTACACTACTCTCAAACAGAATTATTTTTGCACAAGCCCCCTTACAGGTTTGAGAACCCCATAGATTTACACTACTCTCAAACAGAATTATTTTTGCACAAGCCCCCTTACAGGTTTGAGAACCCCATAGATTTACACTACTCTCAAACATGAACGTTAAGGTTACTGATAACTCCGACGTTTGAGAACCCCATAGATTTACACTACTCTCAAACCATGACGCGCACGGCAAAGATTGAGGGTATCGTTTGAGAACCCCATAGATTTACACTACTCTCAAACACATTCGGCTTGCTGACTCAAGAAAACGGCGTTTGAGAACCCCATAGATTTACACTACTCTCAAACACGGCGCTATCTGCGTGGGGCGATCCTGATGTTTGAGAACCCCATAGATTTACACTACTCTCAAACCTCAAATTACTCTTAGAGGAACGGCCGCTACTAACCGCGAGCAGTCTATGGACAGTTTATTTTACAACATTCCCCGTAAAAAAGCAATCAAATTTCGCACCAATCCGCATCAATTGTCAAACGCTGCTCATGTGGCAGACGCGCCCTTTCGCTGCTTTCAATGAGCAATACCTTCAGCTTATGGTCAAGCACACTTGAAATGAAGGCTTCCATGCCCTCATCGGAAAAATAACTCCTCATGTTCACAAAAACGAACAGCTTGTCTCGCTCAAGCTCGCGCACCAGTATCATATAATCTAAAATCCGTTCAAGATTCGTACTGCCCGTCTCCGCTATCGTAATGCTGCACGCCTTTAGTATGGAAGCCAACGAGAGTTTGTCCGCCGTCACTTCGCAGGCAAGGTCAAACGCAAGCTCCATAACATACCGCTCGATCTCCGACAGGATGGTTTGCGTCTTTAGATAGTGCGCCTCATCCATTCCCGTTCGTTCCATTTCAGCGGCAATCTTCCCAAGCAAAGCCTTATTGTTGGCGGTAAACGGTACAAAGCATTGAATCAGTTCGGCATTCTTCGAAAACGGAATCGGCACGTTGTCCTTTGACAGTACAGCCTGTCCCCTATTACCTTCCATTTGCAGACTTATATCTTCGATGAGACCATAAAAGCATTTCTGGTTCTCAATGACGATAGACACAACATTGTCTTCCCTGAAAACCATAAGTTGACTGAACAGCGGCGAAACCAGTTTCATAGGATAACAATCCTTTCATCGGTATCAATTACATCTGTTACAAATTCTCCAGAAAGGTACTCTATCCCCGCAAATTGTTTTTCGGTGACTGTCAGCGCGGCAACAAGACCCGTCGCGGGTCTGTTCTTTCGTACCGTATCCATCACGCTTTTTTGAATACTTTGGTTTAAAACCATACGACAGTACACAGATTTCTGCAGCATCAAAAACCCATTGCCTATAAGCATTTTGCGAAACAGGCGATACTGCCTTTTGTCCTCGGGCGTTTCTGTTGGCAAATCAAAGAAAACAATAATCCTCATAAAGCGATAACTCATAATCGATACCATCGAATATCGGATACAGTATCGTCATTCAAAGCATCAAAAACACTCTTGACATACAGTCTTATAGCGTTCATGACATTTTGCTTCGCGGCACCAATAGTCACAGTCGAATATAGTACGGCAACCAACCTATGCTTCTCTGCTGTGCTGAATTCGGTAAAGCCGCATTCGCGAACGGTCCTGTCAATTAGGATACGGTACGGCTCCATCAAATCACTGCTGAGATTGTAAGGGTTGAACGCGTTGTCATGATGCAGTCCCAGCTGGGAGAGGTAGCCATTTGCGGCTGCTTCTCGATTGAACGCAGAAAGGATAAGACCGTAACCATAATCCAGAGCCGCATTGGTGGTGCATTCCGACCTTCTGGTAAAATCAAGGCCAAACAGCGCGTTAAAATATACTTTAGCAGCATGTCCTTCCCGGTTGGTACTGTCGCCTGCCTCCATCTCCTCAATATATCGCTTCAGCATCTCCGTCTCCCTAATGAAGCCGCATTCCGACAGCAATTCAGCCTGCTTTGCTATCTTCTCCCTAACGATGCTCGTCCATACCAACTCCTTGGTGCTATCCTTCCAATTCATCTGCATCCTAATTTTGCGCGATGAGTCGTGAGCTCCTGTGTATGGTGACATCTCAGCAAAAGGATTCCGCTTCGAATCACAAAATATAACCCTGACTTTGCGCTCCGAAAGCGCAGCGAGCAGGCAGCCTGTCAAGGACACTGCGGTGCTCTCAATAATCAAAATGGCAATCTCGTCAATAAACACCCGCTTTGTCTCCTCGCCACGCATGACCATGTAGCCCAACTTCAAATCGAGCTTGCATCGGCTATGAACGACTACGGTTCTCCAACTCACAGCAACTCCAAAAGATTGACGGACGTCTTCATAAACAATCCTGCCGGAGATGCGTCTACGATGCATACCTTTTGATATCTCTGCCAGTTTGACAACGTAGCGCTTACATATTGTATGCCTGTATTGGCACTCCCGCCAACTGCGCGCAAATCGCAGCTTCCGGCGCGGCAGGTTTTAAACAGAAGCAATATCTGCAGCAGGCAGGAGGTCTGCTGCTCGACAGGAAGCCCAATGAATTTCTCACGTCCGTCAATAAGACATTGCGTTAGCCCACCAAACATGATGTTGTAGGGTCTGTTTTGAATCTTATCTGAAAATAGATCGTACAGTTCAACATTTTGCTTGCTCGTAATCATATCGTATTTGCTGTTTGCCACGATGTTCGAATTCTTCTTTCGCTTCTCCTCGAAGCTCTCAATTCGTTTGATATAGCGTTCCCATTGCGTACCGACAGTAAGCGGCATAATGTGGGAGAGCAATATGTAACGGCCTCCGCTGCTCTTCCCGCTGAGGCAGGTTAAGAAGCCGTCGAAGGAGAGAACAGTATTAATCTTCAGCGGGCGCATGCCAAGGGGGAAATCGATGTTCGAGATTGGTTTGTTCAATATCTTACTCACAGTATCCTGTACATACCGGCGTGCATAGCCCTCATCCTGAAGGAACCGATCCGCAAACATCAGTTCAACCGGCATGAGCATAACGTCACGTTTCTGCTTGCATATATACCTGACAACGATATAAAACGTTGCGGTCGGTTTTGCGTACCCTCCGTACTTCTCGGTGTCAAGACCTGCCTTGCGCGGAACAAGCCCTTCCTGACGCCGTTGAGGCATTTGGTCGAAAAGCCCGCCCTTGCGCATGAATGCGTATTGGGTTAGATGAATGTTGTTCTTTTGCAAAGAGGAGCGAATCATGTTCAGGGAGGAAGCTCCGTTCCAAACGATATTCTCACCGCAGCGAACAGGTCTCCCGAATATCGTTTTTGTTTTGATACTGTACTCGGAATCAATGCTAAACCATCGTTTCGAGAATCGCTCATAGTAGACGTTGCCGACGACTATGTTCAGATACGCATCTTTTGCATGATGCAGATCGTTGACTCCGCGGGATTTGACCATGTCAAACTCGTGCCTGAAATCAGAGACCAGTCCCGCTTTGACATAGACAACCTTGGTGTCCGGCTCCGGATACATCTCTTTGAGCAACATCGCGACCACTTTTGTGGATTGTCGAGTCTCAACCAGTTGGCGGTTGATGAATCCCAGTTTTTCATCCGAGGTGAATGACGTGCCCCTGGTCAAGCGCATATGCTTCTCATCGTTTATCAGACCATTTTTGTGTAGCATATCCCAGTAGCTTCTCATATTCTGTCGGATGTTAGAATCAATCGGATACTGATTGCTCTTTTGCCCGTTGATATCGGAAAAGACCAGCACCTTATTGTTCAGTATGCTGTCATCCTTAACATAGCTTTGAGGATAGATATGCTCAATGTTATAGAGATTCTCCTTTAAGCGATCCACCTGTATGGGCTTGCCGGTGTACATGCATCTGCCAAGCTGCAAGTAGTACAGAAACAGCGCCTCGCTCTGCAAACGGTTATCGGCATCGCCGCCCATTTCATTCAACTGTGCATCGAGCAGGCGCGTATCATCGCTGTCAATTCGTTTGTACAGTTCCTTAAGCTGATTAAGGCGCGTTTGCGTTCTCTTTCCTTTTTTGTCGTCACCCGCATCGCGTGCCATTTCAACAAAGATTTTTGCAGGTTTCGCACCAAGTGCCTTCGTCAACTCCTTAATGATTTCCATCGCGCGAATTATCGGACGCTTGACGGCGTTCGATATGTACAGGTCGTCAAGGCGTTCAGAAAGATTCTTCGGCTTTGAGCGATAATACTCCGCTTTTGCCTGCTCGATCAATGCGGTGAAGGTGTAATCGCTCGAAAGCAGCTGCATCAGATTGCAGTTAGTGTCCCAAAGAAAATGTATGATTGTGCCACATTCTCCCGTTCGTTCACACATACCCTCGAGCCCGTCGAGTAAAGCCCTTGACAGTCGTCCAAAATCATTATACTTTTGGCGGGATATGCGGCGAACATCATCTTCACTAAGTACAGGATATTCTCGTGACAGCCACCGTGAAAGCCGCATCCAATCTTCGCTATAAGTAATGCGCTCAATAATCCTTTCAGCGTCTTGCTCAGAGAGCGTTCCCGCATTCAGTAAATATGCGAAGTCGAGCTGCGGGCGCAGTGTGGATTTTATTGCAATATCGATTCCGCCGAGAGTCTGACCCTCCTGCATATAGCCGTTTGATAAGCAGTACTGTCGGATCATCTTCGGAGTTACCCGTGCACGCTTCTCAAACAGATCATGGTATATACCCTGCTTAGCATTGACAGATATTGGCACGTCATCGATCTTGAGGTTGTTGATCTCATTTAGTACATTGAAGCGACAGTTCAGAATGGAATTCTTCGCTAACACAGGTTGATCCGGTAAATAGGTGCAAGTATTTGTCATTCGACGTATGAATGCCTGCTCGCTCATATCCGCATCGACGACTTCGTCAAAATTCCAAGGATAGATCTTCTCCGCCTTGCGTTCAAGCCACGCATGCTCGCTTTGCCTGTTGAGAGGGCCGACATAATACGGTACCCTGAAGGTGAAGATTGACTTAATCTTGTCACTTGCCGTGAGGCCGTCCTCATCCCGCTCACTCAAAAAGGGCAGATAAACCTCCGCATTTCGCAGGACTTGGCACAGCTCATGCCAGTAAAGCTGGTAAGGTATTACGCGATTGTCCGTCTCAACTTGCTTGGGCAGGAACGACCGCAGCTCCAAACGTGACATCATGTCCTCGTAAAAGGGTTGGTCGCACTCGTCGCATTTGATCCCCTTGACGACGGAAATCAAATACTTGGAGAAATCTTCCTTTGAGGCGGAGGGGAGCTTGGAATCTTTCAGGTCCTTCAGATTCACAGACTTGAAGTTGTGCGAGTAGGCTGCGTAGTTTTTCTTGTCTTTGCCCGCAACTCGAAAGACTTCACTGTACCTGTCAGCGCGATACTTTCGAATAAAGGCCTTTAATGCTTTCAGATCCCTCTTGTGTTGCTCATACACAAAGACTTTTGCCTCCGATATTGTTGACTTCCCCGCGAGCACATCTACAAGCGCTGCCCAATCGAAAACAGCTTTTGCACGCACGACCAACTCCGCATCATCTCCCAGTTCGCGCAGGACTACCGACAATTCATCGTCACCCATGCCAAGTGAAAATGAGGGGACATCGGAATAGGCGTCGGTGCAAAACAGGTTGTCAGCCGTAACCTTGCCACCGCAGAGAAGTTTTATCAGCCGGGAGCGACTACACATACAAGCTTCCTGCCCATCATCCTTAGGCTTTTTCCCATTGAACAGCAAGTTGTAGAAATCCTTCTCCTTTTGAGTAACTCCTTCCTTCTGCTGCATTACTCCTGCAAAGTCCAACGCTCCACACTGCCACGGTTTGTTCATGCCGTTCTGCGTGAAGTGGTCCATAAGCTCATCATAAACAGCATTGAAGTCGCATACATTCTCAACATTGTCACGATCCACTTCGCTAAGAAAATGACCGCGATGCGCTACAAGCCAAGCGCAGGCTATATAGACAAGCCTTATATCGTGAGGCTTGCAATCCGTCATTAGTTCCGTCAAAAGGTGATGAATAGTTGGATGCTCACCGTAGAAATTCACATCAGTGTATTTTTCATCACTAAAAACAGGATATGGGTCTTGCGGCGAAACATCGTCTCGATACAGAGCGCTTTCCATACGGCGTATGAAAAAGCGCGGATCAACATCTCCAATCTCCTTAGCAAATATCTCGCCAACAAGCGCGACTCGTTGCTGTGTTCGCTTAATCCTGCGCCTTGCGGTACGAAAGCTGCGCCGCTCGGCACTTTGCTTGGCAGCATCAAAGATTGTAACCCCCCATAAGGGCTCTCCTTTGAACTTGAGCAGCTTGTAGCTTTGATCCGTTACTGCATATCCGACAGAATCTGTCCCAATATCCAGTCCAACATAGAAATCTTCCGCAATTCTCATGTTGACAATCTCCTTAATGTGTGATATATACATAATGTAGTCTACCCCATAGACTTACACTACGAGTTCAAATAAGGATTTATCCAACTCGTCGACTTCGGTCGACCGCACAGTGTGTGCACCAAGGCTCCCTACCCTGGGGGCTTTTATCATTAAGACACAATGCCAAACGCGCCACGCTCCGGGCATAATGACAGCCATAAAGGTGCTGACCACCGCTATCTCAGCGGCTTAGTTCAATAAAACAATCTTTATGTCATTATAACACAGACTTCGATAATTGTAAAGTATTAGTGAATATGCATGCTTATTCGACTTGTAGAACTGCAAAACATATTGGACAACGGATAAAGGTGGCGACTGTGGGGGTGATGTATAAGCCTCTGACGCAGTGCAGTCAGACCTCTTCAATTGGTGTTGACCGCAAAATAGCGTAGCGCGGCCGCTACTCCGTATAAACCCGCCGCTGCTGCTCCACAGGTGACAAGCTCATTTTAGTGTACTCCATCGATGAGTTCACAAGGCTGCATTACCTCGCTGCTTACAATGAACAAAGAACTTAATCGTCTGCGGATTTTCTCAAGAAGAGGTATGCGTTTTTCAAGCACACGGAGGTCACGGTTGAGTGCGTTCAAACCAGCAACGGCTTTGAGTTCACAAACCGGTTCTCCTCGTCAAAGCATGATTTAGTAAGGCTCTTTTATATTAACCGCTGCTGATCGGGGCGTCCGTCACAAGCTGATACGACCCTGCGCTCCCCGTCATAACGGCAAGGTCGAGCGTGGCCACCATTGCGGAGCAACACCGCTTCTGCGACACCCATCCCTTCTGCTCACTCGCCGATTTCAATGTCAGCTTGCCGTCCATCGAAGAAAGTCCAACAACCAACCCAAGCGTCCTTTACAGTATAGCACACCCAACACTTTCATCCTTGCCTGTTCTGTCCAAGATGATTGACAAACCTACAAAGCTGTCACATATTAGCGCCGCTTTTCATACGGTTTTCTCTATCCGCACCTTGCACACGGAACGTTAGACTGATAAAATACAAGCACAGCTTGAATTATTTCTTTTATGTTCGACATTAGCTTGCTTGCGGCTGATGCGCAGGCGGTTTATACTGAGGATGAACAGGAGGTAGAGATTATGAGCTTAGGAAGTCAAATCAGTTCATTTAGAAAGCAGGTCAACCTGACGCAATCGCAACTGGCAGAGGCGTTGGACGTATCCTTTCAGGCCGTCAGCAGTTGGGAACGTGACGAGTACCAGCCCGACACATCGCGTCTGCTTCTATTGGCACAGGTGCTGCATACCACGGTTGGAGTACTCCTCGAAGAGTTCGCAAGGCCTGACTGGGTCACGCATGAACGCTTGTTCGACGAGCAGCACATGTACACATTTGTTAAGTCGGCAGCGGTGGCAAAAGGGCTTCCGCAGGTGCTGGCTGTGCTGCCGCGGATGAAGAAATGGCACAGCGGGCAGCTGCGAGTTGGCAGGGAGGGCGTTCCCTATATCATCCATCCTTTGACCATGTCATGTCATGCGCTTGCGCTGGGAATCGAAGACGATGATGTGATAGCAACGATCCTTCTGCATGACGTGGTGGAAGACTGCGGTGTACGCGTAGAGGAGTTGCCGGTCAACGATGAAGTTCAAACGGCGGTTCAGCTCTTGTCGTATCCGCCAATCGTGGATATGAAGACTTTCAGACCGATGTACTACGAACGAATCGGCAACAACGCGACGGCTTGTCTTGTGAAATGCCTCGATCGCTGCAACAATCTTTCAACTATGGCAAGCGGCTTTTCACGGGAGAAGATGGCGTCATACATAGTCGAAACGGAGATCTATCTGTTTCCGCTTTTGCAGCAGCTGAAGGAAACATGGGTTCAGTACAACAGCGTGTCGTGGCTTCTCAGCTATCAGATCAAGAGTCTGCTGGAAGTGTACAAAAGAATTCTATAATACCTGCGCACCCGAGCTAAGAAAGGAGCTTTACATGAAAAAGAAGAATTGTGGATATGTGATGCAGAAGTATCAGGCTCACTGTATTATCATTGATGACGATACGCCACACACAGGAATTCCGGCGGTTGACGCGATTCTGGATCGGTTTGAGGAAATGGCCGAAACGACCAGAACCCCGGAGTGGGATATAAAGTATGCCGTGCTTTATTTCACGTTTGACGAGCAAACCTATCGCGTCTTCCCCTCCCGATTCAGCCAGAGCGGCGCTGAATTTGGGCTGCTTGTTAACCGCGTTATCGATGCGCTTTGGGATGTGGGCGCATACGATATGTTCTATTCGGGCATGATGGACTGATGCGCTTTCGTGGGGTATTGTCTCTCTATTTATGAAACCGTCTGAATCCGCTTGCTGTGGCGACCTATCTAAAATGTGCTCGATTTATACCCGTCTTGCCTCTAAAGGCAAGAAAAACCACCTTTGCCTTGGTAGACAAAAGTGGTTTTCTTCGTGGTACCCGATAGGGGAGTCGAACCCCTGTTCCCGCCGTGAGAGGGCGGTGTCCTAGGCCACTAGACGAACCGAGCTTGGGCAAGTTTTATAATACAAAATATCCGTTCATCTGTCAAGAACTATTTTCATATATTATTATTGAAACCTATCCCCAAGTTCAATTTTTCCCTTTGCATATGCCCTTGCTTATGATATAATACCCATGGTTTCGATAAGAACATCACAATGAATTTCTATGGAGGCATCATGAGAGCATACGAAAGGTTGCTAAACTACGTCAAAATTCACACCGCTTCGAGCGATGAGAGCGAGTCCGTTCCGACCACCGAGCGTCAAAAAGACCTTGGCCGCATACTTGTACAGGAATTGCTTGACATGGGCGTGTCAAACGCGCATATGGACGAGTTCGGCTACGTCTACGCGAGCATACCCGCGACAAGCGGATGTGAGTCGGCTCCAAGCATGGGCTTCATCGCGCATGTGGACACCATTCCCGACTTCTGCGGCGAGAACGTCAAGCCGCGCCTCGTAGAGAACTACGACGGCGGTGAGATTGTCTTGGGCGAGAGCGGCAGGACGATAAGTCCCAAGGTGTTCCCCCACCTTACAAAGCTCGCAGGGCGTACGCTCATAGTTACCGACGGCACTACGCTGCTCGGCGCGGATGACAAGGCTGGCGTTGCGGAGATAATGACCCTTGCGGAGAAGCTCCTGACCTCCGACATTCCGCACGGCAAAATCTGCATTGGCTTTACCCCCGATGAGGAGGTCGGCAAAGGCGCTTCGCACTTCAACATTCCCGAATTCGGCGCTGACTTTGCGTACACCGTGGACGGCGATCTTGAGGGCGAGGTCGTATACGAAAACTTTAACGCGGCCTCAGCCGCCATAACCATTCATGGATTCAACGTACACCCCGGCTCCGCTAAGGACAAGATGATCAACGCTTCGCTCGTCGCCATGGAATTGAACGCCATGCTGCCCTCGGGCGACACCCCGCGTGACACCGAGAACTATGAGGGCTTTTTCCACCTCTGCGAAATTACGGGCAATGTCGAGACCTGCAAGATGTACTACATCATCCGCGACCATAACCCCGAACGCTTCGAGGGCAGAAAGGAAACGCTGATGCATGTCATCAAGCTGCTCAACGAAAAGTACGGCAGCGGCACGGTTGTCATGCAGATGCGCGATCAATACCGCAACATGTGTGAGCTTATCAAGCCCTGCTTCCACCTCATCGACAACGCTGTGGCGGTTATACGCGAGCTTGGCTTAGAGCCTGTCATAGAGCCAATCCGCGGCGGTACCGACGGCGCGACCTTGAGCTACATGGGTTTACCCTGTCCTAACCTCGGCACGGGCGGTTCCGCGTTCCACGGGCCGTATGAGCATGTTTCCATCGAAGGTATGGACTACTGTGTCGATATCCTTCTGGGCATAGTCGAAAAGTACGCGGTCAAGGCATAATGGCCAAGAGCAGAAATCAATTTGTTTGTACTGAATGCGGGTATTCCACCGCCGGCTGGATGGGCAAATGCCCACAATGCGGCGCGTGGAACACCCTAATTGAGGAGACTCCCCTGCCGGAGAGCGCAAAGCCCAAGCGCAGCGGCGGAGCTTCGGCGCAGCGGCTGTCCCGCGTAAAGGCTACCGAGTCTGATCGCATCTCAACGGGCATATCAGAGCTTGACCGCACCTTGGGCGGCGGACTTGTGCCCGGAATGGTAGTGCTGCTTGGCGGCGATCCCGGAATAGGCAAGTCCACCCTGTTGCTGCAAATGGCGGACAAGCTCGACCCCTTAGGCACAGTGCTGTATGTGTCAGGCGAGGAGAGCGCGGCGCAGATTAAGCTCAGAGCCGAAAGGCTTGGCATCGCAAGCGATCTGCTGCTTTATTGCGAACCGGATGTTGAGGGCGCGTTGTCCGAAGCGGAGAAGCACGCCTGCAAATATGTGATAGTCGATTCCATTCAGACCATGCTTACCTCCGAGGCCAACTCGCAGCAGGGTACAGTCTCACAGGTTCGAGGGGTCACGGCGGTGCTTACGCGCTATGCAAAGGACAACGGCGCCATTGTGTTCATAGTCGGACATGTCACTAAGGAGGGCGCGATAGCGGGACCAAAGGTGCTTGAGCATATCGTGGATACTGTGCTGTACTTCGAGGGCAGCCGCCATGAAGGACTTAGGCTCCTGCGCACGGAGAAGAACCGCTTCGGCGCGACAAATGAAATAGGTATTTTCGAAATGCGCGAGGACGGTATGCACGCCGTCAGCAATCCTTCACAGCTTTTCCTGTCCGAACACACCAATATCGGCTGCGCCGTGGTAAGCACCATGGAGGGAACGCGGCCCTTGCTTGCGGAGGTTCAATCCCTGCTTTGTCCCACCCTGTACGGAAGTCCGAGACGAACCGCCATAGGGCCGGATATCATACGCATAAACGTACTTTTGGCTGTGCTTGAGCGCAAAGCTCACCTTAGGTTTTCGGACAAGGACGTCTACTGCAACGTCGCGGGTCAGTTGAGACTCAGCGACAGGGGCGCAGACCTTGCTATTGCGCTGTGCCTTGCGTCGTCGCTGCTTGAAAAGGCTCTGCCGTCACAGACCTGCGCGATAGGCGAGATAGGGCTTACGGGCGAGATACGACCGGTGTCACATATGGAAACACGCGTAAAGGAAGCCGTACGGCTCGGATATCAGAACATACTGGTGCCGCGGCGCGCCAAGATCAATGTTGAGGGAGCGCGGCTTAGGTCAGTTTCGGACATAACGGAAGCCTTGATGGTTTTCGATAATTAGTCGGTTTTGGGGGAGAACTCTGATGAAAATTGCAATACTTTCCTTAGGCTCTATGGGTGACACAAGACCCTGTTTCATCCTCAGTAAACGTCTGCATGAGCGCGGTCACGAGGTTTCGCTTATAGGATACCAAGAATACGCGAAGTTTGCAGAGAAGTCCCCTTGGCTGAAGTACCTGCCTATTTCGGGATCGGTAGAGGATCTGATGAGCGTTATCATGAATGACGACGGTTTCTCGCTTTCAACCTTCCTCGATCTGCCGAAGGTGTTGGGCAAGGATAAGGATGAGATATTCGATATCGCTTACCCCGTATGCAAGGAAGCCGATCTTCTGCTGTTCATCACATATTCCTCCGCCTGCATGTGTTATTTCGGCGAGGCTTTCAAAAAGCCCTATATGCGCGTGTCGTTCTGGCCCGATGCCCCTACGGTAGAGACACGCAATTTTGGTTGGCCGGAGTACCCGCTGTTCCTTCTGAAAGGCGCGTATAACTATTACAGCCATTGCTGCGTAGCCTTCTTTACCGCGAACATACAGAAGAAAGCATTTGGTTCATGGCGTAAGAAGCTCGGTCTCCCACCCTCATGGAAGTATATGCTGTTTCGGCGCAGGGGCGGCGGGTTTGAGCATTTGTTCGCGTACAGCCCGACAATATACCCGAGGCAGAAGGGTTACTCAGAGCATGTGCATATCACGGGTTATTGGTTCGATGAGCTTAGCAAGTTGGACTATCAGCCGGATCAAAAGCTTGCGGACTTTTTGGCGGCGGGCGAGGCTCCCGTATATATAGGGTTCGGGAGCATGACGCCCATGCTTGGAGATAAGCTGCAAAGCATCATCGACGCCTTACGCGAGAGCGGCAGACGCGCTTTACTCGCCGTACCCGAGAAGTACTGCGATCCGAAGCTGTTGCCCGACAATGTGCTTCAGCTTGAGTATGTGCCGCATGAGTGGCTGTTTCCAAGGGTCAGCGCCGTTGTGCATCATTGCGGTGCCGGCTCAGTCGCTATGGGTTTGAGGTTTGGCAAGCCCACCTTTGGCATACCCTTCGGCAGCGATCAGAAGGACTGGGCTGAAATGCTCTGCAAACGCGGATTCGGCCCAAAGCCCGTGCAGAAAAAGGAGCTTACACGCGAGGCTTTCCTTGCGGGGCTTTGCGATTTGCTTGACAATCCCGCGTACAGGAAAAACGCCGAGGACGCCGCCGAAAAGCTTAAGGGCGAGGACGGAGTGGGCAACGCCTGCGATCTCATGGAGAAGTATCAACGCGAGTTCGTATTCAAAGGATAACCAAAGCGTAAAACGGAGAAAACGAGAGCTTTAGTGAGCTTTCAAGCGTTAGCGTGTTAAACAAAGCTGCAATCGCCATAAATTGGATTTGAACATGTTTCATGAATGTGTATAATAAGCAGGTACGTTCCTCAGTAGCTCAACGGCAGAGCATTCGGCTGTTAACCGAAGGGTTGTCTGTTCGAATCAGACCTGGGGAGCCACGAAGAAAACCACCTTTGTCTACCAAGGCAAAGGTGGTTTTTTGTCTTTTGCTCTTGTGCGGCATTTCGTCAAACTGTATAAGAGAGCAAAACCGAACACGGAGATTATTTGCATAATCTTGCTCAATAGAGAAAAAGGAGAGGCGTTATCATGCTTCAAGAATTGCCTAAAAAGGAATACGCTAAATTATTACCACTAATAATATCGAAAAATGAGTTATCTGTATTTTCTGTTATAGACGATATAACATCAGGCAGTGTTTATGTTAATAACCTTGATAATCCAACTGCCGCACTCATCCAAACCAGCGAGTGCAATCTTGTTGCCGGAATAACAACAGATGCAGACTTTAATGATTCTGTCGGAGAGAAAATTGACTTTTGGGCGCCAATCACTCCGGATACGAAACAATGGAATGATATTATCCCCCAGATTCACCCCGACAAATTTATCCGCAGATATACAAGACGGCATTATGTGCTCGAGATTGCAGATAAAAATAATATGACTTTTGCTTTGCCAAACGGCTACTTTTTGGAATCCGTCAATTTAGAAGAACTTAAACAGAAGAAGTATAAAAACGCAAATGAAATTTTGGATTGGATAGAAAATTGGAAAGACTATGAGATCTTTCTAAAATATGGGGTAGGCTCATATATCAGAAATGAAGACACCATTGTAAGCTGGTCAATAAGCGACTGTGCTCATAATGATAAAATTGCAATAGGAATACATACGGATGATGGCTATCGCCGAAAGGGATTTGCAAAAACAGTAGTAAACGAAGTTATTCGACTCTGTGAGTTAAAAGGCTACAAGCATATAGAATGGCTTTGCGTAGATTTCAACCAAGGCTCTATCGCAGTTGCTGAAAAAATGGGATTCAAACTGGAGAACAAATATGATTGCTTTACTCCTTATATTCCAGTTGAAAATATGTCAGATTTCGCAGAAGCTGAGTGGACTGACTGGGCAGAGTATTTTGAAAAAGGAGCAAAATCAGAGCCAAGGCTCATAGAGGAATGTATATACACTTACATAAAGGCGAATAATCCCAAGAAGACAAATGAATTGTTATTGAATTACAAATCAACCGTATCGTCTGAGTACATAAAGCAATTTGAAGATAGCATAAACAAATTCATTGACTATTTGCAATCGATTGGCATGGCATCAGCATTTTCCAGCGACTAAATAACGTAGTTGGTGGTTGTGCCATTGACGGTCTTTTGTGTTCTAAGACCGTTCGTAGGCTATGGTCTGACCTGTGGCGGTAATGCCCGTCCGCTGCTTGTCATACCCATACTTGACCGTTTTGATTGCACATATGCCGCTTCCGCTCCTTGGTGAGCTGTCGGCGAGCCGTCTTAGAGACTGCCGTCGCCCCACTGTGCGTACAGAGTTGTATTCCCTATCGGCATATGCCCTCCTGTCAATGCTGAATCATTCGTGTATCTCAGCATATAGATGCCAATCTCCCTCCAGTGCCTCAAGATAAAAGTATTCATTTGACAAATTATTCAGATTCTCTCCGTAGAGCAAATACACTGTGAAATAAAAGGTTCCGTCATCATTATGGTAAATATTGGATAAGGCATAAGCTTGGGTTTCTACGATCCTGCCACTGTCATCCCAATAAGCAGATTCAGGACGAAAGCCATCGATTGCAAAATAAGCTTTGACGCTTTCCGGTACATCTGCATCTTCGCATTAATTGTATATTCCTTCGGAATCCGCCTTAAGATATGCGCTATTATCCGAAAGGAAAGCTATTGGTGATGTACTCATATCATCAGCCATCCTCTCCAGCAGTTCAACGTGTTCAGAAAGGAAATCCTTCATCTCAGTGACGGCGTTATGCATAATCTCTTCATCACAAGCAATATCGAAAGCGTCAGGAATGGTCGGAGTATCGGACGGCGCTAATATCTCATCGTTCACATTAGTGGATTCTGTTGGCATGCAAACAGCAGTATCGGTAGACGCAGACCGGCCTGTTGAACTTGCGCAACCAAAATTAAAGAGAAGCGCAACAATAGCAACTATGCATAAACAGTATTTCATTTCATCCTCCTTTACGCAAACGCACTATCTGAGAGTATGCCTTCTAAAGCTGTCGGCAAAGCATGCTCCAAGCAGTACAGTAACCATGTAAACACTATGATGGCAACGACTATAAGAACCGCTGTGCATATATTTCTTTTGCTATCCATCATGTCTCGTTCCTCCTGTCCAAGTTCATTATACCACGTTCTTGGTAAAAGAACAGTAGAAAAGCAATTGATAAATTGTTCCTTTCTTATCCAATTCTTCTGATTTGTCATCCGAAAACTTCATTACTAAAATCGCGTCTCAACTTCCGACTTATCCGGCTGATTATACCACGCCCAACGCCCATCCCGCAACCACAATATGCTATGCGCCAAACCGACCCTTCTTTGTTTTATTGTTCATATATTGACTGAATTTATAAAGGTTAGCGGGCTATGGCACTTGC
>Ga0209607_1000554_pt1 | contig 33321 bp, 36 predicted proteins | sample AD_UKC117_MetaG_FD_184413 | JGI IMG/M metagenome (GOLD analysis project Ga0209607, IMG submission 184413) | Active sludge microbial communities of municipal wastewater-treating anaerobic digesters from Hong Kong - AD_UKC117_MetaG (SPAdes)... | ecosystem: Engineered > Bioreactor > Anaerobic >... | reverse complement strand
TGCGCCCTGGCAGGCGTAGCCGGACGCGCTGGCGAACTGGCTGAACACCGAACCGCCGGGATGCCCGATCACGTCGGCGTTCTTGAACTTCGCCAGGTTGTTCTCGTTGTCGTGGTTCGTCGTCCCGTCGCCGCCGGCCTGCGCCGTGGGATTGGGCATGCTCATGGCGCGCACCTCGATCCACGGGTTCTCGCCGGTGTTGCTGTAGCTCGACACCACCGCGTCGGGAATGTAGTGGCGCACCTTCACCGAGGTGCGCACCTTGCAGCCCGTCCAGGTGCAGAACAGCCAGTAGCAGATGCCGACGACGCGATATTCCAGGCAGTCGGGCGACAGGGCCGAGGACACGATGGTAGCCGTGTTCAGCGCGAAGCTCGAAGCGGCGCCGCCGAGCAGCACCGAAGCGATGGCAAGGCGGGCCCGGCGCGACGACGCCGACAGCAGGCGGTTCATGGCTGTGCCCTCCGATGTGATTCGATGCGTGCCACGGCGCGCGCGACATCGGGCTCGCCGTAGACCACGTAGCGGCGATCGACCACCACGGCAGGCACCTTGGCCAGCCCCAAGCCCCAGGCATCGGCGACGCCCTGGTAAGCGCTGCCGATGCGGCGCTGTAGTGCCTGGCTGCCATCGCGCAGGCGTTGCTGCACGAGCGCGGCCGCGCGGCCCGGATCGGCAGGCAGGCCCGCGGCCAGTTCGGCCTCGATGCGCTCGGGCAGATCCAGCTCGATCACGCGCGCGCCGGATGCGGACTGCACGGGATGGCGGCTGTCGGTCACGACCAGCACGTCGGCTGCGGATGCGTCCTGGCCGAGCAGGCACAGCAGCAGCCCTCCCGCGCAGGCGATGCGCGTACACCGCAGCCGCGGGATGGGTTTCAAGAAGGGAGCCGTCATGGCGGGCGTCCTGGGAATGAGAGCAAGGCTCTAGTCGAACGCCGAAGGCAGTCCAACCGCGACAAGGAATGCGCACCGCGCGCGCTCCGCTTTGGGCAGACAGGCGAAAGAAAAGCGGGAGCCGAGGCTCCCGCGGGGACCAGGCGGTCAGCGGCGCTACAGCAGGCCGGATTCGGCGAAGGAGTACGGCGTGCCCTTGCCGACGATGAAGTGATCCACCACCCGGACATCGACTATCGCCAGGGCGGCTTTGAGCCGGTCGGTCAGCGCCTGATCGGCGGCCGAAGGCACGGTCATGCCAGATGGATGCTGGTGGGCCAGGATGACCGCCGAGGCGTTGAGGGCCAGGGCGCGCTGCACCAGCACCCGCGGGTACACCGAGGTTTGATCGACCGTGCCCTTGAACATCGGCTCGTAGGCGAGGACTTGGTGCTGAGAGTTGAGGAACACGACGGCGAAGACCTCGTTGGGCTCCGCGACCAGCTTCAGATGCAGGTAGTCGCGCACGGCGGCGGGACTGTTCAGCATCGGGCCGGCCTTGAAGATGCGTTGTTCCAGCAAGGCGATGGCCTGGCGGATGATCCAGTCTTCGTGCTGGGCGGCGATCAGGCTGAGCGACTCGGGACGCGAGTCGGCGACGACATAGGACATGGCGAACCTCCACGGGATGAAGTCGGAGGACGCCTGTCCCGGGAGGGACAAACCCTCCGGGGACGATGAAGAACAAGCGGCAGAAGAGCGGGCATCCGCCACCGCATGCACAGTGGCTGTTCGCGTCCAGGGATGCGCAGCGAACGGGGTCGATCAGCACGGCCAAGCCGCGTCGTAGCCTTGAAGATCGTGGCTACCTGGGCATGTCTCCGAGAGACTCGGCAGGCATTTCCTTCGATGCGGGCTCGGCCGCTGCACTGGCCGCCAGCAGGTCGATCGCGGACAGCAAGGCATCTCCTTCGACCGGGCCGTGCAGCAGCAGCGTCTTGCCGGACTGGCGATCCTGCAGGCGCAGCGTGGGCGTGACCTTGATGCCCTCCTGCGCCGCGCTCGCCGACTGTGCGCGGATCAGCGCATCGGGGCGGTCGCTGTCGAGGCACTGCTGCGCGGCCGGCGTGAGGTCGGGATAGCGCAGGCCCTCGGGCAGGCCCTGACCGTCGCCGCGGGTGTGCGTGTAGACCCACTCGGCGGCCTGCCAGAACGCGGCCTGGCCGCCGGCCTCGCCGACGCACTCCACCAGGCGCGCACCGGCAGACGCGGCCGGCTCGTGCAACGGCAACGGCAGGTGATGCCATTGCCAGCTCACGTCCGGGTGCGCGTCGATCCAGCGCTTGAGCACTGCGAAGTAGGCGCGGCAGAACGGGCATTCGAGGTCGGCGTACTCGACCACCGTGAAGCGCGCATCGGCGCGGCCATAGCGCCAGGGCGGGCCGGCTGGTGCCGTTGCCGGCGCAGGCGTTGCTTCTGCCGAAGGAAAATCGGGTTCGGCGGGCGGCGACTGCGGCCGCAGGCCGAGCCATGCGGCCGTTGTCAGGGCCGCGGCCATCAGCAGCGCGACGACAAGGACGGTGCGGGACGGCGCGAAGCGAGGGATGCGCATCGTGGACTCCCCGTCACGCCAGCGCATCGAGCACCAGCGGCTCGATGCTGCGGGCGCGGTCGATCTTCTCGGCGATCTTGAAAGCGGCGTCCAGTTCGCCGATGCCGTACTGCTGCATCAACTGGAAACGCTCGGCCTTCTCTTCCGGCTCGGTCTGAGCCAGCGCCAGGTACAGGCTGGGCGGCACCGCGCGGAATAGCACTTCCATGCTCTTGGAAAGGATCACGCCCTCGCTGAACTTGCCGGCCTCCTTGCGGGCCGACAGCATCAGCGCCTTCTGCGCCGCGTTCAGCTCGCGAAAGCGCGCGATCTTCTCCACCTCGTCGGGCGGCATCGAGAGGCAGATCCACCACTCGATCATGTTGAGCATGGGCTCGGCGGCCTTGGGCAGGTCGTCGATGTTCTGCGTCGCCAGCCAGTACCAGGCGCCGAGCTTGCGCCACATCTTCGTGATCTTGACGACGTAGGGCGCAAGCAGCGGGTTCTTGGTGATGATGTGCCCCTCGTCCGTCACGTTGATGATCGGCCGGCCGAGGAACTGGTCGCGCTCGGCGATGTTGTTGACCGTGTTGATAAGGCTGATGTAGGCGATGGAAAGCTGCGCGTTGTAGCCCTCGCGTGCGAAGGTCGCCAGATCGACGATGGTGATGTCGGCCTCGGGCCAGGGCGTGCCGGGCCGGTCGAACATCTCGCCGTCCACGCCCTGGCAGAACATATCCATCGCGTCGGCCATTTCCAGCAGCCGCGCGCGCCGCACCTCGGGTAGTGCCGTATCGCGGGCGCGCTCGCGCAGCGCATCGCGCACGTCGCGCGTCAGGACGGTGCGCTGGTTGGCCACGCAACGCTGGGCCGCATCGAGGATGCACTGGCGGATCAGGCTGCGGTCGGCGCGCGTCATGCGCGCCTCTTCCTTGTCCTCGCCACCGGTGATCATCAGCCGCGCGGTGATTTCCAGCTCGCCGAGCACGTCGCGCTGCTCGTCCACTTCGTCGCTGCGGCTCGCCGCCTGCGCTGCGGGCTCCTGGTCCTCGTCCAGCGCATCGGCATCCAAGGTCTGCACCTGGCTGGGCGTATCGACCAGCCGGTGCGCGTCGGCGAACGGCGCGAGACTGACGCCGGCGCCGGGCGCGAGCTTCACGCGATGCACCTTGAGGCCGAGCCGCGTGGCGAAGTCGCCGAACAGACCGTAGCTATTGCCAGCCTCCACGATGAACAGCCTCGGCCGATAGATGGCCGTGACCTGGTTCAAGATGTTGTTGAGCGTTGCCGACTTGCCAGAGCCGGTCGGCCCGAACAGGAACAGGTGCGCGTTCATCTGGCGGTCGAGCCGGTTCAAGGGATCGAAGGTGATCGGCCCGCCGCCGCGGTTGAAGAACGTGATGCCCGGATGCCCCGTGCCCTGGCTGCGGCCCCACACCGGCGCAAGGTTCGCGGCGTGCTGCGCGAACATCAGTTGCGTGTACCACTGGCGCTTGTCCAGCGCCGGATCGAACACGCACGGGAGCCAGCGCAGGTAGCTGTTCAGCGGCGCCACCTCGTCTTCCTCGCGCACCGGCTGCAGACCGGCGTTGAGCATGACGTTGACCAGTTGCAGGCCGCGGGCGTCGAGCTGCGCCAGGTCGCGCCCGCGCAGGTAGAAGGCGAGCGCGCCGCGGTACAGCTTGTGCGCGCTGCCGATCAGCCCGCGCGCTTCCTGCACGTCGCGGCGTGTCTGCTCCGAGGCCAGCGTCTCGCCGACCGACTTCTTGCTCAGGTGGTTCAGGTGAGCTTCGAGCACGTCCTGCGGCGTCGCGACGACCGTCAGGCACATCACCGTGTCCTCGGGCATCTGGTCGAACAGCGCATTGACCGCATCGCCGCCCTTGCGGGTTTCGCCGGTGACGTGGCCGGTGGCGGGCGGCATGCGCAGCCGGTCCATCACGATGACCCGGTGCGGCATGCCGTCGAACACCCAGGTGCCGTTCGCCATGTCCGAGCGCGGCTGGCCGAAGAACAGGCGGTGCGCGAAGTCCCCGCTGGCCAGCTCGATCTCGCCTTGCTCGGTTTCCTCGGGGTAACGGGTCAGCTCGTAGAAGCGCTCGCGGTCATCGGCGCTGGGGCCGAGCAGCGTCGGGTGCGGGTTGAACCAGCGCAGCAGCCAGTCGTGGATGTCGTCGGCCGCCATGCGCCGGGACTTCACGCCCGCGTTGGCGAGGCCGCCCACGAGCCGGTCGCAGATCGTCGTCAGTGCCTGCTCGGGCGACTGACCGCGCCGCGATGCGGTCGTAGCGCTCGCACGCCGGTAGACCACCATGCGCACGCGCCGCACCTGGCCGCGCCACGGCAGGCGCGTCACCGTCGTGTCCTCGAACAGGCCGCCGGGCTTGGCGATGGCGCGCAGGTGATGGCCGAAGAAGCGCAGGTAGAAGTCGGTGAAGGCGCTGTCCTGGGCGCGCGGCCGAACGTAGTCGGCCAGCCCGCGCAGGTAGTTGTCCCAGCTCGATTCGTCCTGGGCATAGAGCTGCACCACCCAGGGGTTCTCGTCGAGTTCGTCGAAGGAGTCCTGCAGTGCGTTCTCCAGCGCATCGCGCGCCTGCCACAGCCAGGCCATCTCGCGGCCCTCGGTGCCCACCGGCGCCAGCTCGAAGAAGCCCGCCACCGACTGGCCGTCTTCCAGCAGCATGCTCTTGGAACCCGGCAGGTACTCCACCCAAGGCAGCAGGTCGGCGAAGGACGGCGCCACACCGTAGAGCGCCTGCTGGTCCGCCTCGGTAGCAGGACGGTGCAGCCGGTCATCCGCGACGGTGCCCGGCTCCGGGATGCCGTGTGCCGCCAGTGTCGTCACATGCCGCGACCAGGCATCCTCGTCGTGCAGCTCAGGGCCAGCCGATGCGAGGGCCTTGCGCGGCCAGGGCAAGGTCCAGGCCATCAGTAGTCCTCCAGGCGTTCGCCGGGCATGGCGTACTGGACCCTCTGATACAGGGGAAAGACGGTGGTGTAGCCAGGCACTGGCACCGGATCGCTGCCAGCCAGGTGCGGGAACACGTACATGACCAGATCGGGGTTGGGGAGCCGGTGGAACTGGCGGTAGATCTCGTTGGCCGCGGTGCGCGTGTAGGCGGTAGCGGCGGCGGGCGCCGCATGCACGTCGGCCTCCGTCAGCGGCCGGCGCAGGCCCTGGCGTGCATCGAGCAGTTGCCGCGCCGCTTGCCCGCCGCCGGCACTGCCGCCCGTCTCCTGGTTCCACACGTCGAGCATGGTGTAGTCGCCGTGCGGGAGTACCTTGTCCTTGCTGGTGGCGCAGCCGCCCAGCACCACGACCGCGCCCAGCACCACGGCCGATTCAATCCAAATCCGACGCATGCTTGCCTCCGATGCGGTGATTGACCCGGCGCCCCTTGGCGTCGTAGTCGATGTTGAGCGGCTGCTCCAGGTGCACGGCGACCTTGGCGCCGGGGCGCACGTAGACGGCGGCGAAGGCCTGCCCGTAAAGCTTGTTGACCCAATCGGCCATGTCGCGCACACCGCCGGCCAGGATGCGGCCCATGGCCTCGTTGCCGGTAATGCCCACCGTGCCGAGCGAGCCGTTGCTGTTGGCGACCACGGCCACGCTGCCGTTGTCCGACTTGATGAAGGAGGCCGCACCGGCACCGGCCGCGGTGATGAGGGCCTGCGAACCGAGGTACTGCTGCGCGTTGCTGCGCCGTTCCCCGCTGACGCAGGGGACGCCGTAGGGGTCGCTGATCCAGCCCAGGCCGCCGTGCGTGGTGCTGTTCGCGTTGCCGCCCGAGCCGCCGTTCTGGTTGCGGTTGCCGTCCTCCGGCATGGTGCGCACCGTGCCGTCGTTGAAGACGAACGTCACCGAGCGGATTTGCCCGCGCACGCAGGAAAGCGTCCAGTCGCCCGAGGCCGTGCCGCTGACCACCGCGCCCGCCACGTCGGGAATGTCGATGCCGTTGGCGGTGAGGTTGTCCGGGCCGATCAGCACCTTGAAGGGGTACGGGTCGTTGACCGTGCCGTCGATCGGCACGCGGCCGATCAGCGCGGTCATCGCGATGGAGCCCATCAGCGTCGAGTTCGACGGCACCGTGTAGACCGGCTTGGACGACGTGCCCACGGCGCGGCTGCCTGCATCCGCGACGGTGCTGGCCACGTTGTCGGCCGTGTCGGAAAGCGTCTTCTGCGCCGGCCCGAAGCTGGTCGGAAAGTTCAGGCCGCCGCTGCTGCCGTTCTTCGCCGAAGGCTTCGCATCGTCCGGTTCCACCCAGCGCGTGCCGCTGGTGCTGCGCGCGGCGCCGCCCTGGCTGCCGCTGAAGCCCTTGCCGTCGCCGTCCTCCAGGCCGAGCCCGACCGGCAGATCGGCCTGGCCGCCCTTGCCGGAAAGCCCATCCAGGCGCCGCTGCAGGTCTTGCAGCAGGCCCTGGGTCTGCTGGCGGTCGCCGGCCAACTGCTCGCGGTCCTGCTGCAGGCGGCCGCGTTCACCATCCAGCGCGGACTGGATGCGCTGGTCGATCGCGCTTTCCCGCGCGCGCATACGCTCGTTCTCGCTCTTCTGGTTCTTGTTGTCGTTGAGCGCCGTCTGCAGCTCGTTGCGCAACTGCTTGACCTGGGCCACCAGTGTGGCAACGGTATCGCGCGGCGTGTCGCCCTCGATGCCCAGCGCCTTCATCTCTTCGGGCGTGAGCGAGTTGGCGCTGCCGGCCGGAACGGGCTTGGCGCCGCGATCCCCGGAGAACATCTTGATGCCGACGAACAGCAGCACCAGCGCCATCGGGATCAGCAGCCACTTCAGGAGGGGGTTACTTTTCATGGCGGGCACCTCCTTCGGCCTGGCCGGCCGCCGCGGCCGGCGGCAGGTTCACCGTCGCGTCGATCGGTGAGAGCTTGGGCAGCAGCGACTCGGCCAGGCCGTGGCCACGGGTCACGAGGTAGACCACCGTGGTGTCGGCGGCGCGGCCGGCCGGCGCCAGATTCGGGTGCTGGAAGGTCGCGGCGAGAAAGTCGCCCTGCAGCGCGCGGGGATCGAGGTCGAGCCAGCGCCCGGAGGCGTTGGTGAGCTTCACCGCCGTCACCCACTGGTCTTCGAGCCGCCAAGCGGCCAGCGCCTGCGCACGCACCGGCAGTGTGGGCAGCAAGGTGGAAAGCTCCAGCCCACGGCGCAGATTGACGCGGCCGAGGCCGGGAACGGGCTCCACGGTGCGCAGCGGCGCGTAGAGGTTCTGCGCCGCATAGCGCGTGAGCACAACCGCCACCGGCGTGGCGCGCTTCGCTGCGGGTACGGTGCGCTCCGCATCGTCGTCCGCCGGCTTGGCCGGCTCGCCGTAGCGCGTCGCCGGCACGTCGCCTTCGACGATGCGCACGGGTTCGAGTGCAGGCTGGCCCGCCTTCGCCGGCTCGGCCGCGATGTCCAGCAGGATCAGCGCGCCCGACTCCACGTCCTGCAGTTGCAGCCGTGTGGGCGGGATCGGCGCGCTCGCGCGCAGGTAGATCGCGCCACCAGCGCTCTGCACGCGCAACTGCTCGCCAACCGTGGGCGGCACACCGATGCGCACGTTGCGCTCGATGAACACCACGCGCTCCTGGCCGACCACCAGCGGCACCGCCAGCGGCAGGCGCTCCCAGCGCAGGATTTCGACGGCATGGGCCGCAGGCACGAAGGCCAGGCACAGCAGCAGGCCAGCCAGGGCCGCCGCAGATGAACGCTTCACGAGGGACTTCATGGGGTGTCTCCCTGCAAGTTGGAGCCGGCGCTTGCGGCCCGGCCGGGCGGCGCCGCAGGCGGCGGGGTCTCGATGCGCTCCGGCGCGCGTGCATGGCAGTCCAGCGCCAGGCCGAAGGGGTTGCGCTCGGGGTCCACGTCCATGCGCACAACCTTGAGTGCATAGCGCACGAGCGCGCGCTTGACCTGCTCGGCGCCCAGGTACTCGTCGGCGCTCACGTCCAGCGTGACGATCCAGTTGTTGGCCGACACGGTGCGCACGCGCATGGCCGGCTCGTCGCCGTAGCCGCGGCCGGGAATCTCGTAGATGCCGCGCACGCGCTGGCGTAGCTCGCCGTTGCTGCGCCGGAATTCGTAGTCCTGCTGCAGGAAGGCACGGCAGCTCGGCGTGAAGTACGCAGACAGTGCATGCAGGTTGCGCGGGTAGTCCTGCTCGCCATTGGTCGGCCAGCGCTGGGCCTGCTGCCAAATGTAGAAGGTGAAGGCGTAGACGCTCTCCGGCGGCACGTCCCACCACTTGCGCGTGCTGCCCGAGCGCAGGTCGGGTGGCACGTGGATGGTCAGGCTCTTGGGTGCGCTCCACCAGCCGAAGCCGAGCAGCAGCGCCACGACGAACAGTGCGGCGCCAGCCAGGCGCAAGGTCTTCACATGCGCCTGCAGGTGCGCGACCTCGTTCTTGAATCGGCTCATGGTCTACCTCGACGCAGGGACGGATCGGGCCGCAGGCGCCGCGTGGACCACCAGCCCGACCGGGTGATGAGCTGGCCCCCGCCCGCATGCGCAGCCAGCGCGGGGTAGCGCAGCGCGAGGCGCCACTGGAGCTGGCGGTACAGCCAGGTGTCGGGCCGGCCGCGCTTCCACCGCCGCAGCAGGCCGCCGCCCACGAAGACACCGACACCGATGCCGGCGACGATCAGCGTGGGCACCATCGCGATGCTGTGCGTCAGCCAGGCCAGCGGTACGCCGGCCACGAGACCGGCCGCGCCGGACAGCCCGGCGCAGACCCACAGCTCGTCGGCCGTGAGCCCGCGCACGACCACCGGGTGGCGGTTGAGGCGGTGCGGCAGGAAGGTCACGAGCCCGTCGCGCGACGGACTCTCCAGGGCGCCGGCCATCGTTGCCGGGCCTTACAGGACGCCGGTAGCCTTGGTCAGCAGCCAGATGCCGACGACCAGCAGGATCGCGCCCACCGCGACGGTCAACCCGAACTGCCCCCACGTTGCGCGGCCGGTGTGGATCTCGGCGTAGCGCGTGTAGGCGTGGTAGCAGACGCCGACGAACATCGAGGCGACGACGAGCAGCGCGATCAGCAGCACGATGTCGTAGCCGTAGTTTTGCAGCGTCTGCATGATGCCGCTGCCGGTGCCGCGCGACGGGTCTTCCAGCGTGGGAAGGTCGGCGAACGACGGCAGCGGCGTGGCGGCGATGCCCAGCGGGATCAGCAGCGCGGCGATGCGCGCGGCGGGCCGCGACGTGGGACGGCGAGAAGTAGCGGGAGCGTTCATGGCGAAGTACCTTTCATGGGGTCAGGACAGGAGGAAAAAGCCCAGCACCAGGTACATCGCGACGAAGCGCACGATGACGCCGAGGAACTGGCGTTGGGTCAGGTGGTGCTCGGCCCAGCCGACATAGGCAGTGCGCATCGCCCACACGCCCCACAGCAGCAGGATGGCGAAGACGAAGCCGAGCACGACGGTGGAGACAGCCCCGGGCGCGAAGCCGCCGTTGGCCGTGAAGGCGGCGACCTGATCGGCGGAAGGCGTCATGGCGACGGCGCCTCCTTGGGCGACGTCGCAGGCGCCGCGTTACTGCGCGTGTAGTCACCGGCCAGCGGCACGGGATCACGCGGCTGGGCGCGTTGCGGAACGAGGTAGTCGCGCACGCCGGTGCGCACGCGCTCCAGGTCGGCGCGCAGCCGCGCGTAGTCGAAGTGGTAGCGGGCGCGCTCCTGCGGCGCGGTGGTGGCGGCGTGCTCGGCGAGGCGGTCCAGCAGTTCGAGCTGGCGCGTTACCGCGGCGAGCATCTCGCGCTCCGCAGCGTTGTCGGAGGCGTCAGCGGCGATGGCGGGCTGCAATCCGGCAGCGGCAAGCAGCAGCGCGGCAACACGCACGGCCCAGGGTGCCTCGACGGCGAAGCGCCGAACCTGCGCGGGATTGCGAGTGGTTTCCATCGAGCCGTTCTCCGAGGGATGCGGATGGCTCGATGCTCAAACGGCCGGTCTTCCGGCGCCGCAATCAATCGGAACCGGCCAGCCACCGCTTTCCGCGGCAAACTCCGCTGCAGAGGAAGGAATTTCCCCGATGACGTCGTCTTTAATGCACTACCGTCTGAGTGGAGGTGCAAGTCAAGACGATGATGGTTGTTGCGCTAGTGCTCTACTCCACGGGGAAGAATATCGACCCTTCGCCTGATCTCGGCACCAACTCTGCATACAGAGATCTACGCCCGATGATGACAGCGAGCACTGGCCGCTTGTCCCGACGCTGCGCTGCCAACAAAGTCCATTCAGATCTGTCAAGGCTAGAAGGCTGGGGATGGTCTTCCGGGTGGGTATGCCATTCGCCTAAATAGCGGACAGTTCCCTGACTCGCCGTCCATCGCGACAACGCAATAGCCTCATGACCAAACGGCATCCGCTCGAACAGATAGCGAAACCGCTTGTCCCACGCGGTAGGAACCGTCGCCTGCTCAATGAGCAAATGGGCTCCATGTACAGAACCAAGCAAGAGTCCGCCCGCTTCGCAGTCGGCATCACTAGCCTGGATATGCTGACTGAATGTCTCCAGCGTCTGGGTCGAAAAATGCAGCAACCTGCTCTTGTCGCCAGTTGCCCAGGACCCTAGGAATTGCATAGAGGGCAATCATGATCTCGCAGAGGATCGCAGTCAGGCGTGGCCAGATGATGGGTCTGGTCGATCAGCCGGGTCCGCAATGCAGGAGAGTGGACGCCCTTGACCCAATCAAGGGCCATCTCAGCACCCAAGCTGGCTGCCTGCACCGACACCGAAGCCGGAAATGGCACATACAAGCCCTCGCACCCGTGGCCTGCCAAGATGTTAGGCAGAGCATCAATGGTCGAGCGAAGTTCGCCTCTTCTGTGGCTCTGCCATAGGCATCGGTAGCACGCACCCGATGCGTTCGTTCTCAGGAGCGCACGCACAGCCGTTCCCGGCCCTTCGATCCAAACAGAAAGCATGGGCGTGGGAGCCCTGTAGCGGCCGCACAGCCAATGCCCGAGGGATTCTTCGCCGGTGGCATCGATGAGTAGGTCCAGCTTTCCCAGTTGGGCCTGTCTCACGTCCACGGGGAGCGCATGAACCTCGACGCCTGGCGACAAGCGCTTGAGTTCCTTCGCCATCGCCTCAGCCTTGTTCGACAACAGGTCCGGGAAGCCGAGCCGATGCCGTCCGATGTTCTGTGGAAGGAGGCCATCAAAATCCACCAGCGTGAGTTTCCCTCCGCATGATCCTGCCCCGGCCTTGACCAGCATGTCCGAGAGGTATCCGCCGATCGTGCCGCAACCCACAAGTGCGATTCGTTTCCCCGCCAACGTTTTCGACTTGGGGATGTTGCGCTGGGCCAGATACCGGTCATCGATCCTGATCACTGAGACGGGCATTACCTTCAGCCCAAAACTCGAATCCCTGCGATCAGCAAGCTTGGTCTTTTGACTCACTTGGTGGTCAAAGAGCACGGCAAAGCCGTAGGTCATCAGTGGCGATTCGATGATGATCAGGACGCCATTTGCTTTTTTGCTTTGCCCTTCCTTGATTCGTTCGTGAATCTTGCGCCGACACCGTGGGTCCAGGGTGCTTTGCCAAGCCAAGACGTCCCCCACCGTTTCGGGGGGCCAGTGGCTGGTTAGTGGGCGGGGTTGCGCGGTGGTCTTGACCCGGTATGTCAGCACCGTTTTATCAGTGACCTGGTAGCCGAGTGAATGCAACTTTCTTGTTGTTCGATCTTCGTTGTCGGTGATGAACCAGAGTGGATTCCCATTGGCTTGCGCAACGATACAGTTTTGTCGCCCCAGATCTTCGCCTTGCATGTCCACAAAACAAAGCCAGCCGTTCCAGTAGGCAAAGAACTCTTCGGCGAGATCTTCGATCATCTCGCCCTTCAAGATCTGCCCGAGCACCGCTGCCGCCCGTTGCAGGCACGCCAAGGACTGCCCTACAGGATCGTAGATGTCCAGCACGACAGTTCCCTTGGCCAGATAGCAAAGGCCGCCCTCCGCGCCAAGATGAGGAACTGCATTGGGCAGTTCAGGCGGAATTTCGAGCAGCCGAATGCGAGGCAGGTCGAAGAAGGTAGGGTCGAGCTGAACCTCACATGGAATGCCATCGTCCGCGCCGCACGGGATCAACGGCCCCCTCAGCTTGAACCAGCCGTCGTCCGTCTTGCCGACAAACTCGAAGCCTTGCAGCCTGAAGGCTTCGACCACATCGGAGACCACGGCGACGCTGCTCATCCGGCCTTCGTGCGCCCGACCAATTCGCTCGGACCAGCCGTAGCCGGCGCTGCGGCAATGGTGGCGACAACGGATACCACCTTGACCCGGTCCGGCTCGTTCGGAAAACGCGGACCGAATTCGCCTTGCATCCAGACGCAGGCCTGTGAAGGGCTGCCGGCGTTGGTGGCTCCGCGCAGCACTTTTTCGAATGCTTCGAACGCTTTCGCAGCCTCTTCGACGCCCTCTTTACCAAGGCGTGCAGTAAGCGACTCCGACTCATCAACGGGGTTGTTCACCCCCGCGCGCAGCCGGGCCGGCAATGCCGCGACGACATCCAGCAACGCCAGGTCGTCGCGCCGATCCCGCTTCTCGAATAGCGGAGCCGCAGCGGCCATCAACAGAATCGAAGCCGGTCCACCGCTCGACCACCGCCAATCGCGAAACGCCTTCAAGTAGCGAATCACGCGGCGGAACTGTTCGCCCTTGGCCTCCACCTCGCCCAAAAACCATTCCTTCACAGGCCTGGGGTCGGAGGGCATCCAGTTGCACTCGCGGTGAGCCAGGAGCACTTTATCAGCGGGCAATGCCGTCCAGGCATCCCGCTCTGCCATGTTCACCGCCTCCGTCAGCGAGTCATAGCCGTATCGCTCCATCGAGGCTTTCGCGAGCGTGACGAATTCTTCGTCGGGGATGGCGTACAACGGAATGTCGATGTGGGCATAGGCCGCAATGACAATCCGGATGCATGTCGGCTTGTCGGTGACAAGCTTCCAGTGCTTCTCCTCGACCAACAGCCTCAAGGCTTCTTCAGCAGCTGCAAAGAACACCGTTGTGGCCCTGCTGGGACGCTTCGTCTGCGAGACAAAACTCAACGGCAGATAGCAACCATCATCGACATCCGCCTGCTGGGGCCGTTGTGCCGGGCCGTTCAAGGTCTTGTACGCCCACGATCCTTGCGTGAAGAAGCGTGGCTGCGGCACGTCGTCCGTGTACCCGCGTTCGCGCAGCACGCGCGGAATTCCGGTGCGAAGGCAGTTCCTGACATCATTTCGGGCGCTGGCGATCCAGGCTCGTTGCTCGGGCGACAGATCCAGCTCGTCATGCATGCAGTATTCGTCATCGACGGTGGTAAAGAAAAGCGGGCTCAGGTTCAGCATTCGGCCTCCGGCACATTCTTGTTGGGGCCGTGATAGAAGGTGGGTGCGCCGGCCTGGTGCGCTCGAAACGGTTGGAAAAGAGGGTCGCCAAGCGCGCGCTGCGCTGCATGATTGCCGCGGTCCTTCAGCGTATTCGTGGCGCCGATGGAAACCCGGTCCAGCGCCTTTACGTCCTTGCTTTGATCGGGCGTGGCCTTGTCGTCGATCTGGAAGTAGTTGCTACCCAACGACTGGCGCAGCATGTAGTCCACCGACGACTCCTGGGCAGAGATCACCAGATCGAACAGCCCTCCGCGCCACTTGCCGAATCCGCGGTCGAGGCTGGCGCCGCCACGGACGGTTGCACCGATCGTCATCGTGCCGATGGACAGCACCCGGACCAGTGCATTCTGTTTCGGCGCGAGGAACGTATTGACTTCGTGCAGCCCGAACAGTCCTGGCGCATTGCCGACCAGTCCTCCATCCGCAAAGACGCCACGATCGTTGCGCGCTAGCGGAAAGTAAACGGGCGCAGCGGCGGTCGCCAACGCCACATCCACGATCCTCATGCGGTGGTCCATCTCAAATGAGGGATGGTGAGGCGTTTTGAAGAACTGGCCGCGCCCCGTCGAGTAGTTGACGGCTGGCACGAGAACGCGGTGCTTCAAGTTGCCGATCGTGGCGTCTTGAAAGCGCTCGGTCAGCACGCCCCGCAACCCTGCGGAGTCGTGCTTGGCGGTCAACCAGAAGCCCAGAAGGCGCCGAGCGAGACTTCGGCAACCAAAGATGCGGGAGCCCTGTCGTTCGAACAAGGCTTTGAGTTCAATGGCGGGGATTTCCGCGGCCAGCCCCAAGGCCAGCATCCCGCCTGCAGAGGTGCCGCAGATCAGGTCGAAGTGCGAAGCGATGGGGCGGCCTAGCACGGCTTCAAGCTCGGCAAGAACCGTCGCTGTGTACAAGCCGCGATAGCCGCCCCCAGACAGGGCGAGCACATGGTAGGTGGGCACGCCCATCATGGCACTCAGCCCTTCGGCGGGAAGGAGTCGTTACCGTGGCTGTCCTTGTCACGGATGCGACCGTCCGGACGGTGGATGACCAGTTCGGACTGCTGGTTGCGTGCGATGTCCCGCGCCGCGTCAATGGCCTGCTGCTGCGTATCGTGCACGGAGGTTGCCCGTTGATTGCCGGCACCCTTGACGGCCCAACCGTCCTGGTGAGGAACTACATGCTGATTTTTGCCTGTCATGGCGAATTTCCTAAAGTTGAACCATCGAGACCCCGGCCAGCCGGCCGGGTTGCCAATGACCACCGGTTGAAGCAAAATTCGTTGCTCTTGCAGACAACGGGCGAGTCAAGCCAAATCAACTTGCTGCAGTCGTAGAACTCACTTCTGTTGTCTGACTGGACAACAATGTATCAGACTTGGTGCCAAGCTGCAAATGGTGGGCTTGGTGCCGCAGAACGCAACTGCTTCGGACCGGACACACACCGTTGTCCGCCGCAGCCACAAGGAACGGAACGGATGTCACAAACAGGCCTGGGCGTCGCCCTCAAGACGCTACGCGAGCGCAGAACCCTCTCATTGCGCGAAATCGGTCAACTGTCTTCGGTGGACCATGCCTATGTCCACCGGCTGGAGTCCGGCGAAAAGACAAATCCGTCAGTGGACTTAGTCGAGAAGCTGCTGAAGGTTCTCAAACCAGGTGAAAGAGATGCTGCGCTGGTGATGTGGCTTGTCGACCATGCGGAGGCCGATCCCCGCCTTGTTGAATTCGTGCTGAACGATCCTTCCATCAGCATCGACATCTTTTCGGCTGCAGCAGGCGTGAGGCATCGTGGAAATACAAGGCCCGATCCCGCGACACTGATCGCCCGGATACAGCGAGCATTCGAGGACGAGGACGACTGAATATGGATGAAGCGGATGTCACACAGAAAGCACGGGCCTTTGTTGCGAAGGTTGATGTGTCCGGCATCCGAGAAGACCTGACGCCCTATGTGGTCGCGGCCAACGCCAAAGTCAAGAAAGAGGAGCTTAGTGAGGGGGAGTCCGGCTACACGATCACCAAGCCGAATGGCAAGCACGTGATCACGGTGAATTCGCTGGAGACAGAAGAACGCCAACGCTTCACCATCTGCCACGAAATTGCGCATATCGTCCTTGCGCTGGAATCGAGCCACGAAGAGGTGCCGTCCTGGTCCTATGCGAAGCGGCATCCGAACGAAATCGCATGCGACACTTTCGCCGCCGAGTTGCTGATGCCGTATCAGCAATGGCTATCGCTTGTGCCCAAGGAAGAACCTTCGCTGGAGCTGATCCAGGGCATGGCGGCGCTTTTCAGCACATCATTTCCCGCCGCTGCGTCGCGGTTCGCCTCCCTCAGCGACATCCCTTGCGCCTTCGTCACCATGGAGCGCGGTGCAGTGCGCTACGCGGCACGCTCCACCAGTTTGCGACAGGCTGGGGCTTGGATATCTCCCAGGTCTGCCATTCCTGTCGGCTCTGTGGCTCACCGTCTCCGTTCTTCAGGCAGCAGTGCTGCAGATGAGGTTGCACAAGACATCTGGTTCGACAACTGGGAAAAGGGCCTCGATCTCTGGGAACTCTCCAGGCACTACGCACGTACTGACACCACGACCTCGCTGCTCTGGTTCGACAGCGACGATTTACCTGAGGTCGAAGTGAACCGCTTCGGTGTACGCGTCGAGGACGACGGTGGCTTGGCTGAACTCACTGGGCAGCTACCGTGGCCGGGACGCAGCAGGCGCCGCTGAGGCCATTTGCGTTCGTGTGTCTGAGTGGCCACATGGCCTCGAAGATGTAGGGTGGATGCAGTGTCAAAGGTCAAAAGATGTTTGGTGTCGATGAGTCGCCATGAAGAGTGAGACGGAGATTATCTTGAACCGCTTTCACAGATACTTCTTGAACGTCGCCGACGCGATGCACACCGCGACGCCGAGCAGCGCCGCGCTGGGCAGCAGGATCAGCAGCGGATGCACGCTGACCGGCAGCGCGAGGTAAGTGACCCAGGGCAGCACCGCCAGCGGCATCAGGCTGGCTCTCGCCCGGTGGTAGACGAAGCCCGATTCGCGGCCGGCGCCGAAGCCGCGCACGTCGCGGCGCACGAGCCCGTCCACCAGGCCGGTGAAGGCCGCCATCAGGAACAGCGGCAAGGTCAGGACCAGCACCAGCAGCCGCACGAGGAACACCAGCACTGTGTACGCCGAGGCGATCAGGTAGCTCTCGACATGCACGTAGAGCTGACCGATGTAGTAGCGGAAGTCCTGCGCCTGGCTGCGCGCGCCGGCACGCGATTGCGCCGCCGCGTCGCGTATCCAGTCCAGCAGGCCCGTTTTCACGAACAGTCCTTGGTAGGCCCACTCGACGAGCTGGAGGGCGCTGCGCCCCGGCTCCTGCACCAGCACGCTTTGCGTGAAATGCTCCGAGACCTGCGACAGCTCGTAGTTCAGCATGCCCTGCGCATGGCGCCAGCCCTGCTCGGGCCAGAAGAAGTGCATGCCGATGCACTCGATCGCGATGCACAGCACCAGCGAACCGGCCAACACCCCGAACAGCCGGAACGGGAGCGTGATGAGGCCTGCGATCAGGCCCTGCTGGCGAACCTGCTGGCGCTGGACGGCGACGGCGGGGTCGCTCATGCCGTGGCCCCTTCATCCGCGCTGGCCATCTGCTTGAAGTCGGCCAGCAGATCGTCGGGCAGCGCCTGGTCCTGCAGGCCGGGAAGCCCCTTGTTGTCCCACCACTCGCCGGCCTCGACGTAGTGCTGCCGCATGTAGCCGGCCAGTTCCTGCAGATCCTTGGGCATGGCCTCGTCGGGGTCGGGCGCCGGCAGTGGCATGCGCACCTTCCACAGGTGGCCGCCCTCGATCAGCGCGAAGCATTGGCCCTTGGGCAGGCCCACGACGTGCGCTGGTTCGATCAGCGGCACGCTGTTGCTGCTGATGCGGTCCTGCGTGTTCGACGTGAAGGCGGTGTTGCCGGTCGGGTCTGAGCTGTCGGTGGCGCCGCTCATCACCGTCGTCGTGTAGACCTCGACCTTGGGCAGTTGGCGCGTCAGCAGTTCGGCCGTGGTGGTCTCGCGCACGCGCAGCATGAACAGGTTGTTGAAGTTGCCGACGACCTGGCCCGCCTTCGCGCGGTTGCCGATGCGCGCCTCGATGTCCGAGAGGGTCTGCGTGTAGGCCGTGACCTGGACGCCCGCGCCGCCGCCCTTGTTGACCATGGGTATGAACTCGTCGCCCATGAGTTCGTTGAACTCGTCGGCATGGACGTTGATGGGCACCTTGATGCCCGTCGCGGCACCCGGCAGGCCGTCGTCGATGCCGAACTTGTAGATGTGACCCGCGACGGATACGAGGTCGGAGAACATCGAATTGCCGACCGCCGCCGCGACTTCCGCGTCCGACAGTGCATCGAGGCCGACATAGACCACGGCCCGCTTCCTGATGATCTGCATCCAGTCGAAGATCGGGCGTGGGTCGGCGAGGTCCGAATAGTTCGGCGCCAGCAACTGCGCGATCTTGCCGGTGGTCAGCTTCTCCAGCAGCGGTAGGAGCGATGCGACGATCTTGTCGAAGTACGTCCTGTCGTAGCGCACCGCGCTGCGCAGGCCGTCGAGCACAGGGTCGTAGATGCGCACCTGCGACAGGTACTGCTCCAGCGCGACGACGCGCTTCTCGCGGCCGATCATGTTGCGCGGGATGTTCTTGTCGTTCAGCTTGGCTTCGAGCTGGACGATGACCTCCCAGGCCTTGGGCTCGTTCCGGGCGAAGTAGTGCTGGGCGTACTCGATGAACAGCGCATCGATGTTGATGACATGGCGCTGGATCAGCAGGTAGTCGGGCCGCTGCCCCAGCTCGACCAACGCCCGCGCGATGATGTTGACGAAGCGCCAGGCGAACTCGCGGAACGCCGCGCTGTTGCCTTCACCGGAAAGCTGGCCGGCGATGCGCGTGGCAACTTCCGAGATGCGCCCGAAGCGTCCCACCGCGTTGTAGCGCGCGGAGATGTCCGGCCAGCCCAGGTGGAACACAAAGAACTCGCCCTCGCGCCCGGCACGCTTGGCCTCCACGTACATGCGCTTCAGGAGGTCCGCATCGCCTTTGGGATCGAAGACGATCACGACCTCGTGCTGTCCGTTGAGCTTGCGCCGTATGTCCTGGGTGATGAACAGCTCGGCCAACCTCGTCTTGCCGACGCGGGTCGTACCTAACACCAGGCTATGGCCGACGCGCTCGGCCAATGGCAGCGTGACGTCGACCTCGTGCGGTTCGATACCGTGTAGCCGCGGCATACCGCCCACCGGCGGCAGCGGACGCGCCGGGTTGAGCGGGTTGTCCCAGGCCAGGGCCTTCGCCATCTTGGACAACGGGTACGGCGCGAACTCCAGGCGCTCTTCCATGCGCCGCGCCATCCGGTAGATCGCCGTCGGCTCGACGTAGCGTCGGAACTCCGGCCGGTAGGTCTGCATCAGCCGGTGCGTGTGGCGCTGGTCCCAGCGAAAGCCCCGGCCGACGAAGAGCCGCTGCTGGCTGACCGGCACGTCGCGGCTGGTCATCACATAGCGCGGCAGGCGCCGGATGTTGCGCCGGTAGCGCAAGATGGCCCAGGCGTCGTGCAAGCGCAGCGCGCCGAAGGTCAGGAAGGCCAGCGCGCTGCCCAGGCCCAGCAAGGGGCTCAGCGCGAGCGACCACGGGGCCACCAGGCACAGAAACGCGGCGCCCGCACAGACCGCGACGGTGTATAGCTCCACCGCTGGCCGCAGCAGGACTTCGACGGCTTGGGACTGGGCCATGGCGGGCGCTTCACGTCACGTCAGGGCTCGATGCCCGTGGCGGTGATCAGCACCGGGTAGTGCTTGATGCCCAGGCGTTGCGCCAGGTCGTCGCCCGAGACGGGCAACAGCACCAAGCCCGGCGCGAGGCGGCGCAGCGCGGCCAGTGCTTCGGGTGTCGCGACGTTGACCACCAGCCCCACGGCGCGCAGCGCCTGTAAGTCCTTGCCCCGCTGTTGGAGCCAGTCGCGCGAGCGGTCGTCGTCGCCGACCAGGAACAGCGGCGTCAGGCCCGGCGCGCGGATCACGCGGCGCGGCTCGTCGCCGGGTGTCAGCCGCATCGAGCGCACCGGCAGCATGGCCGCCTCGGCATCGGTCGGGCCGCCAATGCGCGGCCTGGATTGCGGCGCTGGTTGCGGCGCGGCTGGCTGACTGGGCTGCGCATCCTGCGGGTTCAAGGCCCGGTAGTGCGGCAGTGCCGAGCTGCCGCCCTTGTCCTCGACGACGATCAACGGCGGGGAGCTGCTCTTGATGACCGGGCCGCGGCCCTGTGCGTGGGCCGTGGCGGCCAGCAGTGCCGCCATGGCGGCAAGGAGGATGCGGTTCATGACATGGGGCTCCGGGCAGTGGGAAGTGCAGCGCCCGGCCCGAGCACGCGGGTCAGGTGCTGGTGGACACTGCGGCGGTAGCGGGCGGCAGGCGCCCCGCCCGCGGGGCGGTGGTAGCGGCCGATGGCGATCAACCAGTCCTCGCCCGGCGTGTGCTGCTCCTGCAGGATTTCCGCGGCGATGGCGAGGTTGCGGTACGGGTCGAGCAGTTCGCAGGGATGCTCGTAGCGCTGCGCGTGGTAGCCGAGGTTGACTTGGCCGAGTCCGGCGTCGATGCGATTGGCCGGCACGTGGGCGAGCGCCTGGCGAATGCCGGCGCAGGCCCCGGCCCGTGTGGCGTAGCGTTCGGCGCGGCCGGCGACGTTGAGCGTCCAAGGCCAGGGGATCAGGCGGCCACGCAGCCGCGCGCCGCTCTCCTGCAGCGCCACCGCGTACAGCACCGGCGACGGCACACCCGCCTGCTGGGCGGCGAGCTGGTAGGCGGGTGGTGGCACCTCCTGGCCGAAGGCGATGGCCGTGCAGGCGCAGAGCACCAGGGCCACTGCCGCGCGGCCGGCGCGGCGAGCCAAACTCGATGCCGCTATTGGCGCTGCCATTGGCCGTTGACCTCGCGCACCACGGCGGGCAGATCGCCGGGCAGGCCGAGTGACAGCCAGCGCCCGGCGTCATGGTTGAGCGTGATGGCGCGCGAGCGCACGCGGCCGGCGTCGATGCCAGCCTGCGTCGCCCACTGGCGGATGCGGGCGTCCTCCTGGCGGCTGCCGACCATGTAGAGGTCGAAGGCGGTGCCGGCCACCTGCAGCTGGCGCACGCGCTGCTCGCACGACGGGCACTCGGCCTTCACGAAAACCGCCAGCCGGCCCGAGCCCCGGTTGCCGGCGCCCGGCGCCTTCGCACCCGGCATGTTCACGCGCTGCTGTCCCGGATAGAGCCGCTTCCACGCCGCGTCGTAGGCCCGCTGGTAGGCCAGCGTCTTGCCCACGCGCTTCGATTCCGCCTGCACCTGCAGCTCCGCATAGCGGTTGCGTTCCTCGTCGCTGCGCGCCTCGATGCCCAGCGCCGTGAGCGGATCGAGGTTCGGGGAATAGATGCCCAGCGGCCCCTGCATCAGTTGGCGGTAGCGCGCCCACTCATCGGAGCGCAGGCCCCAATCGCGCGCCAGCCGTTCGTCCAGCGCGGCGTCGCTGCTGTTCTGAATCTGGGCGGGCACCGTGCGCGAGGACGCGACCGGCGCCGACTGTGCCGAGGCCGTGCCTGCCGTTCCTGCGACAGCGGCGAGGATGGCGGCGAAGCAGATCGCGGCGTGCTTCATGGCCGGCCCCTACGGCAGCGCGAGGCGCTGGGTCTGGCCGTCCACGCGGAACACGGCGGCGCGTGCCTCGATCGCCAGCAGATGCCACGCGCCCACGGCATCGCCTTCGCGCAGCAGCCACACGTCCAGCACCGACGACGCCTTGGGTGCCGTCACCGACAGGAAGCGCTCGCCGCCGCGCAGCTCCACACCCACGACGTTGAATGGCGGTTCGGGCACCTTGGGCTTGGCCGGCTCGGCGGTGCGCTGGGGTGCTGCGGCAGGCGCGGCGGTTCGCTTCATGCGGGCTTCGATGTCGCCCACGCGGGCCTGCAGCGCCTGCACGTCGCCGGCATGGGCGTCTGTGGCCTGGGCCTGCTCCACCTGTGCCAGGCGTTCGTCCAGCGCCTTGCGGGTGGCCTCGAAGTCGGGCTGGGTGACAGGCTTGGGCTGATTCTTCGAGGTCGCCGCCTGCTGTTCGAGTTCGGCGACGCGCGTGTTGAGCGCCTGCACGTGCGCGTCCTGGGCGCTGGCCTGGCTCTGCTCGCTCAGGCGCGACAGGCCCACGCTGTTGACCACCGCGAGGATGCTCACGAGCAGCAGCCACGCGGCCGCTGTGATCTTCAACCAGCGCGCGCGGCCGGCATTCTCGTCGGGAAGCTGCGGGATGGTCATGGCTGGGCCTCCTGGGGCACATGGGGATCGGCGGGTTCGTCGGCCGGCGCGCTCGGTGCCGGAGGCGCGGGAATCGGGCTTGCACTCGGCGCACGCGCAGTCGTCACGCGCGCGAAGCACACCGCGCGCGCAGCGTCATCGACGGACAACGCCCAGGCCGGCCCGGCGAGCGCCAGCAAGGCATCGCGCAACGGCAGTGGCCCGAGCCGCAGATGCGCCGCCGGCAGCGGCAGCGTGAACAGCGAAGCGGCGTCCGGCGCGTCGCAAAGGCGGTAGCCGGTGCGCAGCAGCACGTGCCGTAGCGCATCGCCGACGCTCGCGTCCAAGGTCGGCGGAATCGAAATCTCGATCACCTGCCGCAGCAGGTCGCGCTGCGCCGGCTCGGGCACCATCTCGACCAGCGTGTAGCGCCCGTAGCGCGCCACCGGGATCAGGTTCGGCTCAGACTCCGGGGCGATGGCCCTGACAAACGCCGAAGGCTCGGGCGCGGTGGCAGCGGCCGTCGGGGGATTCGCCACGCCCGTGGTGGCGCAGCCGGCCATCAGTACGCAGCCGGCGAGCAATGCAGGCACAGCCAGGCGGTGGGCGACGCAGGTGAGTGGTTGCATGGGGCAAGTTCCCTGGAACACGGAGCCCTCACCATCGCCGCCGCGAAGCGTTCGGGCAGCAAACAAAGGGAACTGGCAGGCGCCCGACTTCATCGCGCGCCATCGATGCACGGAAAAAAGAAGCCGGCGCCCCGAAGGGCAGCCGGCGTGGGTGGGTGGATCAGGCCGCGACGAGTTGCCGGGCCAGTGCTACCTCGACGGAATCACCGTCCTGGTTCAGCACGTCCAATCCCGACTCGGGCACGTCTCCCGACGTGCTCTGCGAGACCATGATCTTTCGCGCCATCAGCCCCAGGCAGGTCATCTGCGAGGAAGCCGCATAGCCGAGGTAAATCACGAGAACCGGCAGCTTCTGGCCGATGCGCCATGAGCGCCGGGCCGCCTGCTGCAGGCTGTAGACGTTGTAGCCCGACTGCATGAACACGATCGTCGGAAACTCCAACAGGTCGAGACCCGTCTTGACCAGCTCCGGGTTCGTGATCAGCACGTCGATGCCGCGGTCCAACTGCTCGGCGATCCAGTCCTCGCGGCGGGAGGCATCCACGCTTGCGCGCAGCACCGCCACCTTGAAGCCTTCCTGCTCCAGCAGCACCTTCAGGCGCGACGTGGTGTCGCGCGTGCCGGTGTAGACCGAATAGACCAGCGTCTTGCGACCCGCAGACTTCTCCTGCTTGCAGATCTCGATCAGCTCGCGCTCCTTGGGCATCACCTCCAGCTCGTTGAACTGAGCCGGAACGAAGGCCAAGGTCTGGCGCGTGCGCGGGTGCACCACCGCCTCCGACCGGAAGCAGCAATCCGGCCAGGCCAGCAGCACGTTGAGGACCACGCCGAGCAGCGTCGTGTCGCGCTTCGCCAGCGCTTCTTTCAGCGCTGTGGTCAGCCGACCTGACAGATCGCGATAGGCCGCGGCTTGCGCCGTGTCCATCGCCACCTCGCGGAACTCCTCGTCGTAGGGCGACAGCACATTGCCGCCGATGTCCTTCAACTTGAGGAAGACCGTGAACGGCAGCACGCAACGCAGCACGCCCTTCGGGCCGAAGCCCGGCGCCTTGACGGTGCGCACCGAAATCTTGTTGCCCTTGGCCGTCTTGTGCGCCGTGCCGGTGCTCTCGGAATAGATGTCCTTGAGGACGCCGTGATCGCGCATGAACGCCATCGCGGCCGAGGTCATGCTGCCGCTCTTGGTCGGGCGGTAGCCATCTTCGATCATTCGCCCCGGCAGGGCTCGGAACAGCAGGTGGAAAAGGTCGTCGCCGTAGCCGCCCATCAGCGTGCCGGTGAGCAGCAGCGTCTTGCGTGCCTTGGCCGCCAACACCCCCATCGCTTGGCCCTGTGCGGAGCCGCCGTTCTTGTACTCGTGCGCCTCGTCGGCGATGAGCAGGTCGAACGTGCCTTGCGGCAGGTAGCGCTTGATGAACTCGGACGGCTGGTAGCCGCCCTCGCCGAAGCCGAACTCCATGTTCGCCATCGCCCGCTCCATGCGGTGCGCTTGGCGATCCGAGAAGACCAGCTCGCCGTTGGCATCCATGAGGTTGATGAACTCGTGGATGTTGTCGCCGAGCATGGACGCCAGGAAGGAGTCGCCGAACTTGCGCATCAGCTTCTGCGCGGTGACTTCCCCGATGGTCGGGATGCGCTGCAAGGCTTTGAAGACGGCCGTGGACTGGTCGCTGGCGGACAGGCTCCTCGGTCGCATCAGCGTCCACAGCGGTGCGGCGCAATGGCTGCACCGGCGGCGGTAGTCCTCGGCTTCGAGTTCGACCGGGTTGATCGGCTCGCCGTCGAGGTTGGTGATGACCTGGCCGCAGTCCGGGCATGCGCCTACTTCGCCGTGCCGCGTGCGCCGCACGTTGAAGACGGGCTTCCAGTGGAAACCCATGCGCATCCGCACGCGCCCGAGCACGAAGAACTCCTGGCCGCGCGCCGGTACGCCCAACTGCTCGCGCAGCTTGATGAGCTTGACCAGCGTGTCCGGGCCGTTGAGCACCCAGACCTTGGCACCGGCCACCGTCTCCTGGATTTCGCGGCGCCACTTGTAGACCAGGTGGGGCGGCGACAGCACCAGAGTGCGGCGGTAGCCTTCGGCGTGCAGCACGGCGGCCGTGGCGATGCCGACGGTCGTCTTGCCGCAGCCCATCTCGCCATTGACGATCGCGGCGCGTTCGCCACGGTCGGCCAACAGCTCGGTGACGGCATGTACCACCTCGGCCTGCGCCTGGAACAGCTTGCGCTTGAGACTGGCCAGCACGAGCTGGCGGTGCGACCGGGCCTGGCCGGTGTAGACGGGAGGGTTGGCGCGGTTGAGCGAATCCAGCAGCTCGTCGCCGAACTCGGCGACGAAATCCTGAAGGCTCAAGGCCAAGGGAGAAGCGGCCGCTTCGAGCAGGTCGCCCTGGATGGGCGTGCTGTCGGCGGCGGGAACAACGTCGGTATCGAGGGACATGGTGATGCTCCAAAGAAAATGGGGCATGCACCTCCCCTGCGGGGCGATGGCATGCCCCGGGGTGGGAAGAGGGGAACGGCGCGAAGCCGCAGTGGAAGAACAGATCGACGGCGAACCGTCAGGGAACAGCGATCAGCGGATGGTCAACACCTCGCCGCAGGTCGGCGAGCCTGGTGTCATGTCCCAGGCACGGATGACCGGCACGAACTTGTCGGTCAGGATGCGCGTCTCGGCCACGGAGCCGTCGTCGCGTTCGGTGTATTCCGTCTGCAGCGTCTTCTCCTTGTGGGTGTCGCCCTTGACGACGAGCACGCGGCCCGTCTTGGACTTCACCACGCCGGAGATCGCGCCGGCAGCAAGCGCCAAGGCAAGATGCCAGTGCGACAAGGCCCGCGCCGGAGGCCGCAGCGATTGCTGCGCGGCGCCCAGGTGCGTGTCGAGCGTCGGCCAGAGCCCTTGCAGCCGGCCGACTTCATCGGCGAACTGCTCGGGCTCCATCGTCACGCGGTAGAAGTGCTCCGGCTCGGCCGGGCTGGCAGGCACCGTGTACGGCAGGAACGGCCATTCGACCGGCAGCTCCTCCGCTTCGGCGTCGCCTTGCCCGATCTGCAGCAGCAGCGCGCGCGTGGCTTTGACCGAATCCGATGCCTGGTCGCGCTGACGAACACGGCGGCCGAAGATCACCACCTGCTTGAACTGCGCTTCCACCGCGCGGTAGATGCGCAGATCGGCGAAGTGCCGGGTCAGCCACCCGACCAGCTCGGCATCGAGCACGTAGTGCGGCACGATGTAGATCAGCACGCCGCCGTACTGCAGCAGTGGCAGCGCCTTTTGATAGAACAGCTTTTCCAGCCGCGCGCGGCCCTGGCCCTGGTAGCCGACGTTGCCGTTGGTGTCCTTGGCCAGGTCGCCATACGGCGGGTTGAGCCACAGCAGGCCGAAGCTCTGCCGACTGATCAGCGTGTCCATCAGGTCGCCGTGGATGCAGCGATCGACCAGTTGCCGGGCGTGGTGCGCACGCTCGGCCTCGTACTCGACGGCGAAGGCCTGGACCTGCTCGCGCCCGAGGGCGTGCGCGGCTTCGGCGATCGCCACGCCTTCGCCGGCGCAGGGATCGATGATGCACAGCGGCCCGTTCGAGGATTCGGCGGGCGCCAGTGCGGCGAGTGCTCTTTCGAGCGTGGGTTCATCCGTGGGGAAGTACCCGTTCTTGACGAAGTTGCGGGCGAGCCGCGGGAACATGAGGGCCATGGGAATCTCCTGGCATTGAAGATGAAGGGATGCGGACATGCGCGCGTGCATGTCCGATGCGAAAACCTCAAGCCACCGCTTCGAGCGGTCGTGCCGAAGGGGTGCGGCTGGCGGGTGTGCCCGCGACGAGCGCGCCGCTGCGGATCAGGCCGCCCAGCACCTGGGTCAGCGTCGGCACGTCGATGGCGAGTCGATGGCCCTCCAGAGGTCCGAGGGCGAACGGCAGGCGCGTCAGCATCGACTTCGCCTGCAGCAGCTCCAGCACGGGTTCGCGCCAGGGATCAAGAAGCGGCAGCGGGCAGGTATCCCGCACCAGCTTCCACAGCCGGTCGAGCCGGTGCGTGGAATCGCGAGGCAGGAGCGCCAGCGCGCTGGCGTTGGCCTTGTCGGGCTTGACGCAGCGCCGATCGAACAGCCAGATGTTGGTCAGCGAGCCGAACAGCGTGCGTCGGTAGGCGCGTGCGCTGCGCTTTTCCAGGTTCTCGACGTTGCTGACGAAGATCGGAATGCTCGCGCCCTGCTCGGTGATGAGGTGGAACTGATCCAGTCCCTGTTCGTCCCGGCCCAGGGTAAGGCGGGCCAGGAATTCCTGGACGGCGGTGTCGCGCGCCCAGAGGGAGATGAAGACCAGGTTGCCGTTCTCGTCACCGACGACGCCATCGGCCATCAGGTCGGGGCATTCGTCGATGCGATAGAGCGTCTTAGGGGAAGAAGGTGCAGGCATGGTGATGTCCTCGAAGTGAGCGGAGACAGCACCGCCCGCGAGGGCAGTCACTGCCCCAGGGGGATGGAAGAAGACGCGGTGAGCGTCGTGGTGAAGAATCAGACCGTGCGTCGCAACGCGCCGTAGCCTTGAAGGTCTGGGCTACCTGGGCATGTTGTCGGCAACGCCGACGGACATGGGACATAGCCTGCGCTAAGGTGCGCGTGTCGCGGGAGCGGAATACCGACCCGGCGCGCAACCCTGTTTGCTCTGGCGCATCGCCCGCGGCGCCGGAAGGACGGCCACAAAAGAAAACCGCCCCGGGGACACCGAGGCGGCAAAGATGACTGCTTGGCTCAGGGAGGAAAAGCCAGGGAGGTATGCAGTCGAACCGCAATTTTCGCGGCGGCAGCGAATTGCCGCATTAGGGTTACACCGAGCCAAACTGAACGTGGTGCGCTGGCAGCACAGCGCCGCCAAAGAAAAAGCGGACCATGCCGCGAGGCACGATCCGCTTGTGGGTCAGGCTTTGAGCTGACGCAGGCCATCCGCGAGCAGCCAAAGCGCCCGGTTGAGCCGGACGTTCTGGTCGATGCCCTGAACGGGTCGCGTGCGCTGCTGGCGCCCGTTGGCGGCACAGCCGGTCAGGCCGCCCTTGACAAGGTTCTCCTGAACCCGGTTGAAGACCGACCAAAGATCGGCACGGTTGTCGTCGAAACGACGAGGCCGCAGGATCTGCGTCTCCGTGATGGGCAAGGCCTTGCCCGACTCGTCGTACTTTAAGGTCAGCGCCGACCTGGCGAAGACTTCGGCCTCGCCGTCGTCGAGGGTGATGACGCGCATGGCGTCGCGCGAGTCCTGCACGCGCTCGAAGCCGTGCAGCACCTCGTAGGCGCCTTCGATCACGTGATCGGTGACGTTGCCCTTGTGGGGCACGCGCACGTCGGCGAAGGTGTCGCCGCACACCAGACCGTTGTGGCAGACGAATCTGAACATGCCCGCGAGCATCTGGTAGCTGCTGGTGCCGTCGTGCGAGTTGAGCAGGATGATCTCGTTCGCCTCGGCGCCGTTGATCTGGCTGGCGTGGCGAAGGCGCAGCATGTGCTTGGTGTAGTCGCGGCGATCCTCGTGTCGCACGCGGGTCTGGCACACCATGAACGGCTGGAAACCTTCTCTGCGCAGTTCGGTCAGCACAGCCGCCGTGGGGATGTAGCTGTACCGTTCGGAGCGGCTTTCGTGCGGGGTGTCCGCGAAGATGGATGGGGCCACGGTGCGAATCTGATCGTCCGACAACGGATGGTCGGCGCGCAGCACCGGGGAACGAGGGGCGAAGCGGGATGCGAGTTGCATGATGATCTCCTTGCGGAATGGAGCAATCGGCATCCAGCGGCCGAGGCCGGATGCGCGCGATTGCGTAGGACGAAGAAAAGCCCTGCTGAACAGGGCCTGATGAAAGGGATGAAGAAGTGCGCCGCGTGAAGGCCGGCCTATGGGTTCGGAACCGGCTCCCAGCCGCGGCTGTGCGGGTTGAAGCAAAGCGCTTCCTGGCCTTTGAGGATCGGCGTGAAGCCGTCGAGGAAGACGTGTCGCAGGTACAGCGCGCGGTAGGTCAGTGCCTGCCACGCCTGTTCTTCGCTCAGGCCGTTGGCGATGAAGTGCTCGCGCAGTTCGTCGTCGTCGGAAACCTCGTTGTTGGCCAACTGGTCTTCGACGAAGCGAAGCAGCTCGGGCGGCAAGGACGACATGAGGGTGTCCATGTTCGCCTCAGTCGGTGGCTGCATCGCCGGCCGCTTTGCGCGTCGGCTGCTGGTGGAAGGCATGCACCCTTGCGCGCCAGGTGGCGCAGCGCTGCGGCGCCATGTCGAGATAGCGCAGCGGGCACGAGTAGTAGTACGGGTGCTCGGCCTCGACCAGGAACTTGTAGCCCCATTCGCGGCCCTCGCTTTCCAGCAGATGGCAGCCGATCAAGGTGGCCGACTCGCCGGGTGCGAGACCCAGGACGCCGGCCTGCTTGGCGGTGACGCGCGCCACCGTCCACAGCACGTTGCCGACCAGCGTGTGGTCGATGACCTCACTGCGCGACCGCTCGGTTTCCTCGGTTGCGGTCAGCTCGCGGATCAACTGATCGCGCGTCAATCGAACGAATGTCCAGCCCATGGAATGACTCCTGTGAGAAAGGGCCGGAGTCCTCCCGCCGGGGAAGGAGCCCCGGCGGGTGGTGGAAAGCCGCAGGCATGCGGCGTGAAATGGCGATGGGATCAGACCCTGGTGAGGTGCCAGTCCTGGGACAGCGGAGCGAACTCGTAGCCCAGGTCGCCGAGGCGGTCGCGCTGCTGACGCAGCACGCGCCGATCCACGGTGGCATCGAGCTTGACGACATCGCCCAGCGGCCAGAGTGTGCCGAACAGCGCCGCGTCGCCGTCGTCGTCCGCATGGGCCGTAGCCTCGGCAGACGCAGCAGCCGGCTCGCTGCCGAACGGCGTGGTATCGACCAGCGGGTCGCGCGAGCTGCGCGCCTTCTTCCGGCCGGCCGCCTTGGGGGCGGTCGTCGGCGTCGGCGTGGCGGTCTGCGCTTCCTCGTCGATCGGATCGACTTCCTGCGGACTCAGCCGGCGGGCGTCGTCACGGCTCAGGGCGTCGATGTTGGACAAAGTCATCCCACCCAGGAGGGCGCGGATCTCAATGACCATGCGGCCGTTGGCGGTGTACGTGGACGGGCGAATCTCCGCGATGGCGAAATCGCCCTCGTACTTGCCTTCGGCGTACTGGTCGAGTTCGGCGTTCTTCACGACGAACTCGCCGATGGAGGTCGCAAGGCGCCCGACGTTGAAGTCGCCGTTACGGCCGTGGATGGTCTTGATGGCCAATTGGCCGGGAATGGTGATCATGAAGAACTCCTGCGGACGAAGCTGCGATCACGCACACGGCCGTCATGGCGACGGTCGCATGCGCACGCGAGTGGGAAGAAGACAAGGCCCCAGGGGACGGGGCCTTGCGGATCAGAACGACTCGGCAACTTCCAATGCAGGCGCATCGGCAGTGGCTTCGTCGGCAGCTTCGGCGGCGGGCCTGGCGGGCTCGAACGCAGCGGCTTGCGGCTCAGCGAACGTCGCGGGGACATCCGTGTTACGCACGTCGCGTTCGTCGCGCTGGTCGGCATCGGTCGGCTTGGGCTCGGCCTTGTAGACGAGCTTGCCGTCGACCTTGATCCAACTGACGAACAGCAGGCGGGCCTTGAAGCTCACCCCCTGCTCGCCGGCACGCTTGCCCTTGGAGTAGGTGAAGGTGTCGGCCCACAGGTCGCCCAGACGGAAGCCGATCATCACTTTCTTCTCGGCATCGACCGCTTGGATGCAGCGGCGCACGAGGTGCTGCGCTTCGGAGCCCGAGACGCGCGTGTCGAAACGCACGTAGGCCACGTCATCGCTGGGGCCGTTGAGCGCCGCGATGTCGCAGGCCAGGAACGCATCGCCTTTCTTGGGCTTCACTTCGCGGATGCGATTGAGATACCCGAGTCCGGTGATGTGCAGGTCGAAGTAGGACTTGTCGGTGGAAGTGGTCATGGTGAATCTCCTGAGAACAATGTGGCGGAGACACACCCGACCCAAGGCGGGGAAGGTGTGGAACCCCCGCGTGGGTTGAAGGAACAGCTTGGGTGGCATCACCATCGGGAGAACCGATGGCTGTTCGCGCTGGGATGCCGGAGCGAACTGGTTGATCAACGCGGTCGGAACCGCGTCGCAGTCTTGAAGATCGAGACTGCCTGGGCATGCTGCTGACGGGCGTCAGCGGAACATGGCGGCAGCGTGGCGCCAGGCGCGCGCCCGTGCGAGCGGCAATCGGCACCGGCGGCTGTCCGCATTAGTGGCACCCTCTCGCCACCGGGTTGGGCAGGTACTGCCGCTTGCGGACCAGCATCTCGAAGGGCTCGCCCGCGCGGCTGGCGGTATCGAAGTCCACCACCACGAAGCCCGGTTCGATGGGCCGGTACTCCAGCCAGTGGATCGGCACTTGCCAGTGCTCGGCGCAGTCGCGCACGAAGCGCAAGGTGGCTTCCACTTCTTTTCCGGTGTTGGCGAAGCAGACGACGGCATCTGCGGGCAGGCCGCCGTTGGCTTGCAGCACGCGCCAGAGCATGTACGCGCTGGTGCGGCCGCCGCTGAAGCTGATGCAGGTCGGTTGCTCGATCTTGAACGGGTCTCGCATGCAGGCGTCACCAGGCGGTGGCACCGGCAGATGCCGGCGTGAGCGGCCCGAGCCGGACTGGAGACGAGCGCGTGCGATGCGGCCATGGGCCGCGGCACGAGATAAAGAGAAGCCCCCGTGAAGGGGGCTGGGAAGCAGTACGGTCAGTGGCCGGCCGGTGCAGCGGATACCGCCTGCATCGACAGGTGCGTGACCGTGGCCGACACTTCGAGGTCGTCCTCGCTGTGCAGGATACGGGTGAGGACCCGTTCCTGCAGGGCGAAGAACTCGCCGAAGTCGTCGCCGCCGAATTCGGCGCGCGCCAGTTCCCACCAGTCGTCGAACGCATCGACATCGGGGTTGCAGCCCACGGCGTAGGCGATGGTCTTGCGCCGCCCATCGGGCCGGCTCTCGCCGTGCTCGGCCATGAAATACACGCCCTGGTCCTTGACCAGGATGACGCGGCACTGGTTGGCCGCCGCCTCGGCAAGCACGGGCCGAAGCTCGGTGCCTTTGAATCGAACAGTCATGGAAGTGGTCTCCAACGGTGAAGGAAGAAGGTTTCCCGCCGCGAGGACGGGAAGCCGCTTGGGGACGTGAGGGGATCAGTGCTGGACGGGCTTGCGACCGGACAGGCGCTGTACGCGGATGAGGCGCCAGCTCCCGTCGTCGATCAGCCGCTCCAGCACCTGGCCCAAGGTGTCGAAGAACACTTCATCGACCCGCTCGACCAGCTCGCCTTCGCGATGCAGCTCCACCGCGTAGGTGTCGAGGCCGCGTTCGTAGAGCACGGTGACGCGCCCCTGGAACTTCGCCGAAGCGACGGTGAAGCCGATGGCCGGCGGCGTGGCGATGATGTTGCTGGGGCTCGGATCGACCACCGTGAAGTCCCGCGCGCCGGCATCCACCAGCAGGTGCGTGATGCGGCGGAATCCATCGGGCGCGGGCAACTGCTCCAGTTGGTGGATCAGCTCCTGCAGCTCGGGGCACTGCGGCTCGGGGATCGGCAGCTTGGCCGGCGCGGAACCCAGGATGAGCCGCTTCACCGTGTACGGCTGGCCGTCGGCGGTGAACTCAGTGCTCTCCTCGGGCGTATCCGCGCGCAAGCCGTCGAAGCGGCGCCGCGCATACGGTTCGACCTGCACCTTGGCGCCTTCGTCGGGCACGTCGGTGACGAGGGCCTTGTCGAGCACCGCGAACTCGGCCCGCCCCGTCTTGACGACGATGGCCTCGTCGGTGGTGGCGATGACCTTGCCCTCGAAGGGCTTGGGATCAACGTGGAAGCCCAGCGTCGAAACCTTGGGCTGGCCGTCGAAGATGTTGAACTTGAAGCTGCGGACGTTGGAAGGCACGTGGCCGCGAACCAGCGTCGGCATCTGTGCGCGGATGGCTTGGGTATCCATGGAAGACTCCTTGTGGCAACCAAGGGACTTCCGCCCGCAAGGGAGGTGTGTCCCTTGGGGGTGAGGTGGATGGACGCGACATGCGCCCGGAGAAGGAATAGCAACCAGCACGGCGAACCGTGCCGCAGCCTCGAAGGTCTCGACTGCCTGGGCATGCTTGCCGGCAACGCCAGCGAACATGCGAGCAGCGTGCGTCAGGCGTGGGCCAGCGACGCGGGGGAATCGGCACTGCGCGTCCACCGGCTTCGTCCAGAAAGAATACGAGCCCCGCGTGGGGGCTCGAAAGGTGGTGTCAGTCGTCGTAGATCGGCAGGCCGTCCAGCACCTGCGCATCGGCATCGAAGACCAGCATGCGCACGTCGGCGAGCGCGGCCAGGTGCAGCACGTGCATGAGGGATTCCGGCATGCCCTTCTTGCGATGCTCCTGCATCAGCCGCTTGGCCGTGATGCCTTCGACCACACGCAGGTTCTCGTCGGTCCAGGGCGTGGCGATCAGCTTCAACCCAATGGCCGGGCTGTACGGGATGCGGAAGGCGACGAACAGGAACAGCGTCGGCGTGGCGATGTCCGCCAGCTCGGCGAGGAAGC
>Ga0209607_1000553_pt1 | contig 33353 bp, 32 predicted proteins | sample AD_UKC117_MetaG_FD_184413 | JGI IMG/M metagenome (GOLD analysis project Ga0209607, IMG submission 184413) | Active sludge microbial communities of municipal wastewater-treating anaerobic digesters from Hong Kong - AD_UKC117_MetaG (SPAdes)... | ecosystem: Engineered > Bioreactor > Anaerobic >... | reverse complement strand
GGAAGGGCAAACCCGGGTTCTCAGAAAGAATGGTTTTCTCTGTGTGGCTTCACCCTCTGTGTCCCCTGTGGTGAGAGGGGCCGGGAACGTGGAATCAAAAGCTGTGGGTCAGGGTGAACCAGATCAGGGGGGCGGAGGTGTTGTCGGATCTGGATGGCCCGCCGTGGGTCGGCCAGGCCGCGGTGATGTCAAGCTCCTGGGAGCCGCGCACAATACGAAGGCCCAGGCCCACCCCGCCAATGCCGCGCTCCTCGGTGGATGCATCCTTCAAGATGTGTCCGGCATCATAGAAGATGTAGGGCGCAAAACTGCCTCCGAAGAAATAGCGAAGTTCTGCCCTGGCGAGCCACCCTTCGCTCCCGGATGCCTCCCCCTGCGGGTATGCCCTCACTCCGTTGGCACCGCCCAGGGTGAAGCTCTCGGAGGAGTCAAGGTCGCTGTCGGACCACTGCCCCGAGGCGTTCACGAAGAGGGTAAAGGCTGAAGAAAGATTCTGCAGTCGTGTGATCTCAAGGTTAGCCTTGGTGAAGGAGCCCTGGACCGCTCCCGCGTTGTCTGAATCGAGATCTCCCACCGTTACGGAGAGGTCGCCGTATGTGATGCCTCCTCCTCCGAATGAGTCGCGATGGTCGAACTGCAATCCCGCGATGCCGCTGAGGCTCGTCTTCTTTTCGTAACTTGCTCCGGAGAGTTCGTTGTTCAGGTCCTTGTACTGCCCCGTAACGTAAAGGGCGAGGTTGGTCTTTCGGCTGCGGATGAGAGGATAGCTCAGTCCCGCCTTGCTTACTTTCGCCGTCCCCGTGTACCCTTCGTAGGGAGCCATGAGATCATAGGCGGTATGGGCATAACCGACGTTTCCCCTTAAACCCGAATAGCCTATGGCAAAGGAGTAGTCGAGTTGCCCCAGCCACATGTTCTCCCTTGTGTAGAGGGTACGGAGCGAGAGTTCGTCTCCGATCGCAAAGGCACGGTTCATCCGCAGGGTCAGCTCTCCCCGGTACTCGCCGGAGTAGCGGTTGCCGTGGTTGTCCAGTCGTGCCTGCCCGGAACACTTTGCCCCTTCCGTAACCTGCACTTCCAGGTCGCCCGTTCCTACTTTTTCTCCGGGACACATGAGGGGTGATACCTCTATTCCCGGCTGGTCGCCGAGTATCAGGATGGATCTTTCGAGGCTTTTTTCCTCGATAACGCACCCCGGCTTGAGACCACACAGGAAGCGCTGGGCCCAGGCGATGAGTGCCGGATCCCCCGTTGCCGTGATCTGGCCCCAGCACCCTTCGATCACTTTGATAATGACCTCTCCGTCCTGAACTGACTGCTCAGGCACATAGGCCAGGGCAAAAGGGTATCCCCTGTCGCGGTAGAAGGAAGTTATCCTGTCGGCCATCTGATGTATCTCTTCCATGTCTGCCTCGATGGGATGATCAAAACCGGGCGCTTTTACAAGAGCCTCTTCGCTGAAGATGGTGTTGCCCTCTATCACAAGGCTTTTGATGTTGAACCCCTGAGGGGATGCATGTACCGCGTCGAACGGTTTTGATGCTCCGAGAAGGATCGCAAAGGTGACCAGGACGACAAAGAGGGCGGTTGGTCTTTTATTCTTCATTCGCATCCTGGCCCTCGAAGTCCCTGTTATCCAGGCCTTCCTCCTGGATCCAATTCTGGTACCACATGACGTCTCCCGGCAGGTTTATTCCCTGCCCGCCAACAAGGGGCCAGTTGTTTAATTGGGGTGGGTAAAAGCGGGGGCCGGGAAGAGGGTCCTGCGAAAAAGCGCTATTACCGATGGCCGCCAGGACAGGGTCTGGCGGGGGTGTCAGGGTCAACGGGTTGGAGCCGGAGTCGCCCCCGGCAGGAGTTTCGGGGAATGACAAAAATGCTCTAAGGCGCGGGTAATCATTGCCGGGGTCGATGTACCAGGTGGAGAAGGCATCCTGTTCTTCGGATATGTCCCAGCCGGTGAAGGTGGTCATGGTTTTCATTTGTTCTGTCGTTACCCCGGTTCCACCGGCGCTGTCGGACATACCCGAAGTTTCGGTGTCCCAGTAGGAGGCAGTGACGGTGCTGGTATTCCGGCCAACCAGTCCACCGATATAATCACCAGTACCAGAACCAGCAACAAGACAGGCGGAGAAGGAAGAATCGATCGAACTGGTGTTTCTGTTATAACCTGTAAGGCCACCTACATAGCTTGCGCCTTCGACATTTCCACCGGAAAAAGAATCAGAAATATTGCTGCTGACATTGCTGTAACCCGCGAGACCTCCGACATAATTGACTCCTTTGACACTCCCAGTGAAATAGCAATTGCTGATAGTACTGTCATAGGAATAACCAACGAGACCTCCAACTCTATTTCGCCCCGATACGCTTGCATCCTCTATTCCCAGGTTCCGGATATCCGCATTCTCCATATAGCCGAAAAGGCCAACATAATCAGAATCGGGTCTGTTGATCGTGAGCCCTGTTATGGTATGGCCAAGGCCATCGAGAATTCCTGAAAATTTCTTCAGGTTGTCACCCACCGGTTCAAACCCTTCTTCACCGTTCCAGGTTTCAGTCGAAAATGCATCAATATCCGAACCAAGGACATAGTAGCCATTCAGTTTATTCTTCATCCCTTGCAGGGTTGTGACTGTACTTTCGCCCTCAACCCCGAGAGATGTTATTACAAGGAAAACTTTTTCCACTCCGTCAAAACCGCATTTGGTGAAAAATTTATAACCCTCGGCCAGATTGACGGGTGCGTTGATGCTGTAAGAAGAGGTGTTACCCCCGGTTTTAGTCCCCTGTCCATAGTGCAGGGCAAGTTTCGCGGTTCCGGAACCAAAGAGTTCACGGTTTATTTCAATGTTGTTCCATGCTTTGAGGAAAAGAGTGTTTTCCAACCAGGTTATTGAGTCGTTGACGAAGATATCTCCGTTGCCCTCCTGGCTCCCCGACGAGGATTCTATTGTCATGTTGTTTTCAGTCAGCGCATTCGTGGCCGTCGCCCCGGTCATGTCCCCTCCACTTGCGGCGATGGTGAAATCGTTGGGATCTATTAGCCATGTCCCCGTTTCGCCATCTTCGGACTTCGTGGTCACATGAACGTCTTCCTCTATCTTGACCTTCGCGGCAGAGGTCTCTATGAACCCGCCGTCGCCGCCGTCGGGGGCGGAGGCATCAAGGGTTCCGCCTACTGAGATACGGTCGTTTCCCATGTCCCCCAGGAGATATATCTCGCCATTTTCGCCACTTGAGAGTGTTCTGGCCTCGGTTATGCCGGTGTGGTTTATGACGGTGAATGTAAGGTCTCCCGCAGCCTTGGCGGAAATGTAGACCAGCCCTCCATCGGCCCTTATTGCCCCGCCCTGTTCTATGAGGGCATCTATGGCTGCTTCTTCCACCTTCAGTTTCACCGGTCCTCCAAGGTCCAGGATCACCCTGCTCCCGGCACCAAAAAGCACTCCGCCGCTGTTCGCCGTTACGGTGCCTGTGTTCTCTATCTTCGCGGCGATAAAGACGACGTAGCCGCCGTCTGCGGCACTAATATCACCCCTGTTGATTATCTGCCCGGGGCTGTTGCCGTTGAAGTCGTAGTTGCCGCTCATGAAGTCTTCGTTGCTCATGTTGAGGGTGGAGACTACGAGGTCTCCGACGTTGACGGATGCGGTGTTATGGAAGAGAACCCCGCTCGGGTTGATGAGGAATACTCTTCCGTTGGCTTTCAGGACTCCCTGGATGTGGGAGATCTCACTGCCGATGACGCGGTTGAGGGCTGTCGCGCTGCTTGAGGGTTGATCGAAGGTCACGCTGTTGTTCTCACCTATGGAGAATCCCTGCCAGTCGATGACCATGTTCTGCGAGGCCTGGTTTATCGTCATGTCCGTATTCGTCTGGCTTATGGTTCCGCTTCCGGCCGTCACATTGCCGCCGGTGGGGAGGGTGTCGGCAAGAGTTGAGGATGTGATCGTCAAAAGCATAAAGGAAAAGATACCCGCTGATATGGGTTTTACTAAAGCCTTTCTTATTGAGAGGAAGCAGTGATGTTTTTGCAGGGTTTGAATATCTTTCAACGTATGGCGCGTCTCCTTTGTGTCTGATCTGCGAAAAAGGGTCAGTGAAAGAATCGATGCGAGATGCAATACAAACTTATGCTGAATTCATTTTAAGGTTTTGGGCGGGGAATTTCAATGGGAAAATTTATCCAGACCTCTCACCGCAGAGGTCGCAGAGGGTCACAAAGAAAGGTATTTTGGGGAGGGGCAAAGCTCAACTGCGTAAACGGTGAACGGTGAACGGTGAACGGGAAAGACAGAATAGCTAGGAGACTGGAGACTGGCATCTGGAGGCAGGGAGGGCAAAAGCAAGGGCGTGAGAGGTGAGAGGTGAGAAGTGAGAGGAAAAAGCAAGGAGACAGGAGACTGGCATCTGGAGACAGAAAGAACAGATAAGGTCAACTTTTTGTTACTCATTTAGGAATGGTCTTTACGGGCTCCTGAAGGAAAAAGGGCCACCCCTCTCGGGCGGCCCTTTTCAGGATTGTTGTTTGCGGATCGCGGTTTTTGTCGGAGACTCTAGTTTTTGCCCGGTTTCCAGATCTTCCAGACGTTGCCGACCAGTTCCGGGCCGGGTTTGAGGGTATCCTTGCCTGGCTGCCATCCTGAGGGAGTGGCTTCTTTGCCCTTGCTGGCACGGACATGCTGGAAGGCCTTGATCTGCCGTATCGTCTCTTCGACGTTTCTTCCGACCGGAGGGGTGAGGACCTCCATGCCCTGGATAACACCGTCGGGATCAATTATGAAGCGGCCCCTCACATCTACTCCGGCGTTTTCATCATAGACGCCGTAGATCTTGCCAAGGTTGCCGCCCGCGTCGGATATCATGGGGAATGGAACTCCGCCTTCGACCATCTTTGAGATCTCGTTGTCGTTCCAGATCTTGTGGACGAACTGGCTGTCTACACTTACGGAGAGGACATCTACACCAAGTTCCTGGAATTCCTTGTATTTGTCGGCGACCGCCGACACTTCGGTAGCTCAGACGAAGGTGAAATCACCGGGGTAAAAACATAGGACGACCCATTTGCCCAGGGAGTCTGAGAGTTTTACGGATCCGAATTTCCCCTGGTGATAAACGGGAGCCTCGAAGTCAGGTGCTTTTCTTCCAACCATCACAGACATCCTTGGGACCTCCTTTTTTGCCGTTTCCGATTTCTCCTCAACTGCAGGTTCAGCTTCGCCTACCATTGCTCCAGTGGGACGAGCACAACCAATCTCCTTTTCTTCCAAGAGAACCACCTCCCGATCTTCGAAGTTAAAATGAAATAGTTATTCGGATTCTTTGCATTATTATGATATCACATTCTTGCGTTCTAATGCATGATTTCTGGTGTCATGGGATAATGGGGAGGATACAAGGAAGCAGGAAACTGGTGGCTGGAGACTGGGAAAGCAGGGGCAAGGGCGTAAACGGTCAACGGATTGGAAGACCAGGGAGACAGGAGACTGGAGACTGGTGGCAGGGAAGGTCTTTGGTTCTCACAAAGAAAAGAAAGGTTTTCTCTGTGTGGCTTCACCCTCTGTGTCCCCTGTGGTGAAAACAGGTTTTGCACTGGGTCCGGTTTTTGGTTTTCACAAAGAAAGTGTTTCTCTGTGGTGAAAGGGGAGGTGGGGGTCCTGTCAGGAGAACTGGCATCAGAAGAGAAATTTGCCACCGAAATGGATTCCAGGGATATTCTTGCAGGTTTCAGGGAGAGGTTTCACCTGCTGCGGGACGTGATCTACATGGACGGCAATTCCCTGGGGCTGTGCCCAAAGGATTCCGGAGAGGCAGTCAAAAGAGCGCTTGATGAGTGGGAATGTCTCGGCATAAGGGGCTGGCTGGAGGGAAATCCGCCGTGGTTCGAGATCAGCGAGAGAACCGGGGCTATGGCCGCATCCATTGTCGGAGCCGGGCCTGACGAGGTTGTCATGACCGGAACCACGACGGTGAATCTGCATTCCCTCGTGTCGACCTTTTACAGGCCTTCAAAAGAACTTCATGTGATCCTGGCCGATGAAATCAATTTCCCGTCCGACCTTTACGCACTGGAGAGTCAGACCGCGATAAAGGGTTTTACCCCTGAAAAGTCTCTCCGCCTGGTGAAATCCTCCGATGGCAGGACCCTGGACGAAAGAGAGATCATCAGCGCCATGGGACCCGATGTCTGCCTGGTCCTCCTGCCCTCGGTTCTTTACAGAAGCGGCCAACTGCTGGACATGGAATTGCTTACAAGAGAAGCACACAGCCGCGGCATTCTTGTCGGTTTTGACTGTTCCCACTCCGCCGGAGCGGTGCCTCATCATTTTGATGACTGGGAAGTTGATTTTGCCTTCTGGTGCAGTTACAAGTACATGAACGGAGGTCCGGGATCCCCCGCTTTTCTTTACGTCAACCGCCGGCACTTCGGGGCCATGCCCGCACTGGCTGGTTGGTTCGGCTACGAAAAGTCGCGCCAGTTCGAAATGAACAGGGATTTCATCCCGGCAGGGAACGCCGGAGCATGGCAGATATCGTCCCCTTCGATATTCGGCTCGGCAGCGACAGCCGCGGCACTGAAGGTTACCCTGGAGGCAGGCATAGAAAGGATCCGGGCAAAATCGATCGGGTTGACTTCTTTCTTTGTGAGGCTCGTGGATTCTTACCTGTCCGGGGAGCCTTACCGTTTCTCCGTCGGGACACCACGGGATCCGGAGAGAAGAAGCGGGCATATCGCTCTGGAGCATCCCGATGAAGCCATGAGGATAAACGAGGCGCTGATAGCCCGGGGCGTGATACCGGATTTTCGCCCGCCGAACGTCATCCGGATTGCCCCGGTAGCTCTTTATACCACTTACCATGATGTGTGGCAGGTGGCGGTGCATCTGAAGGAGATCATGGACGGGCGTGAGTACGAGAGATTCTCGAAGGAAAGAAAGGCCGTATCGTAGGGGGCAAGGGCCGTAAATTCAAAGGCGTCAACGGTAAACGGTGTGGAAGGGCAAGGGCGTGAGAGGTTAGACGTGAGAAGTGAGACGAAAAAACCAAATTCAAAGGCGTAAACGGTGAACGGTTTAAAGAGCGAGACGTCAGGAAACTGGAGGCAGGGAAGGTCTTTGGTTCTCACAAAAAAAAGAAGGGTTTTCTCTGCGCGGGTCCACCCTCTGCGACCCCTGTGGTGAAAGGGCCGTAAGTCGTAAGTCGTAAGTCGTGAATCGAATGGAACAAGAGCGTGAGACGTGAGACGTGAGACGAATGGAAAAACAAGGGCGAAAGCCTTAAATCCAACTGCGTGAACGGTCAACGGTAAACGGTAAACGGTGCGCAAAGGCAAGAGCGTAAGAAGTTAGACGTAAGAAGTGAGACGAATGGAAAAACAAGGCGTCAGGATGCAGGAGACGGGAGACTGGAAGGGCAAGGGCTTTGTCATTCTGAGCGTGGCGAAGAATCCGGGTTGGTTTTTAAGGTTTTCCTGCCTCCTGTATCCAGTCTCCTGCTTCCACCGCTTTCACGATTTACGATTCACGATTAACGGCTTTCATATTTACTCAGCCACTCCAGGCAGGTACGGACGCCGAAGCCTGTGGCACCCTTGCAGTAGGAACCGTATTCTTCGTCGGAGTTATCTACTCCCGCTATGTCCATGTGTAGCCATTTGATCCCCTCGTCGACGAATTCTCTCAGGAACATTGCAGCCGTTATGGCACCGCCGTACCTTCCGCCGGAGTTGACGATATCGGCGATCTCGGAGCGGATCTTCTTCTTAAGCCTTTCGTCGTCCATGGGGAGTTCCCACAGGCGTTCGCCGGTGCTGCGCGAGACTTCCATGAAGGATGACGCAAGTTCCACATCGTTGGTGAATATTCCCGCAGTGTACCCGCCCAGGGCTACCACGCAGGCTCCTGTAAGCGTCGCCATGTCCACGATGACGGACGGCTCCTGTTTCGAGGCATAGGCAAGAACATCCCCAAGTACTACCCGCCCCTCGGCATCGGTGTTATCGACCTCCACGGTCTTGCCGTTGAACATCCTGATTATGTCGTCGGGCCTGTATGCCCCACCTCCCGGCATGTTCTCGGCCGCGCCGATGAAGCCGTGGACCTCCAGTGACGGTTTGAGTTCCGATACGGCTTTCATGATGGCGATCACGTTGCAGGCACCGGTCTTGTCGCCTTTCATGCTCCTCATGAAGTCACCCGGTTTGATGTTGAGCCCGCCGCTGTCGAAGGTGAGGCCCTTGCCTACAAAAGCAACCTTTCCTGTGGCATTTCCCGACGGCCTGTAGACCATGTGCACGAGCCTGGGCGCATTGTGGGAGCCACCCCCTACGGCCAGTATCCCGTTGAGGCCGAGATCTTTCATCTTCTTCTCGTCGAGGACGACGCACTCAAGACCTGATTCCTCCGACATTTTTCGGGCTTTCTCTGCCAGGGTAGCGGGGCTGATCACGTTGCCGGGTTCGTTGGCCAGGTCTCTGGCGAAGTTCTGGGCAGCCGCCGTGACAAGACCCTTTTCCACCGAGGCTGCATCTCCTCCGTGTATATAGAGTTCCTCCAGTTTAAGTGGTTTTTCTGATGTTTCCTCTACGCTCTTGTACCTGTCGAAACGGTACTCTCCCAGCAGAGCGCCTTCCACTATTGCCTTTGCTGCTTCTTCTTTAGCTCCGTCGCAAGGCAGGACCATCATTTTCGTGAAACGATCTTTCCCCGCACGCCTGACGGCGGAAGCGGCTCCTCTTCTCCAGTTATCGGGAGCACATTTTTCTCTTGACCCAAGACCGACAAGGTAGACGCTTTTCACCTGGCCTCCTGGAACGTTTACTGCAAGGAAGGAATCGGCCTTCGCCCGGAAATCGACCCTGGATACGGCTTCGGCAAGAGTCGGGCGAATGTCTTCTGCCGTTTTTTCCAGGGGATCCATTTCGTCTTCGAAAAGAAAGAGAACCAGAACATCGCCATTCCACTCTGCCGGGGAGAGTCCGTATGTTTCTATTTTCATCATATGCACCTCCAAAACTGGTTTCCACACCCGGAAACAATAGCATATAATCGTCAAGGGGTGACAGCCATTCCGGGAGACCTTTTCGTCGGTTTCGATATCGGATCCGCGGCACTCCACTGCTCGGTCCTGGGCAATGACAGTTCAGTCCTGTTCTCTCCGTCCCCCATTCTGCACCTCGGCAAACCCTTCGATTCGCTCCATCATCTCTGGCTCGAAATTCTTGACAGATTCCGCGAAGACCGCATCGCTTCTACATCTTTTACAGGTATGGGGTCGACCTGTTTTCCGGAGGTGTTCCCCGGAGTCATGAGGGAACATGACAGTCTCTGCATTGTTCGGGGAGCTTCGATCACAAGCCCTGGTACGGAGATCGTCATCCACCTGGGCGCCAGGGATGCCTGTTTTTTCCGCGTGGCGGGAGAAGGGAAACGCCCGATACTGATCGACTGGAGCACCAGCAGCAAGTGCGGGGCAGGCTCCGGGACGCTGCTGGAGAAGCAGGTCCGACGCCTTTTCCCTTTTGGTGGGGATAACACGGAGGATTTCGGCGAAGCCCTGGCAAAGGCCGAAGAGAGCGCCCGGGGATTCGACGGGGCAGGAGCGTATAACGCGAGATGCGGAGTGGTTCTCCAGTCGGACCTTATTCATGACCAGAATGATGGCGTTGAGAGGGGCCTGATCATGGCACGGCTCTTCCGGACGATAGCCTCCAGCATAGTACAGGACATCATCGGCAACAGGGACCTCGAGGCCGGGAGAAGGGCATGCGTCACGGGATGGCTTGCGGGGTGCTCTCCCATCCTGAGGCATATTGGGGAAATAACATCTCTCGACGTCTTTCGCGCCCCAGACTTCGCGAACGTCGGAGCCATCGGCGCGGCTGCCATAGCCCTGGAGAGGGGCAACAACTCCGTCGCGGACATGGGGATGCTGGAGGAGGTCTCATCCTTTGCCCGATCTAAAAGACAATATATGCCTTCCCTGTCAAACTCGGTTTCAAGGGTTTTTATCCACAAATCCCCCAGAACGGCCAGCCGGGATAACTCACCTGCTTCCAGCGGAGCCGTACTCGGCGTAGACGGAGGATCCACAACCACCAAGGCTGTTGTCATATCACTGGATACGGGGGAGATGCTCGGCGGTGAATACGTTCCCACTCACGGCAACCCCCTCGGGGCTCTCGCTATTGTCATGGACCGCCTTTCATCTTCCCTTTGTTCCCGCACCATAGAGGCCGTCTGTACCACGGGTTCCGCACGCGTTCTTTTCGAGAAGGTCCTTTCCAGCCCTTCACTGAGGAAACGGCTGGAGGGTGAGGGTTTCAAGGTCCACGACGGAGCCGTCGACGAGATAACCTGTCATGCGGAAGGCATAAGGTCCATGGACTCCGGTGTCGATACGATCTTCGAGATCGGCGGACAGGACATGAAGTTCACAACCTTCAGGAGGGATGGCCTCAAGGCTACGGACGAGGTCGACGAGGCCAGGATGAACTATTCCTGCCAGGCCGGAGCCGGGCAGACCCTTGAGAATATGGCCGCGATCATAGGACTGGACGTGAAGAGTTCCCTCCAGGAAGAGGCTCTCAAGGCGGACAGGGTCCCCGCGATAGACGCTACCTGCGGAGTTTTCATGGAGATGGAGGAGCACAGGCTTATCGCCGAAAACCACACCGTGCCCGAGATCGCCGCGGCGATTGTTCGCGCCACGGCATCGAGTTACTTTAACAGATTTGTCGGAGGAGGAAGGCACGTCAAGGAGAAGTGCTCATGCCAGGGTGGACCCGCCCTGGGGAAGGCATTCCTGGCAGCGATGGCTGACGTTACGGGCAGGGAGATCCACGCGTACCCGAACCGCGAACTGATGGGAGCCATGGGAGCGGCGATCCTGGCAAGGAGGGCTGTCCTTAACTCGAGAATGGAGGGTATCCCCTCGGCCTCCGCCTTCAGGGGGTGGGACGCGGCACAAAAACCTTTTGCCAGTTCCGAGAAACTCTGCCGGGACCACTTCGGCAAGGATTCCTGTGGTAAAAGGAACTGCCTGCTCAAGATCTTTTCCATCGGGGGGGAGGAGATCGTTTCCGGGGGGTTCTGCCCACTGGGAAACAGCGAGGGAGCCGGTAAAACAAGACCGGATCACGTCGCGGTGTTTCACTCCCTGCTGGAAAAACATTTCGAGGGAATCAGGTTCGACGAACTTTACGCCGCCGAGGATGACCAACGCCCCCGAATAGGGATCAGAAGGTGTTCCACCACGATCGGGGGGATGGGTGTCTGGGCATCGGCCCTTTTTTCTTCTCTCGGGTTTCTCCCGATCCTTTCACCGGTGTCGGACGAGAGGATCTCGAGACTCGGCCTTAGCCACTCCTCCACCGATTTCTGTGTGGCAATGAAAATTTCCGCCGGACACACCGCTCTTATGGCTGGAGACAAAAGGGTTGACCATGTTTTTATCCCATCCTTCGTGGACAGGGCCCGGGACGAGGAGCCGCCTCACACGTTCTGCATATATACCGAAGCCGAGGGTTTTTTGCCGGGAGACGATCTGGGGCTTTCGGCCTCCCGTGTTATCCGACCCGTCTGGCACCTGGGAGACAGGGAGCAGATGGCAAGGACCCTTTGCGAGGAACTTTCACTGGCCGGGTACGATATGCCTTTGAGCAAGATCATGTCCGCGTTCCAGAATGCCGACGAAGCAAAAAGATCTTTCGATGCCGAGATCGCAAGGGTTGGAGACCGGTTCCTGGAATCAATCGAGTCAAAGGACGAGCCGGGCTACGTAGGGCTGGGAAGGGACTACGTCGTCCTTGACCCGGCGGCATCCTCCGATACGGGGAGAATGTTTTCGACCCTTCGCGGGATGAACTATATACCCCAGGTTTTTCTCACCCACCTGTTCGACTCCGTGCCTGTCGACGATCTGGTCTCCAACGAGTACTGGGAGCAGAGTTCCTCCATCCTGAAGGCATCAATATTTACTGCCCGTCACGAGCGGCTTTACCCGATACGGCAGATGAACTTCGCCTGCGGTCCTGACTCCATCAAGTTCCTGATGGAGGACGAGATATTCCGGAGGGCAGAAAAACCCTTCCTGCATCTTTTGACCGACGCCCAGACCAACAACGCGCCATTCGTTACGAGAGCAGAAGCCTTCGAGAGGGTCGTGGCAAAACGACACCCTTCGCAAAAACCTTTTTCGGCCTTCTCCTTTATCCGCGAAAAGGGCAATGAAAATACCGGAAGAAGGTGGGTAATACCATCCATGGGGAACGCGAGCCTTCTCGGGGCCGCTGTGGGGCGTTCCTGGGGTCTTGACACAGTGGTGGCGCCCACTGCCACTGCCGATGCAAGAGAGGCCGCTGAAAGGCTTATATCGACGGAGACATGTTTCCCCCTGAAGGGAGTCATAGGAGACGTTATTTCGTACCTGGAAAAAGAGGCTCGAAAGAACGGCATAGAGGCGGTAAACTCAAGGTACCTCGTTTTCCTTCCCACAACCAGCGGCCCATGCAGGTTCGGCAAGTACGCCGAGGTGATGGGGCTTCTGCTGGACAGCCTTGGATTTACCGGTGTCCCGGTCCTCTCTCCATCGTCCCATAACGGCTATCTTGATTCAAAGACCCTGGGTCTTCCCTGGTCGCCCGTCGCCCGCACAGGTTTTTTGAGGGACATTTTCAATTCCATAATCGCATCGGATCTTTATGATGATCTGGTCCTCAGGTTTCGTCCCTACGCGACCGATAGTGAGATTTTCCGCAAAAAGGCCTCTGAAAGGCTCGCTGTGCTCGAAAGAACCATCGAATCTTCCGGAGCCTCGCTGAGGGCGATCTCCGGGTGGGGAGAGAAAACGGCTCAAGAATTTGCTGCCCTTTCCTCTCCCGGGATCCCCCGGTTCCCCCTGGTGCTCTACCTGGGGGAGATATACATGCGTCAGCACGACCTGTACACTCGAAACGCAATCGAAATGCTGGAGAGAACGGGACTGGAACTTGTGAGGGGACCGGTTTCGGAATGGCTGCGGTACGTCGTGCATATCTCCAGGAGGAAAAACCCGCGCCTCGAGTACATTGCCGCGTCGATGTACATGAATTTCGCGCAGAGATCATCGGACAAGGTCGCGAGGGGACCCCTTGCCGACAGAAAGGTGCTTCCCCACCCGGAAGAGACCATCCCCTGGATCGAAAAAGCCGGGATCTACCATGGCGATATCCTTGGAGAATCGGGAATATCCGTCGGTATTTTCAACGCCTTTCTGAAGGGAGATATGGCCTTCCACAGCGGAAACCCCGTCTGCGGAATCTTTCATGTCGGTCCTTTCACCTGTATGCAGGAGGGAGTTGCCACAGCCAGGATCAGGGGCATGCTCAAGGCCGCTAGAAGAAAGGAACCCGGCATGATCGTCCCCGTTATGAATGCCTCTTTCGGGGAGTCTCCCAACCCCAACCTGGAGGCGGAGGTTGCCGCTTTCCGTGAACAGTGCCTCCTGCTCCGCGATTCTCTCATGAGGCCATCACGAACCGAGAAAAGGGCATGAACCAGACACTCCCTTGCGCCGGATTTGGGGAGATGTTAAAAGGAACAGGTGCCATGGGCCAGTGTTAGTTGCTCCTATTGCAACACATAGCATAAATGCTATAATCACCGGAGATGAAGTAATGTGGAAAATTGTTTTTCTTGACAAAGCCGTAGAAGAGGAATTCCAGGCTTTGACCCTCAAGGCAAAGGCGAAATTCGACAGGATTGAGGATTTGATACGCCTCTATGGTCTCGAAAATATTGGAAGGCCATATGTGGCCCCTGTCGCTGATAAAATCTGGGAAATTCGATTAAAAACATCCGACTCCAATGCCAGAGGTCTCTACGCAACAAAGAGGGGAAAAGTAATAGTAATACTTCGTTTCTTTGAAAAGAAATCCCAAAAAATCCCGAAAAATGAGTTTTCTCTTGCAAAAGAAAGGTTAAAAAAAATTTCGGACCAGGATTCCAGGTTGGGAGGGTAGTAACAAATGCCTACAGTGCCATATAGCAAAATAAAAAAAGAACTACATGAAGATCCGGACTTTCTACGAGAATATAACTCTCTGGCAGATGAGTTCCAGATAGCCGAGGCCCTGATACGGGCACGAACGGCTGCAGGTTTGACACAAAAAGAGGTCGCCGAAAGAATGGGAACAACCCAGTCTGCAGTAGCCAGGATGGAATCAGGACGTTCTGTATCACTAAAAAGCCTGAAAAAATACGCCAGGAGCACACACTCCAGGATCACCCTGAAAATTGAGTAAATTTTCAGAGGAGGTGCAAGCATTGTCTTTCCTGGAACTTGCAGGCAAGAGACGGAGCGTGCGAAACTTTCTGCCGGATCCGGTCCCGAGAGAGACCATTGAAAGGTGCCTCGAGGCCGCAAGGCTGGCACCATCGGCCTGCAATTCGCAGCCATGGAGTTTTCTGGTCGCCGATAAACCCGAAACATCCGCCAGGATCGCCGAGGCCGCCTTCTCTGGACTTTATTCGATGAACACCTTCGCGAAAAAGGCCCCGGTACATATAGTCGTGATCCGCGAGAACCCAAAGCCCGCTGCCATGTTCGGGGGTTTTATGCGGGGGATGGATTTCACCCTCGTAGATATCGGGATCGCCTGTGAACACATCGTTCTCCAGGCGGCCGAGGAGAATATCGGAAGCTGTTTTTTCGGATGGTTCGACGAAAAGAAGGTAAAAAAGCTCCTGGCTCTCCCGAGGAGATCCAGGGTGGACCTCATCATCAGCCTCGGTTTTACCGACCGCCCCCTGGCGGCACCAAAGCAACGGAAAACTCTGGAAGAGATACGCAGGTACGTTTCTGTCGTATAATTCCCGGTGAAGACAAACAATCTGCAGGGAGGAAACCAAAATGCCAAGGAAAATCCTCGTTTGCGTCGAAATGGGAGATCTCGCGGCCAAACTCGTAGACTACGGGAACTCGCTTGCCCACCGCCTGGATGTGGAAGTCTCCTTTCTCCATGTCCTCCCCAACCCGCACATGTGGAAGGGTTACGGTACCTGGATCCAGCCCGATGTGACCAAAGATGCAAAGGAAAGCGCCCGCAAGAAGATCCAGTACCTCATCAAAAAAGCCGAGGAGAAACACCCCGAGCGTGGCGAACATGAACACCAGATCCTTTTCGGGCAGGGAGACACCTCGGAAATAATCATCAATACGGCCAAAGAGGGAGGATTCAACCTCATTGTGATAGGGTTCAAGGGAAGCAGCGGGATCGAGCACATGATGGTGGGAAGCACCACCACTAACGTCACACGCTATTCCCACTGCTCCGTCCTCGTATATCGCCCGGGAGAAGAAAACCCTATCTAGGCCGCCATGACGGAAAAACTCGATTTTGATCTTTTCGGAGATGCCGCTTGATACGCTGCAGCGGCATCTTCCTGGTTCTGGGCGGCAAGCAGGTCTTTGAAGGGTTATCCCTCTCTGTACCCAAAGGGACGAGGCTTGGGATCGTCGGCGACAACGGTGCCGGGAAGACGACCCTTTTCAGGCTGATCAACGGAGAGGTATCACCCGACAGGGGCGATGTTTCGATCCCTTCATCTTCCAGGCTGGGTTATCTTCCCCAGGACCTTGTGGAGATCGGGAGTGACAGGCTCATGGATTTTCTCAAGGATCGGGCGGGGATATCGTCCCTGGAGAGGGAGATCGCCCGGATAGGTGAGGACCTTTCCGTGCCCGGGCTGGAGGAGCAGAAACGCAGAGGGCTGATCGAGAGGCATGAAAGGGCTGTCAGAAGATTTGAATCTGCTGAAGGATACGGTTTCGAGGCCAGAGCATCGAAGATCCTTAAAGGACTGGGGTTCAGGGACGGTGACGGGGCCAGAAACTGCACGGAGTTTTCCGGAGGGTGGAAGATGCGGGCCTCCCTGGCATCAATCTTGCTTTGCCGCCCGGACATTCTTCTTCTGGACGAGCCTACGAACCATCTCGATACGGAGAGCATGGAATGGCTCGAGAGTTATCTTCTGTCCTTTCCCGGCACACTGCTGGCGATCTCCCATGACCGCAGGTTCCTGGACAGGCTGACAACCAGCACGGCAGAGCTTTCCGGAGGGAAGACAAGGCTCTACTCAGGCAATTTTTCCAGTTACGTGGAAAAGAGGGAGAAGGAACTTGAGATAGAGGAAAAAAGCCGGAAACGCCAGGCAAAAGAGACCGCAAGAACAATGGAGTTTATCGAGAGGTTCCGGTACAAGGCCACCAAGGCAACCCAGGTCCAGAGCAGGATCAGAAAACTTGACAAGACAGTAACTCTTGAGGCCCAGTCCGCGGCTCGAAGGGTATCGATGAGATTCCCCGAGTGCCCGAGGAGCGGCCTGGAAGTGATCCGCGCCGAGGATGTAGCCCACTCCTACGAAGGAAAGACCGTTTTCTCCGGGGTGGACCTGACGATACGCAGGGGGGAGAGGACCGCCCTGGTCGGCATCAACGGAGCCGGAAAATCGACGCTTACACGGCTTTTGGCCGGAAAGGAAAACCCGTCGGAAGGCACGGTCAGGATGGGGCACAGGGTCATTAGTGCTTTCTTTTCGCAGGAAAGCGCCGACAATCTGGATTACGGGCACTCCGTCTGGGATGAGATCAGAAAAGCTCCTTCCGTCTTTGACGAACCTCAAAGAAGAAACCTTCTGGGCTCTTTTCTTTTTTCGGGGAACGACATAGAAAAACCCGTTGGTGTGCTTTCCGGAGGGGAAAAATCCCGGCTAGCCCTGCTGAAAATATTGTTGTCGAAGACGAACCTGCTTATTCTCGACGAACCGACGAATCACCTCGATATGGCCACCAGAGATCTTTTCCAGGAAGCCCTTCTCGGGTACGGCGGCACAATCGTAATTGTTTCCCACGACAGGGATTTCCTGGACAACCTTGTGGACAGGGTGATCGAGATAAGGGACGGGAAAATATTTGATTATCCCGGCAACTACTCCTGGTTCATAGAGAAGAGGGAAGCGGCCAGGATCGCTGCGGGCAGGGACGAAACCTCGAAAACCGGGGACCTGCCTCAGGACGGCGGGCAGAAGGAAAAGAAAAGGCTTGAGGCTGAGACAAGGAACAGGATCTACCGCGAAAGGAAAAAATTCCTGGACAAACTCTCTCCCATAGAGGAGGGCATCGAGAGGGCCGAAAAAGAGATCGCTTCCATCGATACGTCGCTTGCCGACCCGCTAGTTCTTTCTAACTCGGAAAAGGTCAAAAGGCTGATGGTGGAACGTTCCCGCCTGGAAAAAGAGAGCGGCGCCATGATGCAGAAGTGGGAGGAGATAATGTCTTCCATGGAGGCTGCCTGCCCGGAGGAGTAGGTCCTGATCAGGATTTTTACTGTTTCTTGACCTCCGGGTCGCCTTTACCGCAGGGAGCGACCCATTTGCCGCAGAACGAGCATTTTTCACTGTCACAGGGGATCCTTGCCCCGCAGAAGGGACAGGCTTTTTTCCGGCAGCAATTGGAGAGATGCATGAAAACCCCGAGAAAGAGGAGAGCAAGCCCTATCCACCTGAGAGGGGTCACCGCCAGACCGGTGAGCAGAACGGCAAAACCCGCCACGATAATGTAAAGCGGAGTACCCTTGATCCCCCTTGTCAGCAATCAACACACCCGCCTTTTTTATCTTCTGTTTCTTAACACACAATACACCCTATTCTACTTTTTTATTTGCTTTTCTCCAACAGAGGTTCGGGGTCGACCATTTTCCCCTGGAGGCTCAAACCGAAATGGAGGTGCGGCCCGGTGACCCTTCCCGTCCTCCCCGCAAGGGCAATTACATCTCCGGCCGATACCAGGTCACCCTCTTCGGCAAGTCTCCTGGAGAGGTGCATGTAGACGGTCACTACCCCGTTGCCGTGGTCTACATAGAGACACTCTCCGGCGTAGTAATGATCGGCGGACAGGACAACAGTCCCGTCTGCGGCGGCGAGTATCGGGTCGCCTTCGCGGGCCCTGTAGTCGACACCCCTGTGAGGAGCCCTTGGCTGGCCGTTAAGTATCCTCCTGAACCCGTAGGGGCTGGTGATGACGCCGGGTACAGGACGGGTGAAAGGGATGGTCCACTTCCTGGCAGATGTCATTGTCTCAAGGGCCTTCAGGGATTCTTCCCTCTCTATTTTGATACGCTCCAGGACCCCTTCTGGCGGCGTGACCATTCCTGCGGGAAGGGACAGTCTCTGGACCGGGAATTCCCTGTGGATCACATCGATGTGGCGTGTAATGCTAAAGCTCTCCCCCTCGATAACAGATGAGACCTCAAGGACCCCGGGCCCCGGTTTCGAGCTTCCCACATCGGTTCCCACAAGCACCATCGCCTCGCACCCCCCCGCAAGGATCTCCACTTCGGGAGAAACAGTTGCTCCCTCCCACGTAATTATCAGGTCTTCGATTATTTTCGGGGCTGAGACATAAACCAGGAATGGGCTGCCGATCCTGGTCTCCCCTGGCGCGACAAGGTTCAGAGGCCGGTCAGAAAGGGCCTCTGCGACAAAAACAAGGGACATAAACAGGATCATGGCTGTGGCAATAGCAATGCCTGTTTTCGAACGAAGAAGAACTTTCATTCCTGAACCTCCAATAAATGGTATTTCAAGCCTCAACTATCCCGGAAACCCGCCTGGAGGCTCGCAGGCTCCCCCAGGTATAAAGCGCGAGGGCTATCCAGATGCACACGAAGGTGACCACCTTTGGCATATCGAGAGGTTCGTGGAAAAAAACCGTCCCGAGAATGAAGGTTAGCGTCGGGGCGACATATTGCAGGAACCCCAGGGTGGAAAGACGGAGCCTTCTCGCTCCGAAGGCAAACCAGAGAAGCGGAACCGATGTGACAATGCCCGTACCCAGAAGCAGGAGATCCCTCTCCGGGTCTCCCGCCAGGAAAAGCCCTCTTGAAGAGGCTCCGGCATGTGCCAGATACAGAAGGGCCGGTAGCGCAAGAAAAGATGTTTCGGTGAGAAGGCCGGGAATAGCGTCAACCCGGACCTGTTTTCTTATCAGACCATAGAGGGCAAAGGATGTGGCCAGTGTCAGGGCAACCCACGGAAATTTGCCGTATCTTGCTACCTGGAACAGCACGCCAGCCGCAGCGACAAGGATTGCCAACCACTGGATACGTTCCATCCTTTCCCTGAAAAATAAAAAACCGAGGAATACGTTCATTAGAGGGTTGGTATAGTATCCCAGGCTCGTCTCGAGGACCTTTCCCGCATTTACGGCCCAGATGTAGACCAGCCAGTTGGCTCCTATGAACAGACTGCTCAAAAAAAGCAGGAACATGGTCCCCGGGGACCGGAATATCGCGGAAATCTCACTGATCCTCCCCTGGAACAGAAGAATGGCCGAAACAAAAAGCATCGACCAGACTATCCTGTGGGAAAGTATCTCCAGGGCAGGCACTTCCGCAAGGAATTTCCAGTAAAGGGGCAGAAGACCCCATGTCACGTACGCTGCAAGGGCCGACCTAAGCCCGGCTCCCGTCTCATCTTTTCTCTTTCCTTCTACCGGCAATGACGGCATAGACTCCTGTTCCTCCCGAATGTTGCGAACTGCTGGTATGATAAACTTGTGGAACGAAAACATTACCTGAAAAGAGGTGTCCCTGATGGATCGTTCCCCCGCTGTTTCTTTCTTTCTGGCACCTTTGGCCTTCTTTTCGGTCATTACAGCCTACCATCTATAGACGATCCCGTCCCCCGATCCCGTATACGCCACGATACGCGCTACAGGAATATTGGCCTACGCCTCTTCTTTTTTCGCCATCGTGACCCCCGCGTTTCCAAAGGAGTCGATGAAACTATCGGGGAAGACCTTCATGCAGGTCCACCATGTTTTCGCCGTGTCGGCGCTGCTCCTGATGGTGACACACGCCGTGGCCACATGGGTCTCCTTTGGCACTCCGACGGTTTTTATACCTCATTTCCAGAGCCTGAAGGGGTTTTTGCTCTTCGGTGGACGAGTGGCTCTGCCCCTCTTCATACTGACAGCCCTGACCGCAAGGTACAGCCGAAAGATCCCCTTCTGGAGGAAGATACACCTGCTCAACTACTTCGCTTTCATTGTGGCAACATCTCACGCGGTAATGATAGGGACCGATTTTGATTCCATTCTTATGCGAACTCTCGCCTGGTCGATGGCTGTCTTCGCAATGGCAGTACCTGCCGTGAGGCATTTTCGAAGGAAGCGCCAGGATCCCTCCCGGGGTTAATTGTCTCTGTGACCCAAGGTCCCCATGAAAGGCACCATAAGATAGACGAATGTGCTGTCTCCCCTGATGGCAAGGGATAGAATCATCCCCAGAAGCGCTACCATCGGGGCTATGGCGATCGATTTGAACCCTGTTCTGACTGTTTCTTTATCCATCTCCGCGTCGACAAGTCTTTTGTCACTGGTCGCGTAGTGCCAGTTAAGCACAAGAAGGAGGCCAGCCAGCATTATGTTGGCATGGAAGATCAGGTCGGCTTCCCAGAGATCCATGAAACGGCTGAGGACGGATGTGGAAAAGGGGACCAGACTTACCACAGCAAGGAAGGAAAGATTGACCGCGAGAGCAAAGGAGTCCATTTTCAGTATCTCCCTGAACTGCCTGTGGTGCCATATCCAGAGCATGGAAAGCACCACAAAACTGACGGCAAAATTGAAGAGGGGTTCCCCGATACCAGATATGAACTCAAGAAAAGGACCACGCCCCAGGCGCCCATTGAACCAGGGAGCCCTGAGGTCCAAAACGAGCAGGGTCATTACTATCGCGAATATTCCATCACACAGGGCCTCGATACGCCCCTTGGGGAAAAACCTGTTTTCTCTCCCGGCACCCATACCTGTTACTCCTTCCCGGGGCTCTGGAAGCGCCCAATTCAAATTATATCCGTACTTTCGGTAATATGCCCGAGATCTTATAATCGATAATGCAGATTCAAAGGAACAGATATGGAAGGGAGGCTATTCCGCCTTGAGTTCATCCTTGAAAATCCCTCTTACACTTGTTTTTTCCCTGCTTCTGCTGTGGGTAGCGCTCACGGGATCTGTCAAGGCAGATTCTATCCTGGTTGGTCTGGCTCTAAGTCTGCTGATTACTTTTGTGACATGGAAACCACTATTTTCGGGTTCCAGACACATTTATGTCCACGACCCGGAACCCCTTAACTTCCGTCCGCTGAAAGCCCTGATGGCACTGCCCGGGTTTATGGCGGATCTGACAAAAGCATCTGCCGAGGTGGCGATCCTTGCCATCAAGCCATCCATACAGTTGAGACCTGGCATAGTAAGGGTCCACTCACACCTCAAGAACAAGACCACCATTGTATTTTTGGCCAACTACATAACCCTGACCCCCGGGACTCTGACGGTAGATATGGACATTTCACGCCACGATCTCTTTATTCACTCTCTGGACCTGGACAGCCTCGACGCTTCTTCCCTCAGGGATGAAGTGGTATCCATGGAAGGCATCCTGGGAGGTGTGTTTGAGTGATTAGCGCCATATTATGGATACTGCTCTTTCTCGCCGCCCTGGGCTTCTGGCGGGTCATGGTGGGGCCAACGGTACCTGACAGAATCGTCGCCGCAGACGCCGTATCGGTGATATTGACGACAATGCTGGCTCTTATGGGCCTTGTTTTTGATAATACGGTCTTTGCGGATATCGCCATCGCATTCGCTGTTCTGGCCTTCGCGGATGTTCTTATCATGGCGAAATTCTTCGAACACGGGGAACTCCACCTATGACCGGGATCGTATTGAGGAACCTGGCTTTTCTTCTGATGGCTGCAGGGACTTTTTTCTCATTTGCCTCGGTGGTGGGGATCATCCGTTTTCCCGACATCTACACCCGTATTCATGCCGGTACCAAGGCTCTTTCGGGGGGTGCGGTGCTTATTCTCGCGGGGGCAGCCCTCATCGCCCCCTCGTGGCAGATGGCCACAAAACTGGTACTTGTAGCGGTTTTCCTCCTGGCGACAAACCCCATCGCATCCCATGCCATTGCGAGGGCTTGTTACAGGCACGGCTTCAAACCCGGTGTCGCCATTGTGGACCAATACGGGCAGATAGAAGGCGGTAAAGAGAAATGAGCACGGTTTTCGTAGCTTTCCTCTATGTTTTTCTTGTTGCAACAGCTGTAGTCGCATCCAGTATCGGCGACATACTGAGTTCGGTCATTGCCTTGTCGGTCTTCGGGATACTTCTTGCCACTGCTTTCGCAATTATGCAGGCTCCGGACGTGGCCCTTACACAGGCCGTGATCAATTCAGGAATAGTCACTGCCCTTTTCCTTGTGGCATTCTCACAAACTGAAAAACCGGAGTGTTACGGGGAGGAGGATGATGAGGAATGAACACCCGTCCGTTCCTTTTCCGTCTGGCGGCAATGGTCCTGTGCGTTTCCCTGGGGCTGCTTCTTTACCAGGGGATCGCGGCCATTGACCAGCCCGCGCATGTGACCGGGGCAGCAGAACACTACCTTGCAAACACCCCGGAGGAAACCGGAGCAAGGAACGTTGTGGCGGCAATTCTTTTCGATTACAGGGCTTTCGACACCCTCGGCGAATCGACGGTTATCTTTACTGCCGTATGCGGCATTTCAATGCTTTTCTCGAGGAGGAAGTTCCACCGTTCCTCGAGAGGACTCTCATTCATAGCAAGAAGGGGGATAGGTCTGATAGTTCCCTTTATTCTGATGTATGCCTCCGCTATCGTTCTTGCGGGGCATCTCTCTCCGGGGGGAGGTTTCCAGGGAGGCACAATATTCGCCACCGTCACTGTTCTCTTGTGCGTGGTCTACGGCTCCAGTTTCGAATCCGTACATTTTCCCCCCTGGAAAAAGGACCTCATGGAGTCCGCCGGCGCGCTGCTCTTCTCCGGAGTGGGGATTCTGGGGCTTATTTCAGGTGCGGGGTTTCTTTCGAACCTTTCGGCGGGTTTTCCTCCTGGCCAATCGGGGTCCATCTTCTCCGCCGGCGCCATACCGGTCCTTAATGTCGCCGTGGCCCTCAAGGTTGGCGCTGGGCTTTCGACGATCTTTTACAGCATCATCAAATTGCTTGAAGAGGGCGGAGAACATCCCGGAAGGGGGCACTGATGATGGTGACCATGGGCTACACTTCCGCTTTAATAATTTTTTGTATTGGCCTTTACACCATCATGACAAGGAGAAACCTCTTCAAGACAGTGATCGGCCTTGCCCTGATGGAAGCAGCGGTACTTCTGATCATCGTCACCTCGGGGTTTATACCCGGTGGGACCCCACCGATCGCCCCTTTTTCCGGCAACCCCGTTAACCCGCTGCCTCACGCTTTTACCCTTACGGCCATAGTTATAGGGGCGAGCGATATTGCCCTCGCGCTGGCATTCATAATCAAGCTCCACAGGCACTACAAGACCGTCGACCTTGACAGGATCAGGGGGTTGCGCGGATGACCCTCGTCCTGGCCATAGTGGTACCCCTTCTTGCGGCATTCCTGATACCTCTTTTCCACCTTGCAAGGAAGACCCTTTCGGTCTCCCTGATAGGTTTCATGGGGCTGGCCTCGATATCGGCTGCGCTGGCTGCCGCATTCACGGGCTGGTTCTCCCCTGCCGTCTACCTGTTGGGGGGCTGGGCTCCAGATCTGGGGATAGTTCTCGTAGCTGACCACCTCTCCTCGGCCTTCCTGTTGCTCGCATCCATCGGGACAGCCGCCGCTCTGGCCTGCTCCCTGGAAAAGTTCCGCGGGGGCCCGTGGAGGTACTATACGATCTTCTTCCTGCTGATCGCGTCGATGAACGGAATTCTGCTCACGGGGGACCTTTTCAACCTTTTTGTCTTCTACGAAATTTTTTCCGTGGCGGCCTATCTGCTGGTGGCCTTCTCCATGTCATGGCAGGCCCTCGAGGCGGGGCTCAAGTACCTTGTCCTGGGGACCATAGGGGCCCTTTTCATCCTCCTTGGTACGGCCCTCACTTTCATGGCAACGGGAATTCTCAACATGGCTCTTCTGGCGGAGACGCTTCCATCCATTCCCGGGGAGACCCTGACGGCCATCTCTGCCTGCCTCTTGCTGGGACTTGCGGTCAAGACCGGCGCCTTCCCCGTACACTTCTGGCTCCCCGATGCCCATTCCTCTGCCCAAACCGCCGTAAGCGCCCTTCTTTCGGGCGTCCTCGTGAAGGTCTCCATATATGCCATTATGCGTGTTAGTTACCTTTTCTTCCTGGGGACCGGAGGAAATGTTTTCCTGGCGATCACGATAATTGGTTCTATTTCCGTCCTTGGGGGACACCTGATGGCACTGAGGCAGGATGACATCAAGAGGCTGCTGGCCTATTCCACGGTGGCCCAGATCGGTTACATCCTTATCGGCGTAGGGTGCGCCAGCGCGGCCGGGGCAGCGGCGGCGGTCTTCCACGCCTTCAATCACATGCTTATGAAGATGGGACTTTTCATTACCGCAGGAACCCTTGCGGAAGACAAGAAGACCAGGGAGATTTGCGGGCTTAAGGGCCTATGGAAGAGCCACCCCCTATGGGTTTCGTCCTTCACCGTTTTGTCGGCCGCCATTGTTGGCATACCGCCTATGAACGGGTTCATGAGCAAGTGGTTCATCATTCTCTCCTCTGCCGGGGCCGGAACGGTGATCCCCGCGCTGGTAATTGCGGCAGGCACAGTGATCTCCGCAGCATACTACCTGCGGGTCCTTTCTGCCTTCATTTCGCCGGAAGATGAACGATCAGAAAGCGCGTCAGCAGCACCCCCCCGAAGGATTCGAAGAAAGGGGATTTCACTGGCATTGGTAACCAGTTTTGCCCTTTTATGCCTGGTGCTGGGAGCAACGGCCTTCTCCCCCATTTCGCGGGAGTTCTTCTCTTCAATCGGCGATACTGCGGTGGATGTGGGGGCTTATGTGGAACTGGTGACAGGCAGATGAGCCTTTCGAATATGTTCACGGGCATGAACATGCCCTTCGGTGCCGCAGCATTTTTTCTTTTCCTGTCGACGGCGCTTTTCGGGGAATGGTATTTCGGCAGCGGCAGGGATAAAAAGCGATTCAGGATCCTTCTGGCAGCCGCGGCGGCGTCTTCCACAGGAATATTGTCATCAGGTAACTGGCTTCTTTTCGTCCTGTTCCTGGAGATCCTTACCCTGTCTCTGTGGAGCATGATCTCCATGAAGGATCCCCGGGCCGCCATGGTATACCTTCTCTCCCAGCTGACCGCCGCGGGGCTGATCCTGGTGGGGGCCGCCGGGGTCTTCTCGGACACGGGGTCCCTTGCTATCGGCCCTGTGCCTGAACCCTGGAAGGTTTTCTTCCTTGCGGGTTTCGGGATCAAGGCAGCCTTCCCCCTGCTTCACTTCTGGCTTCCCGAGGCCCACGGGAAGGCCCCTTCTCCCGCAAGCGCCCTGCTTTCAGGTTTCGCAGTCAAGACAGGTATACTGGGGCTTATCAGGGCTTTCCCGGAACCCTTCACCCCCCTTGTGCTGATCGGCACAGTCATGGCTTTATTCGGAGCCTTTATGGCGGTTTTCCCAAGGGACATCAAGAGGGTACTCGCGTACTCAACCATGAGCCACCTGGGCTTCATGACCACCGCCATCGGTGCCGGGGCAACTTCGATAGCGGCGGCCTACGCTTTCTCTCATGCCATCATAAAGGGAACCCTCTTCATGTCTGCAGGCATCCTGGAGAAAACTTTCGGGACCAGGGACATATCAGCCCTGGAAGGAATCGGAAGAAGTCACTTTGCCACCGTCGCGCCCCTGGTGACCGGGGCTTTTTTTGCTGCCGGGCTGCCGGGAACCGCTTCATATCTTCTGAAGAATTCCGTCATCTCATCTCTTGGCGAGGCAGCACATTGGTTGCAGCCCTTCCTGCTGGCTTCGGCCGGAATGCTGGCGTCGGGCTACCTCCTGAACATCACGGTCCCCCTTTTCTTTAAAGGGGAAACAGAAAAACAGGCAGAGTCGGGAAAAGGTTCGGGTTTTGCCATATCGGCGATCCTGATCCTTCTGTTGGTCCTCTCGACGGATTCTTTTTTTTCCGGGATCCTGGAACCGATCCGAAGCGTCCCGGAGACTCTTTCCGGGTCGGGAAAGCCGGGGTCGTTTCTGGCAACCGTCGCAGCGGGCATCATTGTTCTGCTTGCAAGGCGGAGGATCACGGGAATACCTCAACAGGGACTCCCCGACATAAGGATATACCTGTCGATGGAAGAAGGGCCTTTGTGTGCTTTAAACAGGGCTTCGGGGTGCTGCCACCCGGGCCGCCTCAATATCTTCGTTTTTGTGGCCCTGGCTTTTCTGGTCCTCCTGATGCTGATTCTCTAGGAAGAGGATGAAATGATGTTCGAAACGGTTCATCAATCGTTGCGGATCGACAATTTTTCTCTGTTTATGTCGGCCCTGGTCGTTTTCATGACGGTAGCCGTCTCCATTTACAGCCTCGGTTACTGCGAAGAAAGGACTTTCTGGAGGAGAGTAACCTTCTTTGGGGCTCCGTGGGCTTTCTGCCTCTCCTCATGCCTTGCGGTAATGTCCGGCAACTGGTTTCTCTTTACGATATTTGTGGAATTATCCTCACTGGCACTTTTTTCCATGATCCTTCTTCAGGATCCTGGAGCGGCACGGCTTTACATTTTCTCCCAGCTTGTTGGAGCAGGATTCCTGCTGGCGGGAACAGCCCTCCTGAGCGCAGAAACGGGAACCATTTCCATAGGCCCGGTTCCGGGAAATCTCCTGTGGCTCTTCCTTACCGGTCTTGGCTTAAAGGCCGCCTTTCCTGTGCTGCATTTCTGGCTTCCCGAGGTCCACAGCAGGGCACCTTCGCCAGCCAGCGCGCTCCTCTCCGGCTTTGCCGTGAAGATAGGCATCTTCGGCCTGGCAAAGCTTGCCTCGCCCGAAACAGGTACATTCTTTCTGGCTACCGGTTCAGCAATGGCCCTTTACGGTGTTGGCCAGGCCCTGCTGCAGCATGACGCCAAGAGGCTGCTCGCCTACCATACCATCAGCCAGTTGGGCTACATTATCACCGCTTTCGGCGCGGGGACCGCTCTCGGGATTGCAGCCGGGTTTTTCCATGCCGTTGCACATGGCCTCTTCAAGGGTCTGCTCTTTCTCTCGGTTGGAACCCTGGAAAAAATCTACGGGACAAGGGATCTGGGTCACCTGGGAGGGGCCGCCAGGGAAATGCCCGTCACCTTTATGCTTTTTCTGGTGGGCGCATTGAGTATATCCGGCTGCCCGGGGTTCAGCGGCTTCGCGAGCAAGGCCATGATCAAGGCCGCTCTCTACGAGGCGCCCAACCCTGCATGGTACTGGATACTTCAGGCGGCAGGGGTCGGGACGGTAATATCATTCTGCAAGGTAGGTTTTTTTGCCTTTGTAAGGGAACCGGTGCAACGGCCAGAACCAATGGGGGAGCAGATTCCGGGAGGAAGAAAGGACTCCTTCAGGAACCTGGGCATGCTCTTGCCCGCGGCCGCAACGGTGGCTCTTGGCGTTATGCCCGGCTTTTTCACCAGGCTCGGGGGATTTTATGGCAGTAACCTTTTTGGGATAAAAAACCTTTTGCCAGCCATGGTTACCCTGGCCCTGGGGCTCTTTATCTTCCGGTTGTTCCGGAGGTGGTTCGAGCCCGGCTCGCACGACATTCCCGATGTCAGCGATATTTTTGCAACAGCGTCCGATCTTTCGGCTCCTCTATATGGTTTACTGTTCTCCATGAACTGCGGCCTTCTGCGTTTCTACATCGCTGCCGTCATCGCTGCGGGAGTTGCCCTTTTTCTTTTTTTATAAATATCAATGAAAGGAATGGTCTGAATGCACCCAGAGGGAAAATCAATGAACAGGATCATTGTTCCAGCCGGCCATGCCCGGGCTTTTGAGGTTGAAAAGGGAACAACTTTCACTGTGATCGACATGGAAGGCGGACAGATAGCGGACCTTGTAGCCTTCAACAGGGACAACCTGTCGGAAAAATTCTCTTGCTCGCATACCCGCCTCGGACTGCACTCTGTCGGGTTCAAGGTCGGTGACTCGCTGCGGACGAACCTGCGCAGGCCCATGATGGAGATTGTGACGGACACCGTAGGAACCCACGACATGCTCATTCCTGCATGCGACGAGCAGAGGTACAGGATAGACTACGGCGTCGAGGAACACAGGAGCTGCGTTGCGAACTTTGAAGAAGTCCTCGCGCCATGGGGCCTGGAGCGGAGGGATATACCCGATCCGCTCAATATATTCGAGAACGCCGACATCGACGCCGACGGCAATCTTGTCCATCTTCCCGTTATTTCAAAGGCCGGAGACCATATAATCTTCAGGCCTCTGATGAACCTGGTCTGCGCCGTATCAGCCTGCCCGATGGATCTCAACATCACGGGTGGTAACAGGATAACCGACATTCTTGTGGAAATACTGGGACCGTGAGTCGTGAATCGTGTGGTTTGTCATTCTGACAACCAACGGGAGGAAGAATCTGGGTCAAGGACAGATCTCCGCCGGTGGGCAAAGGGCGCGGAACGTCCGCCTGCTGGCGGGTTCCGCTTCGTCGCTTCGCTCCTCAGGATGACAGCAGGGTCAACTGCGTAAACGGTAAACGGATCTTTCAGTTCCGGGCCTGGTTTTTGCCGGGGCGCTACTTTGCCCCGGCTTTTTCATCTATCGGTGAGTGGTCTTCAATGTAGCGGGCAAGGGCATCTGTGTCGGTGAAGCCGATATCCACAGCGCGCTTGCTGAACGGGATCATCGCATCGTAACCGTCGGCCCCGGAGGCAAGGTAGGTACTTGTCGCCAGGCGATAGGTTTTTGCCGGATCGAGAGGGACTCCGCCTATTGTTATCTGATCCTTTCCTGCTTCAACGGAACGGGCCCCAATCCCGGAAACGTGAGGGAAACCGCCCAATCCAGGCTTTATTTGCGATATCGATCCAAGGATCTCAGCAATATCGCTTCCACTGAGGTCCATTACAACCAGGCTGTTCTGGAATGGGAGAACCGCCATTACATCCCGCATCCGGATATCACCTGCCTGGATGGAATCCCTTATACCACCGGCATTTACTACGGCGATATCCGCTCCCGCCACCTCCCGGATGGCATCAACCACGAGACGGGTGAGGTTTGTCTCTCCAGAGCGGACCTTGACTCGTTCACCATCCAAAAGGGTCCGGGTGCTTCCTATGACCTGGTCGATCTTTCTTGAGCCGACCCATTCGTAATAATCCAGACGGTTCGTAATTTCCGGATCTTCTCCCCCGGCCGGATCGATCGGGATGGCCTTCCATTTCCAGTCCGTTATCCGCCCATCTTCTATCTCAAGGTCAAAACGACCCAGATATTTGCCGAAAGCCCCTGCCTGGGCAACAAGTGTTGATCCTATAAGAACCGCGTTATCAAAGAGCGTGTGGGAATGCCCGTCGATTATCACGTCCAGACCTTTGATGGAGGCCCTGGCAAGATCTGCGGAACCTGTAGAACCTGGTACAACATTTCCCCAGCCAAGGTGACCGAGGGCAATGACAACATCGGCATTCTCCCGCAGTCTTGGAACCAGATCCCTTGCAGTATCAACGGCATTGAGGAAGGATCCCCCCTCCAGGTACAGGGGCTCGGATCGGGCAGTACTCTCCGTGGTCAGACCGAAAACCGCAACCTTGAGGTCATCGAACTCCTTGATCACATAAGGGGGGAAAGCCAATTTTCCCCATGAATCCACAAAATTCGCCGAAATGAACGGAAAGCGGGCAAAGGACTCCTGGAAACGCAACAGGGCCAACGGGTTATCGAACTCGTGGTTACCCAGGACCATGGCGTCACAACCCATTTCCCTGAGAAGTGAAATATCGCAGAGAGCCTCCTGCAGATCAGACTCCGGAATCCCGGTGTTGACATCCCCGGCGTGCAGGAAGATTACATCCCCGCCATTTGAGGCAACTTCACGACGGATCTCTTCCACAAGCAGCGCAAGGGCATCGAAGCCTCCCTTTCCCTCTTCGTTCCAGATATGACCGTGCGTGTCATTGACGTGAAGTATGGTCAGCTGAGCCGCATCCAGCGGAGCCACAAATACCGCCAGGGCATAAAGGCCGAGAAACAAGGCCCTGGAGATCGATCCTGGATTCCATTTCATTCATTATCCCTCCTTATATGTAACCACTCATGCCAGAACGTTGTTTATTTCTCCGGTTCGTTAACCCTGCCCATGAAGAGTATGTTGCCGGTGCTGTTCTCCTGGATGATGAACAGAAAGGGACGATCCGCGCGGAAAACGACGGGAGGGGCCGCGACGGATCTTGCCCCAACCACAACCGCCGTGGCGGCCGCTGCCTCGGTGCCCTCCTCGTTGACGTCGACAAAGGCCTTGTGGAGGACATCTGTTATATAGAGCCAGTCCGGTCGGCCATCCATACCCGAGAAATTTGCCTTGCTGCTGCTGAAGGCGTCCACCATGCCGAGGGAGTGCAGGGTCTCCACAAGAGAGACAGTACCCCAGGTTATCCTGAATTTTGGCAGGAAGAGTATTACTCTCTCTTCTTTCAGGAACTTCTTCCAGGTTTCAAAGTTCTCCAGGGTCATCTTTTTTTCAAGGGACGACAGGGGAGTGTCGGTGTCTGGAAGCAACACTATCATGGAGAGATCCCGGCCGGCATAGGGCAGTTCTATCATCTGGAACCCGGGGAGTTCCGCATATTTGTAGTTCCCTGATCTGCTCATGAGAGGGGCGTTCACTTCCTTGCCCGACGAGAGGGTGAAGGGGGCTTCTTCCGTCGCCTCGGGGTCGAACTGATCTTCCCAGTTCCCCTTGAAGTATATGGCGTTCACCAGCACCATGCGGGTCAGAGGATCGATGCTTCCCTGGGGGATAAGTTCCTTGATCTTTTCCTTTGTAATCTCTTCGACCCAGCCGTTGATCCTCTCTCTGGAGGGTTCCGGCTCGCGGGCATAGTCCAGGGGGGTTATTTCGACCCCGTAATTTTCATCAAGTAGCGACAGGTATTCCTTGAGGAATGGGTATCCTGACTGCGGCCAGATCGAGTTCGCTATCGAGAGTTCCACATTCCCTTCTTTCTGGATCTCGGCCATGCGTTCCCCGAGTTCGCTGAAGGCCCTGTGAGTAAGTTCCTGCCCGCCGGTAAAACGCAGAGCCTTTTCCATCTGGGATGCCGTCTCTCCTGCTGCCCCGCCGTAGGTCATGGCAAGAGCGGAGGATATGCTGTAGGGGGAGAAAAAGAGGTTCCCCTCTTTAGCCCGGATACTCGAAAAAATATCAAAGGCAAACTCCGCATTGTCCGATGATACCGAAAGCAGGAGCTCCGACCCGAACCCGGCAGACGCGGCTGCAAGGATCAGAACCACCATGATACCAATGATCTTTGACATGGGTCTGTTTCTCATTGCTTACACCTCCGTTGCCTAAATTTTCCTGCTGTCGTATGCCCAGTGAAGCAGGGCCTGCCGCTGTCTTTTCCTGCATTCCAGGTCCCCGGCAAAACAGTATTTTCTCAGTTGCGCAATATGTCGTGTCATGGCCTTCCACCGCGATATCTGCCTGAGATCATCGGGGCACCTTCGCCCCATGTGATAGCGGCAGTACCACTGGAACCACCCCCTGGGATCCTCATGATGTATCCACCCCTTTTGTCTCCAGTAGGAAAGGGGTTTCGAGGCGTTCACTCCAAAGAGGTTCAGGGCCGGGTCATGCTTCTCGGTACACAAACGAGCGTTTTCGAACCACCATGCGGGGAACTCGTCAGCACAGTCGGTCATGTATTTCCCCCCGAATACGCCCATTTCCAGCATTTCAGCGGGGGTAAGGTCTGGCCTGAACCCGGGGTGAAAATTCTCCCCCTCCGGCTCGGTGATGGTATAGGAGTATCCCTTCTGCATAAGATCGTTAACCAGAACCTGCCTGTTCATGGGTTCACTTCTGATCACAGTCACGGCCTGTATACGGGCATCATGATTATGAGGTGGTTATTGTAGGGATTGAAGGCGTTGTTGACGAACCCGAATTCGGCCTGCCTGGATGTGAGCACGGCCCTGACAGCAGCATTTATGCCAAGGCTGCTGTTGTCGTTGACATTTGCCACCACCCAGACCGAGCCTGGGTTGTTTGCGGCAGTATCGCCTACCCTCCTGATCGCGTAGATCTTCTCCTGCTCCTTCCCTTGCGGGTTAGATACCAGGGAATCACTCCCGATATAGTCCCTGACTATCGTCCAGGCCGCAGCTGTGGTGGCAGGCCAGGAGCCGTTGTCAAGGTAATACAGAGTGGCCGCGCTCTTGAGGACCCGGAGGTCACCGATTATCACTGCTGACCTGGCCCTGGCTTGCGATCTGGAAAAAACAAGCAGGAGGCTGCCAGCCAGTATCCCGATTATTACCAGAACAACCAATAGTTCGACAAGGGTAAAGCCTCTTCTCTTCTCACGGGTCAGGGGCATTTGGGGCATCTCCCTTTCTGTTTTTCACATGGGTATTATTTTAACTTCTTGTGATTAACAGGGCAAACCGAAGACTGGTTTTATTTTTTGCCACGTTCAACTATGTAATATAGAATGAGTGAGAAAATCAGGTTTATTTTTGCTACTAACCTGAATCTGGCAGGAGACAGATATGAACAAGGAAAACAACGGCTCGACCTATACCAGATACAACGCCGAGGACCTGATCCTCAGGGACGAACTTGCCATTGACAGGACTCTCCTGGCCAACGAGAGGACCCTCCTTGCCTATCTTCGATCGGCGGTGGCACTTGTGCTTGCCGGGTTCACGATGATCCATTTCGCGGCGGATTCGCACTGGTTCTGGCTTGCGGGATTTGTCTCGATCCCCGTGGGTGTTTTTGCCGGGATGATCGGGGTGGTACGGTTCCGGGTCATGAACAGGATTATTTCCCGGATCAGGAAGCAGAAAAGCGAGGAGACTGGAGAGGGGGATCAGGATACTGGAAGGACAAAAGAGCCGTAAGACGTTAGACGTGGGACGGAGAAGCAAGGAGACAGGAGACAGGCATCTGGAGGCAGGGAAAGCTGAAAACCAAATTCAACTGCGTAAACGGTGAACGGTGTGAAGCAGACCAAGGAGACTTTGAGACTGCCACCAAGATACCGAGGGGCCCTGAGTTAAGTCTTTCCCGAAAGGCAACTCGCCTGAAATCGTTCGTTTCTCCGCCTGCTGCGGGGCGATCGCACAGTGCCGGGAAAAGGCTCCGGCAGGTGTGCTTTCCCTGCCCCTCCGCGACGGCTGCGAAACTCACCGGCTCCTGAGCCTTCGGCAAAGACTTCACTCCGGCCCCGGACTTGCCCTTCCTGGTCACCGTTGTCGATGCTTTTGATCCTGCCTGTCAT
>Ga0209607_1000552_pt1 | contig 33361 bp, 28 predicted proteins | sample AD_UKC117_MetaG_FD_184413 | JGI IMG/M metagenome (GOLD analysis project Ga0209607, IMG submission 184413) | Active sludge microbial communities of municipal wastewater-treating anaerobic digesters from Hong Kong - AD_UKC117_MetaG (SPAdes)... | ecosystem: Engineered > Bioreactor > Anaerobic >... | reverse complement strand
CTTGAGCAACGTTAAAACCAGAGGGATCTGGGGCGAAGTTCAACTGGCAGCAATTCTGGAAGAAATTTTGACCCCTGAACAGTATGAGGTGAATGTAGCGACCCGTCCGGGCAGCAATGAACGGGTGGAGTTTGCGGTCAAACTACCCGGGCGGCAGGAGGGGGAGGCAATTGTATGGCTGCCGATCGATGCCAAATTCCCTCAGGAAGACTATCTGCGGCTGGTGGCAGCCAGTGAAGAAGGTGATCCAATCCTGGCGGAGGAAGCAGCCCGACAGTTGGAAACCCGAATCAAACTGGAAGCCAGACGAATTCATGACAAGTATCTCAGTCCTCCTCATACCACTGATTTTGGGATCATGTTTCTGCCTACCGAGAGTCTTTATGCCGAGGTGGTAAAAAGACCGAATCTGTTGGAAGGGCTGCAAAGAGATACCCGGGTCATTGTTACCGGACCAAGTACCATGGCCGCCTTGCTCAACAGCTTGGCAATTGGCTTTCATACCTTGGCGATCGAAAAACGTTCCAGTGAAGTATGGGCCTTGCTGGGAGCAGTAAAAACCGAATTTGGCAAGTTTGGCGACATGCTGGAGAAAACCCATAAAAAATTGACAGAGGCCAGCCACAGTCTGGAGACCGCATCCCGCAAATCACGTACCATCGAAAAAAAATTACGACAAGTGCAGGACATCCCTCAAAGCGACCTGCAAAATCTATCAGACATGGACATTTTGGAAGCCGGGGAGGATAACAAAGAGAATGAATAACCGGGGCAACTATTTTCCAGCAAAATCCTAAAAATGAGACATATAGCTTTTAAAAGAGATAAAATAAAATATACAGCGAATATCGTAAAGCTGAAGGAGGCAAAAGGCAGTGAATAAAAAACGATGGTGGGCACTGGGCATATTTCTGGTATTGATCTTTGTATATATGAGCGGGTCATTTGCGGGTATCGAGGAAGAAAAGCAGGCGACAAGTGCTCTTACCAGGTACATCGGAGGAAATGAAGGCAACTGGAAAACAACCGTCTATCAGGAAGGCAGCGGGGGCAAGCTGGCCTTGTTGAAACTGGAAGGGGTCATCATGGAGAATAACGACAGCAGTATGGGCTTGACCAGCACATACAACCATCGTTATTTTCTCAAACAGCTTGAAGCGGCTTATGCCGACCCTTCTATCAAAGGGATCATCCTGCAATTGAATTCACCCGGCGGCGGAGTCTATGAAAGTGATGAAGTGTACCACCGTATCATGGAATTGAAAGCCCAATATAAAAAGCCGCTGGTCGTCTACATGAGCCAGCAGGCTGCTTCCGGTGCTTTTTATATTGCCATGGCGGCCGACAAGATATACGCCAACCGCAACACTTTGACCGGATCGATCGGTGTGATTATCAGCACGTATAATTTTAGTGAATTGGCGAAAAAAATAGGGGTGCAGGATGTTAGCTTTAAAAGTGCTGCCAACAAGGATTTGTTGAATCCCCTGCGACCGATTACGACTGAAGAACAGACGATTTTGCAGGGGATTGTCGATGAAAGCTATAACTACTTTGTGGACATCGTTGTTGAGGGGCGCCAGATGAATCGCGAAGAGGTTCTAAAATTGGCAGACGGCAGGATTTATTCAGGAGCGCAGGCCAAGCAATTGGGGCTGATCGATGAGTTGGGTTATTTGCAGGATGCCATTGAAGGAACAGCCAAGATAACCAAAACAAATGACCCTCAGGTCCTTTTATATGAAAATCCCGGTCCTGATTTTTTGAACTGGATCATGTCAGTGCGGGCCCCCGCCTTTGATTTAAAGGAGTTGAGCGAGCAGCTTCAGCAACAAAGCGCTCCGCAGATCATGTATTTATCTCATTGATAAAGGAGCAGCAACATGGATGAACAAAACCTTAATGCCAATGAAAACAATCCAACAACAACTACGTTAGATCATGAGCCCGAGCAATACTATCGAGTGGCTGGATTTTGGATCAGAACCCTGGCCTTTTTCATTGATTTGGGAGTAATTGCCTGTCTGAATGGCATTCTGTTTCATATTTTGGGGCCTGCGCAGACCGAGCATACTTCCGTCTACAAATTTATTCGTCTCAATGACCTGTTTCTAGGAATCACCGGCGCAGCCTATTTTATCATTATGACGCGTTATTTTCAGCAAACACTGGGCAAGATGATCGCCGGCATAAAAGTCATTCAGGCCGGTGACCAACCCTTGACATGGCAAGCCGTTGTTTTCCGGGAACTGGTGGCCAGAAGCCTTTCGCAAATGCTGGGCTTGTATCTGGGATATATCTTCTGCTGGTTTAACCGGGATAAGCAATGTCTGCATGATATGCTGAGTGATACCTGGGTCGTACATAGCTCACCCCGGACCGATTACAAGAGTGAATCGCTGCGTTATTCGCCCAAGCCCGCTTAATCAACGTGCTGTATATACTTTTCAACATTGAGTTCAGCCAATGCCTTTGAAAAAAATGAACCACTTGCAGTTGAATACATATCTTTGGCTCAGCCGGGAAAATTAATGGTAGCTGACGATAGATACTGTGTTTTACTGGAAAGGGGTGGAAAGGTGCAGAAAATCAAGTGTTCCGTTGCCAACTGTGCGTACAATGAGAATTATCAATGCAATGCCAAAGGGATTGAAGTAAATGCGCTGGGGGATGGACTGGCTAACAGCAGCGACGGCACCTGTTGCGAAACATTTGTGCCCAGGGAATATTAGCCAAATGAATCAAAAAGCCCGCTCAAGCGGGCTTTTTTGGCTGAACAAGGGGGGCGGAAGGCATTTAAAACTCGGCAGAGAGGAGCGTGCAACCGGCCAAAAAACTTTCCAAACGGTCCATTCCTTCCTGTATATTTTCCAGAGAATTGGCATAAGAGATACGGATATAACCTTCGCAATTGGCTCCGAAATCAATCCCGGGGGTCACCGCCAGATGTGCTTTTTCCAGGATTTCAAAAGCAAATTGGTAGGAATCACGGGTATATTTTTTTACGTTGGCCAGGGTATAGAAAGCCCCGGTAGGTTCGACTGCGGGAGCAATCCCCATTTTTCTTAAACGAGTCAGCAGGTATTGGCGTCTTTCATCATAAATGAGGCGCCTTTTCTCTACTACCTGTTCACAGTTCCGCAGTGCGATAATGGCAGCTTCCTGGGCAAAAGAGGAGGCGCAAATAAAGAGATTCTGCTGCAATTTCTGTAATGTTCGCATATAGGCAGGCGGAGCAATCAAGTAACCAAGACGCCAGCCAGTCATGGCATAAAGTTTGGAAAAGCCATTGATAACAAAAGCACGGTCTGTGTACTCAAGTATCGAGTGTTCCTGGCCGGCATAGACCAGACCGTGGTAGATTTCATCGGATACAATCATCTGCCCCGTATCGGCCAGAGATTGCAGCATTGCCGAAGGGTATACGACCCCGGTGGGATTGGAGGGGGAATTGACCAAGATGGCACGGGTAGACGGACGAATCAATTGACGGACTGTTTCCTGACGGTATATGAAACCGTCTTCTTCATAGACTGGTACCAATACCGATTTACCGTCTGTTAATCTGACAAAGTTGGGATAGCACGAATAGTATGGATCAGGCATGATGATTTCTTTGCCGCCTTCCAGCAAAACAGAAAAAATCATTAACATGGCGGGGGATGTACCGGAAGTGATCATGACCTGTTCCGGTGAAATTTTCACCCCGTATTTGCGCCAGTAATAACCGGCAATTTCTTCCCGCAGGGATAATTTGCCCAGGCTGTGGGTATAGTGTGTATCGTCCTCACGAATTGCTTTCAACGCCGCATCCTTCACTGCTTCCGGAGTAGAAAAATCAGGTTCACCGATTTCCAGATGGATCACATCTATTCCTTGCGCTTCCATGGATTGGGCTTTCTCCAATACATCCATGACAATGAAAGAAGTGATCCCTGCAAGCCGGGCAGGTATGGCTGGATTTTGCATGGCGAAACTCCTTTTGTTGCAACATTTTTATCATTATATAGTTTTATCATCGCTTTTCAAAGAGTGGGTCAACATCTTCAACCGGATGTTTAAGGCGGCACATTTATGTAAAAGCTAAGCTCACCATAAACAGATTGAATACGACAAGCACTTGCCAGTCAGTCAGGGGGCAAGAATAAACATTGAAATATGTAGTTAAAACCATAGGAATATTGATGGCCGCGATTCTATTGCTGGGTTTGTTGAAATCCCAGTTGTATGCAATACAGACATTTACCCAGGAAGATTCGGAAATGTCGCGGGTTATTTATGTGGTGGACAGCAATCTTAATAAAAGACTGATCACTCACGCCGACACCGGCGGAAAAAAACGGCTGGCTCTCACCTTTGATGACGGACCAGATCCTTTGTATACCGGTGCAGTGCTGGAAATCCTGCAAAAATTCGACGTGCAGGCAACCTTTTTTGTCGTAGGTGAAAACGCTGCTGCCCATCCTGAGCTGATTCAGCAGGAAATTGAGGCGGGTCATGAAATTGAGAACCATACCTATACCCATGCTGATTTGAGTCTGGCTGATACTGCAGGGACAGAAGCGGAAATCCAAAAAACCGATCAGCTGCTGTCAGTTATGCTGGGCAGGAAAAGCAAGTATTTTCGGCCGCCCAAAAAGCTGTTTCGGCCGGAAACGGTTGAAATCGCCGAGCGTAACGGTTATCAAACCGTTTTATGGACCATCTGCGTGGAAAATGCCCGTTCGCCAACGCCTGCAGCGATGGCTAAAAGAGTCATTGAGGCAGCCCGTCCAGGGATGATCATTCTGGCACATGACGGCAGATTGGATCGCCGCCAAACCCTGTTGGCCCTGCCCATCATCATTGACGCCTACCAAAAGCAAGGTTATCAATTTGTCACCCTGGACGAACTGCTCCAGACAATCGATGCTTGAGACTCAGTTACAGCATTTCAGTCAGCTTCTGTAATGGAAGCTGATATTTTTAGGTTATGAACGCGGCAAGGACTTTTGCCGGGCCAATCATACCAACCCGGCAAACCGTTGATGAATGGAATAAAATAATAATTATCAGAATTTCATGGTAAATGGATGAAGAAAGGTAAAAACTTTTTAACGAGATACGCTAGAATAGAATCAGATGATTCATCATAGCAGTAGGAGGTAGTAATATGGACAAGATCGAAGTGAAATTCAAAAAACTGGTATCCTGGGCGAAATTGCCTGAATATGAGACACGGGGGGCAGCAGGCTGTGATTTGGCCATTGCCATTCAGGAAGAAATTATCCTTTATCCCAATGAGGTTCGAAGTTTTCCTACTGGGTTTGCCATGATGATCCCCAAAGGATATGAGGCTCAGATTCGCAGCCGGGCGGGCATGGCCGGCAAGGGGATTGTAGTTGCCAATGCTCCCGGTACGATTGACTGTGAGCACACCGGAGAAGTGAAAATACTGCTGCTGAATATTACTGACAAGCCGCTGCGCATCCTACCCGGACAAAAAGTGGCGCAGATGGTGTTTGCTCCTGTGGTGCAGGCCAGCTTTTCGGAAGGATCCTGATGGCATTGGTCAGCTCCCATGAAAGGCCAGCGACTTCTTCTGCGTATTGAGTTTTATAGAAAACGAAACGATGGGGAGGGTCAGGGATGGCTAAAAACAAGACCAAAATGGCATCATTTCTGTTTGTGTTGCTGTTGATTATGCTGGGGGTGCTGGCGGGGACCGCTTTGTTTCCGGAAAAACAGAACCCGGTTGCGGTTGCTCGAGCAGACAAGGAATTGCCAGTGGTGGGTTCCTGGGAAAACCTGCGCATTTTGTTGGAACAATATGAACAAAAAAACGCTTATATGTACCGGGAGATGGCGGTGGACGAAAGCATTCCGACCAATATGAAAAGTCAAGCCGCCATGCCTGCAGCAGGTCAGGCAGATGATTACTCAGCTACCAACGTACAGGTTGAAGGAGTGGACGAGGGCGATCAGGTAAAAACAGACGGGCAATATATTTATCAAATCAACCATAACCAGGTGCAAATTATCAAAGCTGTTCCGGTTGAACAAATGGAAATCATCAATACAATCAGATTTAATGACCAAAATTTTAGTCCGGTTGAAATATATATTGACGGAGATTATTTGATTGTAATAGGAAATACTTATATACCGGAGCCTGTCTATCCGGTTGATCAATCCCAGCTGCGCATGAAGTCAGCTGCCATGCCGCCCTATTATCACCGTAACGCATCTTTATGCCGAACGATTGTCTATGATATGAAGGATAAACGAAATATCAGCCAAATCCGGAGACTGGTTCTGGAAGGCAGTTATCTGACCTCGCGTCTCGTAGATTCAAAACTATATCTGCTCAGCAATTGTCATGTGGATTACTATTCCATACAAAAAGGTCTGGAAACGACCCCTATGTGCAAGGATACTATCAAAGCCGATCGGTTTGATGTACAGGATATCAAGACGATTCGCTATTTTCCGGACTGCATAACCCCCAATTATTTGGTCGCCGGTGCAATCGATTTGCAACAGATGGATAAACCTGCCGCAATCAATACCTACCTGGGTGGCGGTGAAAACGTTTACGCTTCGACCCAAAACCTTTATGTAGCAGCCAGTCAATATTTCAATAATGTTATCCGTTCCACCTTGAGTACAGCGCCTGCAAGTCCGGCAGATACAACAACGAAAATTTTCAAATTTAAGATGAAGGACGCCCAAATGCAGTATGCAGGAGAAGGGCAGGTGCCGGGCACCATATTGAACCAGTTTAGCATGGACGAATACAACGATACCTTTCGCATTGCCACCACTTATGGAGATGTGTGGCGCGATGACCAATACACATCACAGAACAATGTATATATGCTTGACCGCGATTTGAAACTCATCGGTCAAATTGAAAACATTGCACCCGGGGAAAGAATTTACTCCACTCGTTTTATGGGCCATCGAGCCTACATGGTAACTTTTAAAGACGTCGACCCATTTTTTGTTTTGGATCTGACTGATCCGGCCCAGCCCAAAATACTGGGCAAATTAAAAATTCCCGGCTATAGTGACTATCTGCATCCCTATGACGAAAACCATATCATTGGATTCGGCAAGGAAACCATCGAATTGTCAGGCTACAATGAGAAGAGTATGGCTTTTTATCAAGGATTGAAAATTGCTGTTTTTGATGTAACTGATGTCAATCAGCCGGTGGAAATGAGCAAAGTAGTAATTGGCGACCGGGGCAGTGATTCGGAGCTTTTGCGCAATCACAAGGCATTGCTGTTCTCGCGAGAAAAGAATTTACTGGCACTGCCGGTGACGGTCATGGAGATTGGACAAAAGAATGCAAAACAGAATAATGCCAATATTCCTGAATATGGAAGATTTTCCTTCCAAGGTGCCTATGTATATCATATAGACTTGCAGCAAGGGCTGCAGTTCAAAGGCAGGATTACCCACCTCGACCAGGATGATTATTTGAAAGCGGGAAATTACTGGGACAATCCTGATAAAAGCATTAACCGTATTTTATACATTGGAGATGCGCTCTATACTTTGTCGCCGGCGATGATTAAAGCGAATCAAATGGATTCGCTGCAGGAAAAACAAGTATTGCGGCTGCAATAAACAAACTGTGAACTTTGTATAATATAATAATACCAACAAATTGGGCTCACTTTTCGTGAGCCCGATGTTTGTTCACGGAAGGTTAATCCTGCGGACCGTCTTCCCAATATTTTCTGGCCATGCGCAGGGCGTAACCACCCAAAAACAAACCGTTGACAAAGGCCATGGGTACCATTAGATTTTCGAATTTCATGGATGATTTTCTCTGCAAAATATATCCCTCCTTTATAGAGATAGCTTTTGCAAAATCTGTTTGGTTTATGGCCGGTTAAATTTTACAAAGCAGCAAAATAGCATAAACTATGTCAATAATATCATTCGATTACAATTTATTTTTTATTTTTCGGCATACATATGATTTCTTTGATTTGCGTGGCAAAAAAATGCGTCGAATGGGCAGGTCTTACCACGATCGCGGCATCTGCGCCGGCAACTGTTCCCCCGATTGCGATCACATCCTGCCCGTAAGGAATCATCCCTGCATCCAGTGCCATACAGCTGGTTTCCACGGCAACTTTAATCCCCTGGCCAAACATTCTCAGCGTTGAAGCCACGATTTCGGCTGGATAGACTCCTTTAAACTGATAGCGCAAGGCCCGGTCAATACCGGCCAGAAGATGTGCGGTAGTCAGCACCGGAACGCCGTGGGCATTAAAAAATGCGCGGTTTTCGGGCAACATTTCATCCACACCTGGTTCCGCAAAGCCGACCACATGACTTACACAGACCATCTTTTTTTCCTGAACCAGCGCATACAACTCCCGGGCTGTTGCGCCGCTGCAGGAAGCCACGACGAAATGAGTGATGCTTAACTCGTTGCTTCGTTTGACTGCCAATTGCAGCGTTTCTCGGGTATTATCAGAACCGGGCATTTCCCATAACATTTCTCTCACCTCATAATAGTTTTTTTATTATGCGTATATTCTACCCGATTTCTATTTTTTACGGCAATCTGCCCAAAATCAATCAAAGTGCAAGATTTGCTATCCCCTCGCCAAAATGGTACATTACATATGGATTGAGATTATTAATAGATTAGGGGAAAAGCATGAAAAACAACAACGGCTATTATACTAAACAAGTGTTGCAGCAAAGAGCCGAAGAAATAAACAATTATATCGACAGCAACTGGGGCAAACTCCTGTTGTTGGAAATATTTGAAGAAAACCCACTGGATTTACGGGAAAATTTCCTGGAAGGTTTGGGAAGCTTGTACAGCCCGCAGATGGCCAGCTATTTCCAATTGATAAATGAAGAATACGGTTTGGAATATGGGGTTCTCTGCCAGCGCATCTTAAACAAATACCGGCTGGCCGGAATTAAAACCGCGGATGAAGCAACCTTTGACTATTCATTCTATAAAGCCTATGTAAGCTGTAGCCGTCATACCGGGCGTATCAGTTTGGATGTAGCCTGGTACAAGGATCAGGGAAACCTATACGTGGAATGCTTTTTCCTGACTTTCAATCCGGACGGGATCTACAGCCTGTTTGTGGTCGAGGATATCGCCCAATCGCAGTATGAAAAGGATCATGGATTGATGGCCGACATAACTGAAATTGATTATTCGGAAGCCTGTTATTTGATAGCCGAGGCCTACAAATTAAATGTTCGCTATATGAGCCGTCCTGCTTTGGGCAAGTTTATTTACCAGCGTTATTTGGACGAACCGCTGGAGTTGACAGCGGACCAGGTCCAAAATTTGAACAAAAGGATTTCGGCCCGCTTGGCTCCCCGTCAACTTGGCAACAGTCTTTTTCATGCTTTGCGCTACAAGGATTATAATTATCTGCTGTCGATTCTGGATACGCAGCTGATTTCCGGAAAACTATTCTATCAATTTAAAGAAGCCATAAATCCCGGCGCTTTTATCATGGAAGGACAAGTCGAAGAAGCCAGGGCATCCGGTGAGCATGCTCACCTACGTGCTTTTTCGGTCATTCTTCAAGAGCGGGAAGTTTACAAGAGTGAATACAAGATTGCGTTAAAAAGAGATCCACAAGGCTATTGGTCCATCATAGATATCAAACAGGTCAGCCATCAGCTGATCGACCCTGAATCGGTTTGGAATCCTTTTGCATTGCAGGTTTTTTGCCGGGTTTATGAAATCACGGAAATGGATGAGCTTTTCGATGTCCTGGACCGGGTGGAAAATATACGTGAAGTGGAAGAACTCCCTTATGGGATTCATATGCGGCTTACTTGTTATGAAGACGATTTTAACCATGGGGTCTCTTTCATGACCGGGGTGATCGCTGACTTGATCATCAATATGGATGAATTTGTAATCATCTCCCAGGAGCAGGAAGTGGTTGACCAGTTTCATAAAATCTTTTGTGAGGGGTCATATCCTTTTCTGGTCCAAAGAGGCGAATATGAGATTACGCTGGCTGATGCCTATCGTTTTCTGAGCGGACAGTACAACAATTTTGAAGATATCCTGCTGGGTGATGAAAATGATTTGGTTTATGAAGATGGGATGCGCTTTGTTTCCGTCAGGTACTTTGTCAAGGATCGAACCAAGGTATTGCACAGATTGGAAAAGCTCAACGCCGAAACCATAGAAACATATGATGACATCAAGATTTATTATGAACTGGATGATGGCTTTGATCCGGCTAATTTTAGGGCAGAATATATGATGGGCAGCAATTGGCTGACCGTTTCTGCTTTCGGAGAAAAGGAGATGAACTACATCCGTCAGGGTTTTGAGGAAAATATGTATGAGGCTTTGGAGTTTGACGGGTTGGAAGTCAGAGAAGAAGGATTGTTCAGCATTCTGGATATGGAAGTCAAGAAACGATATCCTGATCTGGAAGCAACCCTGAAGGAAATGTACCTCAACAAATGGTATCATTCTCATTTGCATGGCTTGCGGGGGATGAGTCCTTCGGAAGCATGTCAGAGTGAGGAAGGGACGAGACTTTTGTGGTCCATGCTGAAAAAAATCAAACTAAAGGAAAAGAAACGGCAGATGAACGGTTTCAGTTATCGAATCGGGGTAAAGGAATATCTGCGTAAAATTGATTTGAGAAAATGAGAAAAAACTTAAAAATATATTGACATATAGGAAAGCTTTCAAATATACTCAATAGAAATCAATTATTCGGCGATGATGGAAAATGGTCTGAAAAACGGATTGATTGCAGAGAACCGGGGCAGCTGAAAACCGGTATCAATGTTTACAGACTTGCTCATTCCGGAGTTGCGATCTGAAAAGCCTGATAAGCCCAGTAGGTGATGCCGGACGAAAAAGTCCGTTACCAAGTTAGCCAATCGCAAAGGTTGGCTCCAAGTGGTCGCAGACAAAGCGTTCCTGCGACAAACAGGGTGGTACCGCGGGAATATCTCTCGTCCCTGAATAGGACGAGAGGTTTTTTTATATCCTTTTTTAAGATATTGAGAATATTCTGAAATAACCCGCTGTGGTATTGAAGGTTGCGAAGGGATGGTTTTAATGAAAAGCAAAATCGTTAAAGAAGGTTTGGAAAAAGCGCCTCATCGGTCTTTGTTTAAAGCACTCGGAATAACAGATGAAGAAATGAAGCGCCCCTTTATTGGCGTTGTGAATTCCTGGAACGAAATCGTCCCCGGACACATTAATCTAGATAAAATTTCCGACGCCGTCAAAGCTGGCATTAGAATGGCTGGAGGGGTTCCTTTTGAGTTCCATACGATTGCGGTTTGTGACGGAATTGCCATGAATCATATCGGCATGAAATATTCGCTGGGCAGCCGTGAGTTGATTGCCGATTCAGTGGAAATTATGGCTATCGCCCATGCTTTTGATGGTCTGGTTTTTATCCCCAACTGCGATAAAGTCGTACCGGGAATGTTGATGGCGGCCGCACGTTTAAACATACCTTCCATTTTTATTAGCGGCGGGCCCATGCTGGCAGGTAACATGGCGGAGAAAAAAGTCAGTGTTACCCAGGTGTTTGAAGGGGTCGGGGCTGCTGCCAGCGGGAAAATCAATACAGAAGAACTGTCCCGATTGGAGGAAAATGCCTGCCCCAGCTGTGGATCATGTTCGGGCATGTTTACCGCCAACTCCATGAACTGTTTGACCGAGGCTCTGGGAATGGGTCTGCCAGGCAATGGCACTATCCCAGCGGTTTACTCGGAACGGATTCGCCTGGCCAAGACTGCCGGCGCGAAGATATTGGAACTGGTGGAAAAAGACTTGCGCCCGGCTGACATCATGAATGCGGCAGCATTTCACAATGCCATGAGTTTGGATATGGCGATCGGCTGTTCAACCAATTCCGTGCTCCACCTGATGGCCATCGCCAATGAAGCTGGGGTTCCGATTTCATTACAGAAATTTAATGAGCTCAGTGCAGTTACTCCACATTTATGCAAGATCAGTCCCGCCGGTAATCATCATATGGAGGATTTATACCGGGCTGGAGGCGTTCAGGCGCTGTTTAACGAACTCGATAAAAAAGGGTTGATCCATTGTAATGCCATGACGGTTACGGGAGCCAGTGTGGGAGACAACATAAAAACTGCTCCGGTGCTTGATTATTCTGTTATTCGTTCCGTAAACAAGCCTCATAGTGAAAGCGGCGGTTTATCCATCCTGTTTGGGAATTTGGCCCCGGAAGGAGCGGTTGTCAAGAAGGGTGCGGTAGATCCCGAAATGTTGCAACATCAGGGGCCGGCCCGGGTATTTGAATCGGAAGAGGAAGCGGTTGAAGCAATTCTTGCTAACAAAATAAAGGCCGGGGATGTCATTGTTATTCGTTACGAAGGACCCCGCGGAGGTCCGGGGATGAGAGAGATGCTTACCCCCACTTCCACCATCGCCGGCATGGGGTTGGATAAAGAAGTAGCCTTGATTACCGATGGACGTTTTTCCGGTGCCACCCGGGGGGCATCGATTGGTCACGTATCCCCCGAAGCGGCTGCCGGTGGAAACATTGCCTTGATTGAGGAAGGGGATCTGATTCGAATAGATATTCCGGCGCTAAAGCTGGAACTATTGGTGGAAGACGATGTTCTGGAAGCCAGACGGGCAAGCTGGCAGGAACCGGAGTTAAAAATCAAAACTGGATATATGAAGCGCTATGCGCAGATGGTTCAATCAGCCAGTACCGGGGCAGTATTTGTAAAATAAAACTTTCCGGTCAGGAACAAACGATTTTAGCGGGCCATCAATCAGCCCGCTATTATTAATTATTCCTGTTTTTTAAAACACAGGAGAAAAAATTAAATATAAGCCAAGAAAAATAAGATATTCAACTATAAACATTCAAATAAGCTATTTTATAGGTAAGAGGTGATAGATGTGAAGTTAAGAGGTGCTGATATTTTACTGCGTTGTCTGCAAGCCGAGGGAGTTGAAGTTGTGTTTGGCTATCCGGGGGGGCAGGCCATAACCATTTATGATGCTCTGTACAACTCACCGCTCAAGCACGTATTGGTCCGTCATGAACAAGGCGCGGCCCATGCTGCGGATGGTTATGCAAGAGTTACCGGTAAAACCGGAGTTTGCATTGCGACTTCCGGTCCCGGGGCAACCAACCTGGTAACCGGCATAGCCAATGCTTATATGGATTCCATCCCCATGGTGGTTATTACCGGTCAGGTGCCAACCCATATGATCGGGCGGGATGCTTTTCAGGAGGCTGATATCACAGGGATCGTTATGCCCATCACCAAACACAGTTTTCTGGTAGAACGCACCGAGGACGTTGCCCAAGTGGTTAAGGAAGCTTTTTACATTGCCAATACCAACCGCCCTGGACCGGTATTGATCGATTTGCCCAAGGATACAATGGAAAGAGAAATAGAGTTCGATGGGCCGGCTAAAGAAATGAACATTCGCGGCTATCGCGTTTTGAAAGGTTATAACACGGGGCAGGTGCTCACTGCTGCTGATTTAATCAATTCTGCCCGAAGACCAGTGATATATGCCGGTGGTGGCGTTGTTGCCTCGAATGCAGCCGATGAACTGCTGGCGGTGGCCGAGAAAATGCAGATACCGGTTACAACAACGTTAATGGGTATGGGTGCGTTCTCCGGTTATCATCACTTATATCTAGGTATGCTGGGTATGCATGGTACTCGTTATGCCAATTACGCCATCGGGGAATGCGATGTCTTGCTCGCTATTGGGGTTCGGTTTGATGATCGGGTTACCGGTAAAATCGCGGAGTTTGCTCCTCATGCCAAAGTGATTCATATGGACATAGATGCGGCGGAAATTGGCAAGAATGTTTGTGTTGATGTTCCTATTGTAGGTGATGTCAAAGAGATTCTACAGGGATTGCTGCCGCGCCTCGTTCCTGCAGGAAATCTTCGGGAATGGCATGAAACCATTGAAAGATGGAAAGACGAAAACCCGCTTTCCTATGCAGGCTCAGTTGAAGGCCGCATTCCGCCACAACATATCATTGAAAAAATTAGTGATTTGACCAATGGAGAAGCAATCATCACCACGGAAGTCGGCCAGCATCAAATGTGGGCAAGTCATTATTACAAGTTCCGCCATCCCCGTAGTTTTGTAACTTCCGGCGGGCTTGGAACTATGGGGTTTGGATTTCCCGCTGCCATAGGTGCCAAGGTAGCCCGGCCCGACTTGCCGGTTATTGACATTGCCGGAGATGGCAGCATACAAATGAATATCCAGGAACTGGGCACGGCTGTACAGCACAAACTGCCCGTCATTATCTGCATTCTCAATAATCAATATCTTGGTATGGTACGTCAGTGGCAGACTCTTTTTTACGGTGAACGCTACTCCCATACTGATATGACCTGTCAGCCTGATTTTGTAAAACTGGCGGAAGCATATGGCGCAGTGGGGATGAGGGTGAAATGTATAGAAGAGGTCGACGAAGCGCTGCAAAAGGCCTTGCAGGTCACTGACGGGCCGGTCATCATAGACTTCTGGGTGGATCGAAATACCAATGTATATCCCATGGTACCTCCCGGAGAAGCGCTCAACAATATGCTGGGGGGTGAAGTGGATGGCTAAACATACTCTGTCGGTAACCGTTGAAAACAGGCCGGGCGTATTAACCAAAGTTGCTACTTTGTTTCGCCGTCGGGGATACAATATTGACAGTTTGACCGTGGGTCGGACCGAATCACCTGATATCTCCCGCATGACCATTGTGGTTGAAGGAGACGACAGAATCATCGAACAGGTCAACAAACAACTTCACAAATTGGTAGAAGTCATCAAAATCATTGATATTACCCAGGAAAAAGCGGTAGAAAGAGAATTATCCATGTTCAAGGTCAGAGCGGACAATACCGTTCGCGCAGAAATTGTCCAGATTGTTGATATTTTCCGGGCCAGAATTGTGGATATCGGCAAGAATTCGCTGATAATTGAAGTAACCGGGGATGAAAACAAAATTGATGCGATCGAAGAGTCGCTGCGACCTTTTGGCATCATTGAAATGGTGCGGACCGGCAAAGTAGCCATGGTTCGCGGTAATAAATAAAGAATTTTAAGGAGGATATTGGAAATGGCGAAGATGTATTATGATGCGGATGCAAATCTGGAGCTTTTAAAGGGAAAAACCGTAGCGGTGATGGGATTTGGCTCGCAAGGACATGCACAGGCCCAAAACCTGCATGAGAGCGGTGTAAACGTTGTGGTTGGACTGCGCAAACCCTTTAATGAAGCCAGTCAGGCAGAATGGGATCGGGTTATTGCCGCCGGCATCCAGCCCATGACGGTAGCTGAAGCTGCCCGGCAGGGTGATATTATCCAGATCCTTCTTCCCGATGAAGCCCAGGCCAAAGTATATAGAGAAGAAATTGCCCAGTATTTGACGGAAGGAAAAGCACTGGTGTTCTCCCATGGCTTCAACATTCATTTTGGCCAAATCGTTCCTCCGGCCAATGTCGATGTCTTCATGATTGCGCCTAAAAGCCCAGGTCATCTGGTGCGCAGTGAGTATGTAAAGGGCGCCGGAGTGCCTGCCCTGATAGCCATCCAACAGAACTACACCGGGCAAGCCAAAGAGTTGGCGTTGGCCCATGCCAAAGGCATCGGGGCAACCCGCGCCGGAGTATTGGAAACAACTTTCCAGGAAGAAACCGAAACCGATCTCTTTGGCGAACAATGTGTACTGTGCGGCGGGGTTACCCAACTTGTGAAAACCGGTTTTGAAACCTTGGTGGAAGCAGGATATCAGCCGGAAATCGCTTATTTTGAATGCTTCCATGAACTAAAGCTGATCGTTGACCTGATGTATGAGGGCGGCATGAGCAACATGCGCTATTCCGTATCCGATACAGCGGAGTGGGGAGATTACATTACCGGCCCCAAGGTTATCGGCGAAGAAGCACGTTATGCCATGCAAGAGGCACTGGCAGAAATCCAGGACGGAAAATTTGCCAAGGAATGGCTGCTGGAAAACCAGGTGGGCCGTCCGCAGTTCAATGCACTTAAGAGACAGGGTCGGGAACATTTGATTGAAAAGGTAGGCGCTGAATTGCGTGCCATGATGCCTTGGTTAAAGTCCGGCAATGCCTTGGTCAAAGAAAACAAATAGGGAGTAACCCTTCACAAATACAAGCAGAGGTTTTGATAATCATGAGTGACAAAAACAGGATCTATCTTTTTGATACTACCCTGAGGGATGGCGAGCAGTCTCCCGGGGTCAGCCTCAATGTAGAAGAAAAGGTGGAAATCGCCCAACAACTAGCCCGTCTGGGGGTGGACATCATCGAAGCCGGATTTCCCATTGCCTCCCCCGGTGATTTCCAGGCGGTCAAAACGATTGCCCGCAACGTCAAAGGGCCGGTCATTGCCGGATTGTGCCGTGCTACCCGGGCTGATATCGATCGTACCTGGGAAGCAGTGAAGTATGCGGAAAATCCGCGTATACATACTTTCCTGGCCAGCTCCGACATTCATCTTCAATACAAACTGCAGAAGAGCCGGGAAGAAGTACTGGCCCAAGCTGTGGAGGCGGTGAAATATGCCCGTCAGTATTGCTCTGATGTGGAGTTTTCAGCGGAAGATGCGACCCGCAGTGATCTGGACTATTTGGTACAGTTGGTGGAAGCAGTCATAACGGCGGGTGCCAAGGTCGTAAACTTGCCAGATACAGTGGGCTATACGGTCCCTGATGAGTTTGGGCATTTTATGAAAACTGTTATTGATCGCGTTCCAAATAGTGATCAGGCTATCTTTAGTGTTCATTGTCACGATGACCTGGGTCTGGCCGTTGCCAATTCGTTGGCCGGCGTGTACAATGGTGCGCGGCAAATCGAGTGCGCCGTCAATGGAATCGGCGAACGAGCCGGCAATGCCTCTTTGGAAGAGATTGTTATGGCTTTGTACACCAAGCATGCGTTTTATCAGAAAGAGGTCAATGTAAAATATGAGGAAATTTATCGCACCAGCCGCCTGGTGAGTACCCTGACCGGTATGGTGGTGCAGCCTAACAAGGCGATTGTGGGCAGCAACGCTTTCTCACATGAATCGGGCATCCATCAGGATGGTGTGCTCAAAGAACGTACGACCTACGAGATCATGAGTCCTGAACTGGTGGGCGTCTTTAAAAACAATCTGGTGCTGGGCAAACACTCCGGACGTCACGCTTTCAAGGCACGCATGATGGAGCTCGGCTATGATCTGAGCGACGAAGAATTACAGCGAGCCTTTGAAAAATTCAAGGATCTGGCTGACAAGAAAAAGGAAATCAGCAACGAGGACATTGAGGCTTTGATCAAGGATCAAGGGCGCTCTATTCCGGAGCGTTTCAGTCTGGAATATCTGCATATCTCCAGTGGCACCAACATGATCCCTACCGCCACGGTCAGATTGCGTATTGATAACATGCCTTTTGAATCTGCAGCGACCGGTTCGGGTCCGATGGAAGCAGCTTGTCATGCAGTCGACAAGATTACCGATATCTATGGAAAGCTACTGGAATATAAGCTGCATGCTGTTACAGGCGGCAAAGATGCGCTGGGAGAAGTACTCTCCAAGGTGGAGATTGAAGAAAAAATTTACAATGGCAGAGGCCTCAGTACAGATATCATTGAGGCCAGTGTCAAATCATATATTCATGCCATCAACAAATTTTATTATGAACAACAACTGGAAAACAGTCAGCAAAATTAATCGTTAGTGCAAAAAGGAGGAGCCCTAATGGGAATGACCATCAGTCAGAAGATTCTAGCAGCCCATGCAGGCAGAGAATATCTTGAGCCGGGCGAGTTGATCAACTGTAAACTGGACCTGGTCCTGGGCAACGATGTCACTGCCCCGGTTGCTATTTCTGAGTTTAACCGGCTCGGTCTGCAAGAAGTATTTGATCAGGAGCGGGTGGTACTGGTTCCCGATCATTTTATGCCCGCCAAGGATATAAAGTCGGCCGAACAAGCCAAAACAGTGCGTGATTTTGCGCGTGGGTTTAACATAAAGAATTATTTTGAAATCGGCGCAATGGGAATCGAACATTGTCTTTTGCCGGAACAAGGACTGGTGGGACCTGGGGACTTGGTCATAGGGGCTGATTCGCATACCTGTACGTATGGTGCGCTGGGGGCATTTGCTACCGGGGTTGGCTCAACGGATATGGCCGCTGCCATGGCGACCGGAGAAGCCTGGTTTAAAGTGCCGGAAAGCATCAAGTTTGTCTATTATGGGAAAAAGCCCCAGTGGGTCGGCGGCAAGGATTTTATCCTGCGGGCCATTGGTGACATCGGAGTGGACGGGGCCCGCTATATGTCAATGGAGTTCTGCGGCGAAGCAATTTCCAACCTGTCTATTGACAACCGTTTTACCATGGCCAACATGGCTATCGAAGCCGGCGGCAAAAACGGCATCATTGCGCCGGATGACATCACTTTGGCTTATGTCAGGGGCAGGGCCCAAAGACCCTATACGTTATATCAATCAGATCCGGATGCAGTTTACGCAGAAGTGAAGGAATACGATGTATCCCAAATGGAGCCTTTGGTGGCTTTTCCACATTTGCCGGAAAACACCCGTCCGGTCAGTGAAGCAACCGATGTATTGATCGATCAGGTCGTGATCGGATCTTGTACCAACGGCAGAATCGAAGATCTGCAAACAACAGCAGCCATTCTCAAAGGACACAAGGTTCATCCGGAAATGCGGGTGATTATTTTCCCCGGCACCCAGGAAATCTATCTGGAAGCATTGCGTCGTGGATACATTGAAACCTTTGTTGAAGCTGGAGCGGTTGTCAGCACCCCTACCTGCGGACCGTGTCTGGGAGGACATATGGGAATCCTGGCCAAAGGAGAAAGGGCCCTGGCAACAACCAATCGAAATTTTGTAGGACGTATGGGACATCCGGAAAGTGAAGTGTATTTGTGCAATCCGGCCGTGGCAGCGGCCAGTGCCATCAAGGGAAGAATCACCGCTCCCTGGGAAATATAAAGAATGAAAAACGTAACCGGGGCGGATGTTATGAGTTTGAACCAGGAGGATTGTTTTTATGAAGTTTAATGGACAGGTTTACAAGTTTGGCAATGACATCGATACCGATGCGATCATCCCGGCGAGATATCTTAATACGTTTGATCCAGACGAATTGGCCCGGCATTGCATGGAGGATGCTGATCCTGCTTTTCCGCAAAAAGTAAAAGCGGGCGATATCATCGTGGCGGAAAAGAACTTTGGCTGCGGCAGTTCCCGCGAGCATGCCCCCATCGCCATCAAAGCCGCCGGCGTATCCTGCGTGATTGCCAAATCGTTTGCCCGGATCTTCTACCGCAATGCTGTCAATATTGGCCTGCCCATTTTGGAGTCAGCCGAAGCGGTTGATTCCATTCAGGAAGGGGATCAGTTGGAAGTAGAACTGGAGACCGGCAGGATTTTGAATTTGAGGACCGGAGACAGCTATCAGGCTGTACCTTTCCCGGAATTCATGCGCCAGATCATGGACAAAGGCGGTTTGATTGAATACGTACGGGATAAAATCGCCGAATAAAATCGGTCTATGGCATTACAATGGCTTGGAAGGAGATAAATTTGATGTATAAAATTGCAGTTTTGCCAGGTGACGGAATAGGTGTGGAAATTGTACCCGAAGCCATCAAAGCATTGCAGGCGGTGGGAGAAAAATATGGTCACCAGTTTCAATTTACAGAAGCGTTGGTGGGCGGCGCAGCCTATGACGCGGTGGGCCATCCGCTGCCCGCAGAAACCCTGCAGATTTGCCGGCAAGCAGATGCCGTTTTGCTGGGAGCCATTGGCGGGCCCAAATGGGAAAAGCTGCCGGTCCATTTACGTCCCGAAGTAGGGGCGCTGTTGCCCTTGCGCAAGGAACTTGGTCTTTATGCCAATCTGCGGCCTTGTTTTTTGTTCCCCGGCTTGACCCATGCTTCCACTTTGAAAGAAGAGGTTATCACCGGGGTTGACTTGATTGTGATTCGGGAGCTGACGGGCGGCCTCTATTTCGGAGAAAAATCCCGGGAAAAGACCGACGAAGGTGTCAAAGCCACCGATATTCTGAGTTATTCAACCTATGAAATCGAACGCATTGTGCGCTACGCCTATGAAGTGGCTCGCAAACGCAACCATAAATTGTGTTCAGTCGATAAAGCCAATGTGATTGAAACGTCCCGACTGTGGCGGGAAACCGTGACCGAGCTGGCCAAAGAATATCCGGATGTGGAAACATCGCATATGTATGTAGACAATTGCGCCATGCAGCTAATCCGCAACCCCAAACAGTTTGATGTAATCGTAACGGAAAACATGTTTGGTGACATTCTAACCGATGAAGCTTCCATGCTGACCGGATCCATCGGCATGCTGCCCAGTGCCTCCATCGGAGGAGAAGTCGGGCTTTATGAGCCTTCCCATGGCAGCGCTCCTGATATTGCCGGTCAGAATAAAGCCAATCCGCTGGCCACAATACTGTCTGCGGCCATGCTGCTCAGATATTCGCTGAATTTGGAAAAAGAAGCCCAAATCATTGAGAAAGCTGTTAGTGTTGTCATTGAGAAGGGTTATCGCACTCCGGATCTGCTGGAAGACGGTTGTATTCCGGTTGGCACTGATGAAATGGGTGATCTGGTTGTACGCCAGATAAAAAGTTTGTAATAGAAAAATGTCAAGTAAGGTTGGGGAGGAAACTTCATTGGGAATACGATGTTAGACGTTACGATTTATGACACTACCCTCCGGGATGGCGCACAGGGAGAAGGGATTTCCTTTTCCTTGGACGACAAAATGAAAATTGCCCGCAAACTTGATTACCTTGGCATTTCCTATATTGAGGGCGGATGGCCGGGAAGTAATCCCAAAGATTTGGAGTTTTTTCAGGCCATGCGGGATTATCAGTGGCAGCATGCCCAATTGACTGCCTTCAGTTCTACCCGCAAAGCGGGGGTTAACGTCCGGCAGGACAGTAATGTCAAAGCGCTGCTTGAATCCGGCGTGCAAGTTGCCACGATTTTTGGCAAGGCTTGGGATTTTCATGTCTTGAAAGCGTTGGAAACGACTTTGGAAGAAAATTTGTCCATGGTCAGGGATACTATTGTTTACTTAAAGGAATGCGGATTGCAGGTGTTTTTTGATGCCGAACATTTTTTTGACGGTTTTAAAAACAATCCCGAATATGCGCTGCAAGTACTGGAAACGGCGGCTCGGGCCGGGGCTGAATGCTTGGTATTGTGTGATACCAATGGCGGCAGTCTGCCTTGGGAGATCAGCGGCATCATCGACCAGGTCAAACAGAGAATCAGCGCCCCGCTAGGGATTCATAACCATAATGATTCGGCCTGCGCGGTCAGCAATTCACTGATTGCCGTACAACAAGGTTGCGTGCAGGTGCAAGGCACCATCAACAGTTATGGCGAACGCTGTGGCAATGCTGATTTGATTTCCATTATTCCCAATCTGGAATTAAAAATGAACAAAAGATGCCTGCCGGTGGGCGGACTCAAACATTTAACCGAAGTCGCCCATTACATTGCCGAGGTTGCCAACATGCCCAGCAGCAACAGTCAGCCTTTTGTTGGCCATGGGGCCTTTGCTCACAAGGGAGGTATTCATGTGAATGCCCTGCTCAAGGACGCGTTGACCTATGAACACATCGATCCTGAGCAAGTCGGCAATCATCGCCGGGTTCTGGTGTCAGAATTATCGGGACTCTCCAACCTTCTTTACAAGGCCCGGGAATTAAATCTCGATGTCAACAGTTATAATGCGGAGACCCGTAAAGTAATCAAACAGATCAAGGAACTGGAAAATGAAGGTTTTCAGTTTGAAGGTGCGGATGCTTCCCTGGAGCTGCTCTTGCGCAAAGCATTTGGGCAATATGAAGAATTCTATCAGCTTAAAAATCTAAAAATCATTATGGAAAAGAATGAAAGTGGTGAAATCGTATCCGAAGCCATTGTCAAACTGAGCATTGGAGAGGAGATCGTTCACACCGCTGCCGAAGGTGACGGACCGGTCAACGCCCTGGACAACTCGCTGCGCAAAGCGCTTAACGAAGCCTATCCGGAAATCAATGAAATGCATTTGCGCGATTACAAGGTACGGGTATTGAACGGCAATGACGGTACGGCTGCCAAGGTCAGAGTTTTGATCGAATCGGCCAATCAGTATGATCAGTGGAGCACAGTGGGGGTCTCGGAGAACATCATCGAAGCTTCCTGGCAGGCTCTGGTGGACAGCATTAATTATCTCATGATGAAAAAACAATTAGCCGCCAAGTCTGCACAAGATACTATTTAAAAATTATTTAGGACCACCTGGATTGACTTTGATCCGGGTGGTTTTGTTATGAGGTCGATTCGACATAACTCGAGTTAATTATATGAAACAGTTGATGGCTTAATAAGCCCAGATTTTCTATAATAAAAGAAACAGCCAATTTGTTTTATACTTACGGACAATCATCAGGGAGGTAAAAAATGAAAGCAATGATTATGGCAGCGGGAGTGGGTTCACGACTGATGCCGATGACAGCAGACATTCCCAAACCAATGATTCCGGTTGCCAACCGGCCGTTGATGGAGAATACCTTGCAGTTGTTAAGCCAGCATGGCATCAAGGAAGTGATTGCCAACCTCCATTACCATGGAGATATGATCCGGGATTATTTCCATGATGGAAAAGCGTGGGGAATAAACCTGCTTTATTCGCCGGAAGAAAAATTGTTGGGAACGGCTGGTGGCGTAAAAAAATGTGACTGGTTTTTGGATGAGACATTTTTAGTGATCAGCGGGGATGCGCTGACCGATATCGATCTGGGCAGGTTACTGGAAGAACATCAGCGTTGCGGTGCGCTGGCTACGATTGCCTTGAAACCGGTAGATGAGGTGGAACAATTTGGGGTAGTGGTTACCGATGATGTCGGCCGGATTGTTCAATTTCAGGAAAAGCCACGCTCTGAAGAAGCTTTAAGCCGAACAGCCAATACCGGTATTTATATTTTTGAACCTGAAATATTTACTATGATTCCCGCCGGTGAATTTTATGATTTTGGGAAACAGCTTTTTCCTTGGCTGGTCCAAAGCAAGGCACCTTTTTATGGGATTCCAATTGGCGAATACTGGTGTGATGTAGGTGATATCAAAACCTACCGTCAGGCCAATGCCGATATTTTATGTGGACGGGTAAAGGTTCCCTGGGTGGGCCAGTTGCGTTACGACGATCGGTTAAACGCCGTGCTGATGGGTGAGGGGGCAAGTCTTGGTGCTGATGTTACCATCAAAGGACAGGTGGTCATAGGAGCGGGATGTCAGATTGGAGCAGGAACAATCATTGAAGATTCGGTGCTGTGGAATGATACCGTGGTAGGGGAAAATGCGATCATAAAGGAGTCTGTAGTTGGCTCGGTCTGTCATATCGGCAAGGGTGTCACTTTAAGCCCCGACAGTGTGGTGGCCAGCGGAACGTATTTGCCGGATAAATAATTTCTCGCTCAGGCAGGAATTTGTAATATTTTGGACAATATATATTACATCATGATTGGCCATAGTTATATCAGAATTTAACTTACAGTTGTTGTCTGCTGTCAGGAGAGGGGTAAAAATGAAGGAAAACAGTTTGAAATCAAACCACGTACAAGACAGTCATCGTCTGTTGGTCATTGCCACCCTTATCATCTTTGTCCTGGCCAATATCATATCCTTATATCTTTACCTGAGCGGCAAGGGATCGACCCAACTTAGCCTCCGGCTGATCGGCCTGGAAATGCTGGTCATATCTTCAACGCTTGCCGTAACAGCGGCAATCATCAAATACTTCCCCAACCGTAATTGGGTCAAGTATTTGACTGTGACCATGTTTGGCATATGTATCCTATCGTTTGATTATGTCATGAGCGGCGCACCAGAGGTGTTTGCCAATTTCTATCTGGTCATGGGGATCAGTTTGATTTATTTGGATATGAGTGTTTCTCTTTATGCAATTATTCTTTCCTTGGGATTACATACATTGTTGGTAATGACTGTTCCTGATATCGTTTATTCGCAAAATTTCGTTTTGTCAATGGCAGTACGTTATGCAAGTTTTATCTTTTTTGGAATTGTGGCCGGATTCATTGCCTCGGTAGTAGCAAGGCTTCTGAAAAAATCGAATGCAAAAGAACAACAGGCGACCGCATTAAATGAAAAACTGCAATATATGATTGCCGGTGTGGCAGACCAAGCGGATCGTTTGGCCTTGTCTGCGGCTGCCCTGTTTGACTATTCGACCCAGACGGACCAATCAGCCCATCAAGTCAACAACAGCGTATCCAGTTTGTCTGTAGCTGCTGCGGAAACAGCGTCCTTTACAAGCAAAAGTGCTCAAGTCAATCGCCAGATCTCCATGGCCTTGGAGAACGCGGGCAATAATGTGCAGGTCGTCAGCAATCAGACAGCCGGTTTTGGGCGAATCGTAGATGAAGGCATCAATGCCATGCGCGAACAAGACAATATGATGCAGGAAAGCCTGGAAGCCCAGGAATCAGTTAGCCAAGCGGTGTATATGTTGGGAAACAAGTCGCAGGAGATTGAAAGCATCGTGGAACTGATTACGGCAATTGCCAACCAGACCAATTTACTATCCTTGAATGCTGCCATCGAGGCTGCCCGAGCCGGCGAAGCCGGACGAGGCTTTGCGGTGGTGGCGGAGGAAGTGAGAAAACTGGCCGAGAACTCAGCCCAGGCAGCCCGTGATATTGCCAGGTTGATTACTGAAATTCAGCAAGGTATCGTTTTAACGGTAAAAGAAATAGACCACTCCAACCAGCTTTATAACCAACAGGAGCAGGCTGTCAATATGACCCGCCAGATGTTCAGTCATATTGAAGAAGGTGCTCACAGTATAACGGATGCCATCCAGGAAGTATCAGCTGTGCTGGAGGAAGTACTGAGTTCAACGGATGAAATGGTTCAGAACATGGACAATGTTGCTGCCAACAACGAGGAGTCTGCGGCCAGCATTCAGGAAATCGCAGCGCTTTCCAAACAACAGACGGATGAGGTGACTTCTATTGTTGAAATGGCCCGGAAGTTGGCCGAGTCATCAGAACAGCTTAAAAAACTGGTTGGTCATTGACAATCTTCCTTTTATGAACATAAAAGCGGCTTTCCGAAGACAACTCGAAAAGCCGCTTTTTTCATAGAAATGATCCCCGCTTATTCAACCCCGGACTGCAGTTCCAGAAAATTGGCATCCAATTCACTTATATTCACTGCCTTGATCTGGGAGAGGCTTTGCTCATCGACCGGGGTCATGGTGAAAATCCTGAATTTACCTTGCTCCTTGATTAAAATGGCAGCTTCCATGCCTGCTTCCTTGGATTTCTCCATAAACTTGTAAACCACCACGGCACTGTACGTACCTTCTTTGGTATAGGGCTTCAAGATTTGAATCGAAATATCCCGGGGCGCGTCATACATCGATTCCACTTCACTGATTACCTGAAAGAGATTTTCTTCTATTTCTGCCCGCTTGGTCAACAATTCAACAGAATCCATATCCGCATACTGAGGCAGCAGACGCACCGCCCAGAAAACGCTGAGATTGCTGGACACCGTCTTGTAATCACCCGTGAAATAAGCTTGGTAAAAATTCTGTACCGTCTTTTCAGGACGGTTGGGATCCCAATAAGCTGCATAACCGTATAAAGCGGCCAATAATACTACGATAACAAACCATATAAAAACTGGTACCTTTGCCCGGGGTGTGTTTGCCAAAACTGTTTACCTCGCTTTCTATTTCCAAATCATACAGATATATTGTACTATTTTAAAATGGATTAACAAAGCATAATACGAATATGATGCCGTGTTTTTGGATTAATGTTGCTTGATGGAGGCGGACGGGACATGAAAAAAGTAATCGTGATTGGAGCCGGACCGGCCGGGATGATGGCTGCCGGAATGGCAGCTTTGGGGGGAGCTAAAGTAATCCTGGCGGAAAAAAAGTCCCGGGTGGGAAGCAAACTGAAAATCACCGGCAAAGGGCGCTGCAATATAACCGCTGCCGTAGATCAGGACAGCCTGATCAAAGGGCTCCCGGGCAACGGAAAATTCCTATACAGTGCATTGCACCAGTTTTCCAATAACGATCTGATCAAATTTTTTCATGAACGTGGGCTGGAAACCAAAATTGAAAGAGGCAACCGAGTATTTCCTTGTTCTGATCAAGCCCGGGATGTGGTCGAAGTTCTTCAGCATTTTGTACAGCAGGCTGGCGCGGAAATAAAAACCTCGCTTACAATCAACCGCTTGCTGGTGGAAAATGGGCGTATCAGGGGGGTGGACAGCAACCAGGGATTCCTGGCGGCAGATGCAGTAATCATCGCCACCGGAGGGCTTTCCTACCCCGGAACCGGCTCTACCGGTGACGGGTACAGGCTGGCGCAGGATTGTGGGCATTCCCTGGTTGAGCCCCGGCCCGGTCTGGTCCCGCTGGTGATCGAAGAGAGCTGGGTCAAGGAATTGCAGGGGTTGAGTCTGAAGAATGTAGATGCGACAGCTTTTACTGCTGCCGGCAAGAAAATAAATCAAGATTTTGGGGAGTTACTTTTCACTCATTTCGGGCTGTCGGGTCCGATCATTTTGTCCATGAGTCGTGATATTGGCGAATATATTTATCGCCGGCAGCAAAAAGTCATTCTGAAAATCGACCTTAAACCGGCGTTAAATGAGGAAAAGCTGGATGAGAGATTGTTGCGTGATCTGGACAAGTATTCCCGTAAACAGTTTAAAAACAGTTTGCATGATCTTCTTCCGCAAAAGATGATCCCGGTTTTTATTGCCCTGTCCGGCATTGACGGTGACAAACCCTGCCATCAGATCAGCCGGGGGGAGCGGCTTAAGATGGTCAATCTGCTCAAATATTTTACCGTTACGGTGACCGGTACTCGCCCCATTGCCGAGGCCATCGTTACGGCTGGGGGGATAAGCGTCAAAGAAGTTGATCCGCGGACCATGGAGTCTCAACGGGTCAAAGGACTTTATTTTGCCGGCGAAGTACTGGATGTGGATGGATATACCGGAGGATATAATTTGCAGGCAGCTTTTTCAACCGGCTATGCAGCGGGCGAGCACGCTGCGCGTTGACTTGCCTTGTTTCATCTGCTACTATGTAGTTTGATCATTGCATAGTTAAAGCAAACTGACTGGAGGAATTGTAAATATGGTAAAAGATATGGTTTTATATAAGGGTTCATCCGATTATATCGTATCTGATGACTTGAGAAACAGTGTTAATATTGCCATTGCGCTGGGCAAACCTTTGTTAATCAAAGGCGAACCTGGTACCGGCAAAACGGTCTTGGCTCAGAGCATCGCCGATGCCCTGAACAAGGAACTGATTATTTGGAATATAAAGTCCACCACCAAAGCCCAGGAAGGACTTTATGTATATGACACGGTCCAGCGCCTGTATGACAGCCAATTTGGAGACCATGACGTGGCCAACATCAAGCAGTACATAAAGCTGGGCAAACTGGGTGAAGCCTTTCAATCGGAGCAACAGGTGGTGCTCCTGATCGATGAGATTGACAAGGCCGATCTGGAATTTCCCAACGACTTGCTCTGGGAATTGGATCAGATGACTTTCTATATCCCCGAGACCAAGGAAACCATCAGTGCCAGGACCAGACCGATCGTAATCATCACCAGCAACGCGGAAAAGGAACTGCCGGATGCTTTCCTGAGAAGATGTATTTTCCATTACATTGCTTTTCCTGAGCCGGATGCCATGGAGCAAATCATTCGTGTCCATCACCCCCATGTAGAAAGAAAACTTCTGGAACAGGCTATGGAAACGTTTTACATGCTGAGAAACATCCCCAATATCCAGAAGAAGCCCAGCACCAGCGAACTGATCGACTGGCTGCAGGCTCTGGTGGTGGGCGGTATCAGCCCCAACAAGATTAAACAGGAATTGCCCTTCCTGGGAGTTTTGTTAAAGAAAAATGAAGATTTGGATACTTTGCTCAATCAGCTTTACAATAAAAACCAGAATAAAGCCCAGCCCCGCATGGGCGGCAGCTATTATCGTTAAATGACCTGCCTGCCCGCCGGTGCAGACCGTTTGACAGGCAATGGATGAATTCTGCATATAGAGGGACAACATATGTTTACAAAATTTTATTACTATCTGAAACATTTCGGCGTGCCCGTATCGATCAATGAATGGCAAGCCTTGATGGAAGCCTTGGACATGGGTCTGGCTGGTTCCAGTCTGACCGGATTTTATCAGCTTTGCCGGGCCCTGCTGGTTAAGACCGAAGCCCATTATGACCGTTTTGATCTGGCCTTTGCCAGCTATTTTGGGGATATCGAAACCCCGGAAGGATTGCCCGACAAGATTTGGGAATGGCTCAACAAGGAACTGCCGCAGATAGAAATTACCGATGAGATGAGACGCAACCACATGCAGATCGACTTGGATGAGATGAAACGCATGTTGGAGGAAAGACTGCGGGAGCAGACCGAAGAACACAACGGCGGCAATCGCTGGGTAGGCACGGGCGGAACCTCTCCTTTCGGCCATTCCGGCTATCATCCCGGCGGAATCAGGGTCGGAGGAGATTCCCGCAATCAGTCAGCCGTTAAAGTAGCAGGCATGAGAAGATTTCAGGAATTCAGAACCGATGAGACGCTGGGGATCAGACAATTTCAGATTGCACTGCGCAAACTGCGCCAGTTTACCACCCGCCTGGACGGGGTCAAGGATGAATTGGATCTGGACGGGACCATTGACAAGACCAGTCAAAACGCAGGACGTTTGGAACTGGTTTGGGAGCGCCCCCGGGTGAATGGCATGAAAGTGCTGCTGCTGATGGATGCAGGCGGATCAATGATTTCCTACAGCCACCTCTGCAATCAGTTGTTTACCGCAGTCAATAAATCCAATCATTTTAAAGATCTGAAGGTATTTTATTTCCATAATTGTATCTACGATTGGCTGTATCATGATTCCAGTTGCAGCCAGAGTGAATATACCGATACCGAATATGTGCTGCGTACCTACAGTAAGGACTATCGGGTGATCATTGTCGGTGATGCCAGCATGGCCCCGTATGAATTAATGCGGGTCGGCGGGGTGATCGATTGGGATCTGCACAATGACCAGCCCGGGTTTGAGTGGTTAAAGAAGATCCGCAAACAATTTGAGTATTCCGTTTGGCTCAACCCGATCCCCGCCAAGTACTGGGACTGGATGGACGGATCATACACCATCAAGACCATCAGCTCGGTATTTCCCATGGAAGAGCTGACCGTGGAAGGGCTGGAAAGAGGCATTCGCCGATTAAAGAGCAAGCAGTCGACCGGTGCAGCACTCAGTGTAAAATAAGTCAATAACCGATCAGCAATGCCAAGACGTCCAATTGACAGGGGCGTCTTTTTTCTGTTGTCAGCGCAATAGCTCAACCGGCTTTCCGGGTCAACAGAGCCTGGTGACTGCACCGGTGGTTTAAACCACCGGTTTTTTTATGAGGCCAATAATAAAATCCAGGCAACGCACAAAATTTCCAATTCCCTGCATATATATAATATTATCCTTTAGTTTTGCATCTGGTGCTGCTGGCATGAATAAAGGAGGGATATGGTTGAACAGTCACTTCCATTCGCTTATACAAAAGGATCGACAGGAGAAAAGGCATGAAAGCTGGGAGGGAACCCTCCTGGATTATCTGGAGGTAGTCAAAGAAAAACCGCAGTTGACAATGCTGGCCCATGAAAGAATGTATGAAATCATTGCCGCCGCCGGTGTGGATACCATTAAAACGGAAGATCACCCCCGACTGCGGCGTATATATGGCAATGATATCATCAAGCGCTATCAATTTTTTGAGCAGGACTTTTTTGGCATCGACAAGGTGATTATGGAGATCGTGCGCTACTTTCATTCGGCTACCATGCGGGGCGAGGAATCCCGTCAGGTTCTGTATCTGGTAGGCCCGGTAGGCTCAGGGAAATCCTCGATTATGGAAGCTTTGAAGCGGGCCTTGGAAAAGAGCCCTCCCATTTATACCCTGAAGGACTGCCCCATGCGGGAAGAACCTTTGCATCTTATCCCCAAACATTTGCGGCCGGATTTTGAAGAACTGCTGGGCGCGAAAATCGAAGGGGATTTGTGCCCTATTTGCCGCTACCGCTTGATCAATGAATATGACGGAGAGTACGAACGGTTTCCAGTAAGGACAATGGGTTTTTCCATTCGCGGCCGCAAAGGCATAGCGGTCGTGCCGCCGGTTGACCCCAATAACCAGGATGCCTCGGTATTGGTCGGCTCGGTGGATATTTCCAAAATGGATCTTTATCCCGAAGACGACCCCCGGGTTCTCTCCCTAAACGGAGCATTTAATGCCGGCAACCGGGGACTGGTCGAGTTTATCGAAATCTTTAAAAACGATGTTGAATATCTGCATACCATCATCACGGCCACCCAGGAGAAATCCATCCCATCCCCCGGCAAAGGCCCCATGATCTATTTTGATGGGATCATTCTGGCCCATTCCAACGAGGCCGAGTGGAACAAATTCAAATCCGACCATACCAACGAGGCTATCCTGGACCGGATCGTCAAGATCGAAGTTCCCTATTGTCTGGAGTTGGATCAGGAAGTAAAGATCTATCAAAAGATCTTGAAAATGAGTAAATTCAAGGCTCATATCGCCCCCCATACACTGGAGATCGCTTCCATGTTCGCAGTGATGAGCCGGCTGGTCCCCTCCAACAAGGTGGACAGCATTACCAAAATGCGCATCTACAACGGGGAAGAAATCGTGGTCAAGGATTCCAGCCAGCGAGTAGACATTCAGGAATTGCGTGATGAAGCCGGCAAGGAGGGACTGACCGGGATATCCACTCGTTTTATTATGAAAGCCATCGACAACGCTTTGTCTGAATCTGAATGTGACTGCATCAATCCGATTTTGGTGATGGAGGCCCTGGTCAAGGCCATTCGGGCTACCGATATGAGTGATGAAGACAAGAAGAAACTGCTGGTCTTGCTGCAGGAGACCTTGAAGCAGGAGTATCATCGTATTTTGGAAAAAGAAGTGACCCGGGCATTCATTCATGGCTATCGGGAACAAGCCGAGACGCTCTTCAACAATTATCTGGATCACGCCGAAGCCTATGTCAACAAAACCCGGATCAAAGACAAAAACACCGGCGAAGAACTGGATGTCGATGAAAAATTCCTGGAATCTATCGAAAGCCAGCTGGGGATTAGCGGGACGGCTGCCAAGGGATTCCGCAATGATGTCACCGCTTATATGTTTTCCCTGCTGCGCAATCAGGTCAAGATCGAATTTGGCAGTTATGAACCGCTCAAAGAGGCCATCGAAAAGAAATTGATCAACTCGGTACGGGAACTGTCCAGGGTGGTTACCCAGGCCCGGGTGCGTGACCAGGAACAGAAACAGAAGTATGACGCCATGGTGGAAGCGATGCGGGACAATGGTTACTGTGAGCATTGCTGCAACGTCATCCTCAAATATGCTGCCAATAACCTGTGGAAGGATTAGGGTGAAGTAATGGCGATATTTCGGGAGCAAAAGCGTGCCGGCCGGGATCGCAGTGCGGAAGACCGCCGCCGTCACCGCCAGTTGGTGGAGGAACATATCAAACGCAACCTCGGCAATATCATTGCCGAGGAGAGCATTATCGGCCAGAGCAAGGGGAAAACCTTCAAGGTCCCTATCCGGGGATTAAAGGAATACCAGTTTATATACGGAGACAACCATCCCGGGGTGGCCGGCGGCAAGGGTGATGAGAAACGCGGGCAGAGAATTACCGAGACCAACCGGCAGGTGCCCGGGTCTGGGGACGGAGCCGGCAGCATCGAAGGTGAGGAGATCTACGAAACGGAAATCACCCTGGAAGAACTGGTAGAATATCTCTTCGAGGATCTTCATCTGCCTTTTATGGAACGCAAGAAATTTTCCCTGCTGGAAACGGAAACCACCAACAAGCGCCGGGGAATCCAACGTAAAGGGATCCCGCCGCGGCTTTCCAAAAAGCGTTCCATGATGGAACGGATTAAAAGAATGAAATCAGCCCAGCGAGTCAATGAGGGTGAAAATGAAAACCAAGTCCTCCAGCCGGGGGAGCGTTTTCCCTTCAGTGAATATGACCTGCGCTATCAGCGTCTCAAGGAGCAGACCAAGCCGGAGTCCAATGCGGTGGTGATCTGCACCCTTTTGTGACCAGTAGGCGTTATTAAGAGAAAATTAAAGGGAGGTTGTTATAAATTAGCTTTATCGTAATAATTGGTTTTTATTTAGTGGTTTTTAAAGGTGTATGTCTTTGCGATTACATATTAAAGTAGAGAGATTTAATGTTGATCAGAGTTTAAAGGATGTGAACTCTATTTTTCGAAAACGGATTTATACGAAATGTTAAAATCCATACATTTTGGGGAAAATCAATTGCATATCAGCTAGAACGATGATATTATAAAGAACAAAAGTTCTGAAAAAGGTGCTATGATATGAGAGTTAGAATTATAGAAACGATTGAACAATGGCACATACTTAAAGCCGCTTTGATAGAAAAAGGATATAAACTATGGCAGACGCAATTTTCATATGATGCCCCAGAAGGCTATCGCGCATGGTTCTGGAAAGATGATAAGCAGGTGGAAGTAGCCACGCATAACCAAGAAATACAAAGTGATATTGTTAGCTGCAGATATTTAAAATCATATACTAATAAAGATAACCAAAAGAATAATTGTGAGATAGGATTCACTTCTAAAGATGAGGAACAAGAATGGACACTTGCCGCCAAAACCATTCTGAAAAATAATAGGAATGCTTTTGACCGACTCGGAAAAATATAATGCTTTCCATTCCTCTGTCCTTCATAATTTTGGAGCTTTAATATATATTTTTGTAAGGGTGCAAATTTGAATTTATGGATGCCTCATTATATCGCAGTTGCAGCACATCGGGGGGGGATCGGATGTGTGAAAATGAGTTTACTCAATTTAAATCTCTGAATTTTTAAACAAGACATACTAGCAGTCTATGGGGTTTTGTCGATAGCAGAAATAATTATTATATATTTTTTATTGCGTGCAGTTTTAAAACAAAGTCTGATGATTTGGTCTATTAAATATATTCATATACAAAGATATTCCCAAATTAGGAGCATTCCTGTAATCCTTAAAAGCGGTCTTTGAAAAAAGAGACGCCCACCAATACAATTGAATTGTGCTGAATCACGCAAAGATGGCACAAAACAATTGAAAGAGAGGCGTCCCTATATGAAAAATACACAAAATGAGAAGATTTCGCAAATCAAAATTACAACCTTGGTAGTA
>Ga0209607_1000550_pt1 | contig 33393 bp, 34 predicted proteins | sample AD_UKC117_MetaG_FD_184413 | JGI IMG/M metagenome (GOLD analysis project Ga0209607, IMG submission 184413) | Active sludge microbial communities of municipal wastewater-treating anaerobic digesters from Hong Kong - AD_UKC117_MetaG (SPAdes)... | ecosystem: Engineered > Bioreactor > Anaerobic >... | reverse complement strand
TGTCGCAAGTAACCCTTGTGGGTGTTCCAGTGCACTACTTCCACGGGGTTGAACAGGTTCGTCGCGGTTCCGGCATGCACAGCCCATGCCAGGAACTCATCGAGGTGATCGATGTAGTTCCACGCCGAGCGCAGAACGGCCAGGCGGAACTGCGACCAGTCCACCGTTACGTCGTCCCACGCCGCCAGCGTCGGTTGCAGACCGGCGGCATCGAGAGCTGCGATCAGCAGATCCTCGTCGACGTCTTCTTCGGGGAGTTCTCGGCAGGTAACGATGGCTACGCTCACGCTGGCTACTGTCCCGCACTTCTGCGTGGTGTCGCAATCGCGGGCCCTTGGTTCTGTAGGCGTTGGAGTTAGGCACAGCCGTTGGAGACACGCACACCCGTTGGACATCCACGGCCGGTGGTTCTCCAACGCCTGTACCGATGTCCAACCGATGTACCCAACTCTCACCCCTGCGCCGAACGCGGGCCTGCCGAGAGCGCGCCTGCGCCGGGCGCAGGCACCAACGCCCGGACACACCACGACCCCCGCCCGGACGAACCGTGACGGGGGCCGTAGTGGTGAGCGCAGATCAGGACGGCGAAGAAGCTGCCTCCGCCTCGGCCTGCACCGCGATCGGACGCCGCTTGCTGATGACCACGGCGATGACCACGATCGCCAGCGCACTCAGCGAGATCGCCCAGCCGAGGGCAGCGTTGCCATCGAGCTTGACCGATACAACTGCCGGAGCAATCAGCAGTGCCACCAGGTTCATCACCTTCAGCAGCGGGTTGATCGCCGGACCGGCAGTGTCCTTGAACGGGTCACCGACGGTGTCACCGATCACAGTCGCCTCATGTGCCGGCGAGCCCTTGCCGCCGAAGTTGCCGTCCTCGACGAACTTCTTGGCGTTGTCCCAGGCACCACCGGAGTTGGCCAGGAAGACCGCCATGAGGGTACCTGTCGCGATCGTGCCGGCTAGGAAGGAGCCGAGCGCTCCGATACCCAGCCCGAAACCGACCGCCACGGGGGTCAGGATGGCCAGCAGGCCAGGGGTGCTCAGCTCACGCAGTGAGTCGCGCGTGCAGATGTCCACCACCTTGCCGTACTCCGGCTTCTCGGTGCCCTCCATGATCCCGGGACGCTCCCGGAACTGCCGGCGCACCTCGAAGATGATCGCCCCGGCGGCGCGGGCCACCGCGTTGATCGCGAGTCCGGAGAACAGGAACACCACGGCCGCACCGATCAGCAGACCCACCAGGTTGCGGGGGTTGGACACGTCGAGAATGCCGAGGTATTGCGGAGCTTCCAGCGCGGAGAGTTCGCTCAAAGCGCCGCCCGCCGCCGTGGTCACCGCATCGCGGAAGGCACCGAACAAAGCGGTCGCCGCCAGTACCGCAGTCGCGATCGCAATGCCCTTGGTGATCGCCTTGGTGCTGTTGCCCACCGCGTCCAGGCTGGTGAGCACCGCGGCGCCCTCGCCCTCCACGTCGCCGGACATCTCCGCGATGCCCTGCGCGTTGTCCGACACGGGGCCGAAGGTGTCCATGGCCACGATCACACCGACGGTGGTGAGTAGCCCGGTGCCAGCCATCGCCACGGCGAACAGGCTCAGCGTGATCGATCCCGAGCCCAGCAGGAACGCCCCGTACACGGCCGCTCCGATCAGCAGCGCCGAGTACACCGCCGACTCCAGACCCAGCGAAATGCCGGACAGGATGACGGTCGCGGGACCGGTCAGCGAGGTGCGGGACACGTCGTCGACCGGCTTGCGGTTGGTCTCGGTGAAGTACGCGGTGAGTTGCTGGATGGCCGCGGCCAGGATGATGCCGATCAGCACCGAGGCGATCACGATGAATCGGGGGTTGATCACCTCAAGGGTGGTGACATCCAGCGCCAGACGCCCGCGCACCAACTCGAAGTCGGTGAGCTTGACGAAGCGGTCGGGCAGCCACAGGAAGGCCGCGATGGTGACCAGCACCGCCGAGGCGATCGCGGAGATGAAGAAACCGCGGTTGATTGCGCTCATGCCCGAACGGTCGCTCGGACGCGGTGCAACGGCGAAGATTCCGATGATGGCGGTCAGCACGCCGATCGCCGGGACCACCAATGGGATGACCAGGCCGAGGCTACCCAGAGCCGCCTGACCCAGGATCAGCGCTGCGACAAGAGTCACCGCATAGGACTCGAACAGGTCCGCGGCCATACCGGCACAGTCACCGACGTTGTCACCGACGTTGTCCGCGATGGTCGCGGCGTTGCGGGGGTCGTCCTCGGGAATACCCTGCTCCACCTTGCCGACGAGGTCGGCACCGACGTCAGCGGCCTTGGTGAAGATACCGCCACCAACACGCATGAACATGGCCAGCAATGCCGCGCCGAAGCCGAAGCCCTCGAGCACCTTGGGGGCTTCACCCTTGTAGACGAGCACCACGATCGCCGCGCCGAGCAGTCCCAGGCCGACGGTGAACATGCCCGCCACGCCACCGGTGCGGAATGCGATCCGCATCGCCTTGGGCTCGCCGCTCTTGCCCTCACGGGCTGCCGCTGCGACGCGCACGTTCGCCCGCACAGCCAGCCACATCCCGACGTACCCGGTAACCGCGGAGAACACGGCGCCGACCAGGAAGAAGATGGAGCGACCGATGCGTTCACCGGTGGTGTTCGCGGGAAGCAAGAACAGCACGAAGAAGACGATCACTGCGAAGATGCTCAACGTCTTGAACTGCCGGCTCAGGTAGGCCGATGCGCCTTCCTGGATGGCCGCAGCGATGCTCTTCATGCTGTCGGTGCCTTCGTCGGCAGCGAGGACCTCGCGGACGAGCAGTCCAGCCACGACCAACGCCACCAGCGCTACGAGCGCTACGACGATGACTGTGGTGTAACTGCCGCCGGACAAGGTCACTTCGCTGACTGCGAGAGTGCCTGCTGACATGTGTGCTACTCCTCGGATTCAATGCGGACACCGCTCAGGATCCCCCCTGACTCGGTGCCGAGTTGGTGCCGGCCCCTCCCAGGACCGACCGATGGCGCGAGTCTACCTGTGGGTAACTTACGTCCCCCTTACAGGTGCCGCCGTGTCGGAAACACCCGGTTCACGGCTGTGCGTCCGGCACACCATCACGTCCGGTCGGCGTGGGTCACCCCGCCCATGACATGTGCAGGACCTGGGTTCCGTCGGGTCGGTCCTGCAACCGGGCATCGCCAACGAGCCCGCGGATCACGGCCATCGCCAGGGCGGAGTCCTCCTGCGCGGAGTCCCCTGACCGATCCTCGACCTCGATGACCAGGCCGCTTTCGCTGTCGGTCATGCGCATGGTGACGGGCTCGTCCAGCAGTGCGCCTGCGTGCCGGGTCACGGCGCGTCCTACCGCCTCCCCCACTGCCAGTCGGACCTCCTCCACCGCGTCGTCGGTCAGTCCGATCCGACGGGCAGCTGCGCACGCCACCATCCGCGCCACCCGGACCTGGTCGGTACGCGCGGCGATGGTCAACGAGCTGGTGGCCATCACGTCACCGCTTCTGCGACCGTTTCGAAGATTCCGACCTGCTGATCGATGCCGGTGAGTGTGAAGACCTTCGTAATGCGGTCACTGGAACTGGCCACCCGCAACTCCCTGCCCGAGGGCCGCATCGACGCCACGGCGGAAACGATCACCGACAAACCGGTGGAGTCCATGAAGTCAACGGCAGTGAGGTCCACCACGATGAGTCCGTCCTGTGACTCCACAGCGCGATCAAGATGTTCCTGCAGCATCGGCGCCGTGTGCAGGTCCAGTTCGCCCACCGCACTGACGACTGTCGCCGCCCCCGACTGTTCCGTGCTTACCTGCAAGTGCATCTCGCCTCCTGCGTCCGCTTCGGCCGTGTGGATCCGGCGATGCCGGTCGCGACCTTGCCAAAGCCTAGTCGGGCGGGCCCGCCCGAGCCAGTGCCTCGAGCCGCACGTGCCGTCCCGCTAGCACCAGCACGTCCCGCTCGGCCCGCACCGAGAAGTCCGGTCCTGCCTGTTCACATGTCACCAGTGCGGCTCCGTTGGCCCGCGCCACCGCCGCAGCCGGCGCGCACTGCCCGGCGTGGGCGGCAGCCAGAGCGGCCAGGTCGGCCGCTGCCGAGACCTGCGCCCGCGCCACCGCGATTCGGGTCATCTGGAGCACGGCGGCCGTGAGTGCCAGCAGCAGGACCAGCATGGACACCAGCACCACCGTTGCCGCCCCACGATCGTCCGCGAGCCGCCTCACCCGGATTCCAGCGGTGTCGTCGCGCTGGCGCGCAAGGTGAAGCCGGGCAACATTCCCTGTGCGCCCACCCGGCGACTGACCTCGAACGAGACCCCCTCAGGTCCCCGGTCGATGGACATGTCAGCATCCGGCAGGATCGCGGCGACCTGCGCGCGAGCCACCGCTTCCGGTTCGCCGCGGGCCAGCAACCGCGCTCCGGTCCGGGCGGCCTCCACCACTTGGACCTGGGAGGCCCCGATGCCGGTCAGCGCCACCAGGCTCAGCACCAGCGGAACGACCGCCAGCAGGCCCACCGCGAATTCGGCCGTCACCATCCCCTCGGAGCCGGACCAGCGACCCGCGCGTATGCGGTGGTGCAGCCGGACTGCACCACCGCCGCGCACAACAGCAGGCGTCGTCACAGGATGAACGAGAACGCCTTCTGGATGACCTCCCACAGGACCTCTTGCACGTCCGGGGAACTGAGCAACTTGACCAGGATGCCGCCGAAGCCGGCCGCGGCCACGGTGCCCACCGCGTACTCCGCAGTGGACATGCCGTCCTCGGATGCCAGGCGCTGGATTACAGCCTCCATTGACTACCTCCTTGTGGGTTGCACCGCCCCGAGCGGGGTGGTGTATCCACCGTGCTGCCATTGACCGTCGCGTGGGGGCCACCGACCGGATCTGGGGATAGCGGCCGCAGCCGTCCACAGGGACCGCAGCGCTGCGTCGACCGGCATTCAGAACAGGCTCTGAACCATGGAACCGATGATCGGCACGACCGCCAGCAGGACGAAGGCCGGCAGGAAACACAGCCCCAGCGGCGCCACCGCTTTGACGCCGACCGCGCGCGCCCGCCGTTCGAGTTCGCCGGCTCGCTCGTAGCGCATCTGCTCGGCACACGCGACCAGGGAACGGGTCAGCGCCCCGCCGGACTCGACTGACCTCAGCAGGACGCGTCCGACCGGGGCAAGGACCGCGTCCTCGAGTAGCTCCGCGAACGTGTCCGCGTGGGTGGCCCCCATCGCGTGGCGTCCCGCGCACCTACCCAGCACACCGGCGATCGGTTCACCGAAGGCGTCGGCCACCACCGCGATTGCCGTCCACAAGGGCGCGCCGGCGAACAGGCACGAGGCAAGGCAGTCCACGGCATCCGGGGCCTGCCGCGCGAGCGCCTCCCGCCGTGCGGAGTCGTCCGCGGCCAGCCTCGTGAACAGCGCACGGGCACCGACTCCCACGGCGATGCCGGCCAGCAGACCGAACCAGCCACCGAACAGAACCGCCGTGCCGAGCCCGGCCACCAGCGCTGCCCCGTCCTGGGCATGCAGCCTGCTCGGCGCCTTGGGCACATCAGGTGCCACACGCAGGCGGCTGCCCGGCGGCACGAGCAGCCACATCCCCAGAGCCAGCAGCATCAGCGGCAGCAGCCTCACAACTGCCTCTCAATGCTCGACACCAGTCGACGCATCCACACGATGCCCGCGGCCTCCAACGCGATGGCAATGATCAGGCAGCCCAGACCCCAGGGTGTGCCCAGGAGGAATCCGATGGGGTCGGCGCCCATCAGCAGGCCCATGCCCACACCGACTGCCGGTAGCACTGCCAGAACGCGGACCGTGCCCCGCGGACCGGCCAGCTGCGCGGCCACCTCGCGGCGCAGTTTCGCCGACTGCTCGGCTGCACCCACGAGTCGGTCCAAGGCCGATGCGAGCGCGGCCCCGGAGCCCTCCGAGACCTGCCACAGCGCGGCCAGCGACACCAGTAGCGGATGCTCGGTGCCTTCTTCGCGCAGGGCCGCGGGTACGTCACCGCCCATCCGGCACACGGCGACCGCGTTCGCGCAAAGGCGGGGGTCGCCGGTGGCCTGCACCGCACGCTCGAATGCCGGTCGCAGGGCGGACCCGGCCTCCAACTCATCACGCAGTCCTGCCAGAACCTCCACCACCGATGCCGAGGCGGTCCGCCGCCGTGAGGGGATGGGCAAAGCGGGCAACACCCACCGCCGCTCTGTCAGCCGCCAGCGCGAACTGGGGACTACCAACAGCACCCCACCGAGCACGATCATCACCAGCGCGGTCACTTTTGCAGCCTCGCGGCGGCGGCACCAGCGATCACCTGGTCGTCACGGAAGATCGCCGCGGGCACTGTGCGCACCAGGCCGTCGCCCCCGCGTTCCAGCACAGCGACTCCAGCCACCCGGCGCATCCCTTGCTCGTCGCGCACGACGTGCACCACCGCCTGCAGACCAGCGGCGACCTGGGCGTGCACCCCGTCCCGGTTCAACCCGGCCGGCATGGCCAGCGACTCCAAGCGAGCAGGCACATCGGAGGCGCTGTTCGCGTGCACCGTTCCACAGCCGCCCTCATGACCGGTGTTGAGTGCTGCCAGTAGATCGACGACCTCACCTCCGCGAACCTCGCCGACCACGACGCGGTCCGGGCGCATGCGAAGAGCCTGGCGCACGAGGTCGCGCATCGTGACCGCACCCGAGCCCTCAGTGTTGGCGGGTCTGGATTCCAGACGGACCACGTGCGGGTGGTTGGGACGCAACTCCGCGGAGTCCTCCACGATCACGATCCGATCGTTGGGATCAGCCGCCGACAGCAACGTGTTCAACAGGGTGGTCTTTCCCGATCCCGTGCCACCGCTGACCAGGAACGCCGCCCGCCGGCGCACCAGCCCCTCGAGCACCGGCGCGGCGGCCTGCGGGATCATCCCCACCTCCACCAGGTCCGCCAGTGTGAACACCTGCCGGCGCGGCACCCGCAGCGACAGACAGGTGCCCTGCGGACTGACCGGCGGCAGAATGGCATGCAGCCGGATGCCGTTGGGCAGCCGCGCGTCGATGAACGGAACGCTGTCGTCGAGCCTGCGTCCCGCGCTGCTGGCCAGGCGCTGCGCCAGTCGACGCACAGCCGCCTCGTCGGGGAAGCACACCTCGCTGCGTTCCAGGCCCTGACCGGCGTCGACCCACACTTCGTCCGGAGCGTTGACCAGGACATCGGTGACACCTTCGCGTCGCACCAGAGGCTCCAACGCCCCGAGCCCGGCGATCTCCGTGCGCAGCGAGGAGACGACCTCGACGATCGCGGCTTCCGGCAGCACCAGGCCCTCATCACGCAGTGCCTCGGTGACCGATACAGCACTGGCAGACCAGCCCTTCGCGGCCAGTCGCCGCCGCACCCTTTCGACCAGGGCTTCCGGCGGCGGGCTCACGCCAGCACGTCCTTCAGGATGCCGTCACCGGCGCGGGCCAACGGAGTGCGGCGGCGGTGTCCGGGCGGCTCCCCGCGTTCCAGTCGCTGGTCCAGGTTGCGGTCGGCGGCCACAGCGGCGAGCACGGGCAGCCCCAAGGCCTCGCCGATGTCCTGGCTGGCCAGTCCCCCGGGGTTCGGTCCCCGCACCACCACTTCACACACGGGCAGTTCCAGTCGGTTGACCATCCGCCGTGCCGCCCGCACGGACCGCACATCTGCGGGCACCACCATGAGGACCCGGTCGCAACGACCGAGCACCTCCCGCTGGAAACCAGCGGTCGCCCGGCCGAGGTCCACGACCGTGACCGGTGTGGACAGCCGCGCGGCGTCGACGACCGCGCAAGCGATGCCCGGCTGCAGGCTGGTGTGCACCTCGTCGGCCCATCCGAGCAGCCGGATGCCGTCGACCTGTCCGATGGTGCTCTGCAGCGACCGGGCCGGGATGCGTCCGGCGCCGGCCCGTACCTGGTCCCACGTGAGGCCATCGAGGTGATCAACGCCGAGTATCACCGCCAGACCGCATCCCAGTGGATCCAGGTCCAGCAGATACGGGGCCAGGCGCGCCCGGACGGCGGCAAGGGCCAGCGCAGAGGCGAAGACTGACGCGCCGGCACCCCCGCGGCACCCGAGCACCCCGACCACCACACCCGAGGTGATCTCGGCACCGGCCTGTTCGACCCGGTCGGTCAGCCAGCCCTGTTCGCCCGGCGGCGTCACGACCGCCTCCGCGCCGATCTCCACGGCCAGGCGCCACACATCGGGATCGGGATAACCGAACACCACAACACCGCAGCGCCGGGGCAATCCAGCCGCCGCCACTTCGCGCAACTGGTCGACACCGACCACGACCACGCCGGCATGCGACCACCGGGCCGAGGCCGCTGCGATCTGCGCGCTGACGTCCACCCTGATTTCGGAGGTGGAGGCCAGTGCGAGCAGGTGATCGACGTTTTCAGGATCCGCGCAGATCAGCAGGACGTCGGTCATCCATCAAGGCTCGCCGGTCGACGCCGCCGCACCAAGGGACCGCAGCCAATCTGTGGATGAATCGGTCCGACATGTGGAAGGCTCCCGCAGGGGGGGATGCGGGAGCCTTCGGGGCCGATGTTTGGGGGGGAAATATCGGCCCACGTCCTATCGGACACTCCCACTATCACCCGCAACGCGACCCGATGCAAGCGTTCTAAGGAAGGGTTCACTTACTCTTAACAAAACCGTCCGGATGGATGATGCCGCGGGCGCCGAACGGCCCAGGTCAGCGACGACCTGTGACACGATGTAAAGGTGTCTGAGCGCGCAGCAGCCTTCTTCGATCTGGACAAGACGATCCTGGCGAAGTCGAGTTCGCTGGCCTTCGCCAAGCCCCTGTACGACGGCGGGTTGATCGGCCGCAGCGACGTCCTCAAGAGCGCCTACGGGCAACTGGTCTACCTGACCTCCGGCGCCGATCACGACCAGATGGAACGCATGCGCGTCTACCTGTCGAAACTGAGTGCGGGCTGGGAGGTCGAGCGGGTGAAGGCCATCGTGGCCGAGACCCTCGACGGGATTGTGGAGCCGATCGTGTACCAGGAGGCGGTCAAGCTCATCTCCGAACACCAGGCCGCCGGCCGCGACGTCATCATCATCTCGTCGTCGGGCACCGAGATCGTGGAACCCATCGGGACCCGCCTGGGCGTCGACAAGGCCATCGGGACCCAGATGGTGATCGAGGACGGCAAGTACACCGGCGAGGTGCTCTTTTACGCCTATGGCCCGGGCAAGGCCGATGCCATGCGGGCCCTTGCCCAGGACGAGGGCTACGACCTGGCCCAGTCGTATGCCTACAGCGACTCCTACACCGACCTGCCGATGCTCGAGGTCGTCGGCCACCCGTTCGCCGTCAACCCCGACGAGCAGTTGCGCAGGGTCGCCCGCGAGCGCGTGTGGCCGGTGCTGGAGTTCGCCAAACCGCAGGCCATGAGCCACACGATCAGCCGGGAACAGAAGGCTGCGGCCGCTTCAGCTGCTGGAGCCGTCGCGCTGGGCCTGGCCTGGTACACCAGATACAGGCGTCACCGCTGACCGATCCAGCTGTAGCCGCAAGGGCATGCCGTCGTCGCCGTCCCCTCCGGTGCGCGTGGCGAGGACCTGGTGCAATTGGATCCGGTTGCGCGCAAAGCCCCATTTCGACGCCGCAAGGTACAACCGCCACACGCGTGCCTTGCGCAGACCCACCTCCTGCACCGCCTCGTCCCAGCGCTGCTGCAAGTTGTCCAGCCAGAACCCCAACGTCCGGGCGTAGTGCAGTCGCAGGTTCTCCTCGTGCTGGACCTCGAGGCGCTGCCGCTCCATCGCGTCGATCAGCACCCCCACGTGAACCAGTTCCCCGTCGGGGAACACATACCGGTTGATGAAGCCATTGCGGGTCAGCGTGCGCTGCGACGGGTCGGTACGGGTGATGCAGTGGTTGAGCAGCCTGCCCCCGTCGACGAGTTTCGAGTGCAGGAAGCCGAAGTACGCCGGGTAGTTGGCCTTGCCGATGTGTTCGGTCAGCCCGATCGACGCGATCCGGTCGAAGCCGGATTCCCGTACCGCACGGTAGTCGCTGTGCCGGATGTCCACGAGACGGTCGAGCCCGGCCTCGGACACGGCGCGCTGGCCCCAGCGGGCCTGCTGTTCGGACAAGGTGACCGCGATCACTTCGACGCCGTAGTTGGCCGCCGCATGCAGGGCGAAACCACCCCACCCGCATCCCACGTCCAGCACCCGCATACCCGGTTCGAGCTGCAGTTTGCGGCACACCAGATCGAACTTCTCGACCTGCGCCTGCTCCAAGGTGGCGTCCTCACTTTCGAAGACAGCGCAGGTGTAGGCCATCGTCGGGCCGAGCACCCACTCGTAGAAGCGGTTGGAGACGTCGTAGTGGTGCGAGATGGCCTGCGCGTCTCGGCGGCGGCTGTGTCGGCCGCCGTTGACCCGGGCCTCCTCCGGCGGCGGGGGCGGCTTCTGCAGCAAGAAGGGCGCGAAACGCCGGGCCAACCGCGCCTTCTCCTGCCAGGAGATCTCCCGCACCGCGGCCTGCGCCAACCGGTCGAAGGCTGTATACAGGTCGCCGGTCACCTCCAGATCGCCAGTGACGTAAGCACGCGCCAGACCCAGTTGTCCCGGCGCCCCAAGTAGCGCCGCGATGGCCTTCGGCGACTTCACCTCCAGCCGGACGTCGGACCCGAGCCGACCGCCCTTGCTGCCGTCATAGGCCACGAACTCCACGTCCGCGTCCGGACCGGCCAATTGATCGAACGCCTCCGCGATTTTCATGAGCCCTCCAGGCACGTCTTCTCGTACAGGCCCGCGAATCGCCCCTGCGGGTCATATCTGGCCTTGAGCCGCGCGTACTCGCCGCCGCCGTAGATCTCGTAGAACTGTTCGCGGGAGTAGAACGACGTCGAATACAACGACTTGCGCCCGCCGAGGTCGGCCACCTTTGCTTCGATACGCCGGTTCACCGCCCCGGCCCGCGGGTCGGCTCCCCGATCGAGTTCCACCCGCGACCAGAAGCCCACATTGACATAGGTCGTCGCGGGATCGAACTCGTACAGGGTCCAACGACGGGCGGGGTCCCGCTGGCGCAACGGGCACAGCCACACCGGGGAGATCCCCACCTCGCGCTCGAAGAAATCCATGAACTCCGCGAGTGCCTCGACGGGCACCTCCACGTCCTGCACCACGATCTCCTTGGGCGCCCGTCCGCGCAGGGCGTCGATCCTTCGCGAGAATCCCCAGCGGCGATCCGCGGCGATGATCTTCCAGTACACATCGCTGCGCTTGTAGCGGTCGGGCCACACCCTGCGCACCGCGGACCTTTGCACGCCGAACGCCGACGAGCACCAGAACCAGTCGGTGTCCCAGCGCCACAGGTAGTCGTGCACGGTCAAGGCATCCACTCGGTGCTCGCGCAAAGACCGGTAGTAGATGCCCTGACCGGTGTAGTCCGACGGCTGCCCGGTGTGCGCGTAACGGCCCAGCGTCAAGTACATCTCGTCGCGGCCGAACATCGTCGCATCCATGTAGTCCACGGCCTCGCCGTCGAAGCGGCGCTGGCCGGTGACCTGCGCCATCGCCGCGGCCAGGTCCAGCACGTCATCGAAGCGGATGTGGCGCAGCCGGATGAACGGCGCGACGGGTTCGAGTTCGATCTTCAGCCGCAGCGCGTAGCCGAGGCTGCCGTAGGAGTTGGGGAAGCCGAAGAAGAGGTCCTCGTTCTCGCCGCCCGCTGTGGCATGCACCACGTCGCCACTCCCGGTCAATACATCCATGCCGAGGACGGACTCGTGCGGGCAACCGTTGCGAAAACTCGCCGCCTCGATACCCAGCCCGGTGACCGCACCGCCGAGGGTGATGGTGCGCAACTGGGGGACGCACAGCGGCACCAGGCCGTGCGGCAGCGTCGCGTCGACCAGGTCCTCGTAGGTTGTCAGCCCGCCGACCGTGGCGGTCCGGTTCGTCGGATCGACTTCGAAGACGCCGTCGAACGCCGACAGGTCGAGGTGATGGTCCGACGGCGCTCGTGCCCGGAACAGATTCGACGTGGACTTGCGCAGGCGAACCTTGCCCTGGGAGCCGGCCAACTGGGCCCGCGCCGCATCGGCGGCGGTTGCGAAGTCCAGGCCCTGAGCCACGGGAATCAATGCTAGAAGCGCACACCCGGGATTCCAAGGGGGTGAGGGCCAGGTGGGGCAAGAAGAAACCGGGCCCGAGTGAACATGCGTGCTAAGTGGCCGGTCAAGCCGGCCGATCCCGACGTGGGGTGCAGCGCCGCGTGGGTACCCGGACCCGGTTGTCGATGGCCTGGGCCATCTGGTTCCTTTCTACACCGATCCTCGACGCCGTGGACAGGGTTCTTGAGAACACGCCGAGACTTTCACCCGACATGCACCCGTTGCGCCGGCCTCACCTGCGGGCAGGGAGGGCTGTTGGTCCAGCCCAAACGATGAGGGCGACGTTGTTGGGCGGTTGCGATGCCCGAAGTGCCCAACAACGTCGCCCTCGGCCGTTCGACCTCACCGTGCACCTCAAGGCCCGTCCGTCGGCGGCGAGTCTGTGGACAGCCCTTCGGCGAAGCCGGGCAGGTAGCGCATCAGTTCCGAGCGAACGGCAACCGTGGCGTTGAGCCCGCTGAGAACGCCCACCAGTCCGAGCCACACCCGATGAGTGAACAGCTGCTCGGCGGGCATGTTCATCTGCAGCGCAACCGCGAAGTCCGGATTACGCGGATCGTTGATCCGGCCGAATTCCGAGCGCAGCCATTCCCGGGAGTAGGTGAACGTCTCGTGTCGCGCCGGCTCAGTGAACGGCGACAGGTAGTCGGCGAGCTTGTCGACCTCCAACCGCCGGCCGGGACGAATGAACCCGTCGTCGCGCAATCGGCGTGCGACCGCGCGGTCGTCCCCGGCCAGCATCCCGGCGATAAGCCGACCGAACGTCTGCGGCAGCCCGCCGGGGGTCTGCAGGACGGATCCGAAATCCAGCACGCCGAGCCGGCCGTCGACGAGCCGGAAGTTGCCCGGGTGCGGGTCGGTGTGCAGCAGCCCGACACGTCCCGGGCTGACCAGGAAGAAGCGCTGGTACAACTGCCCGGCGAGGTCGCGCTCGGATTTCTCACCGGTCAGTGCCAGTCGCGCGAAGTCGGTACCGCCGAGCCACTGCGAGATCATCACCCTGGACGTGGCCTCCAGCACGCGCGGAACGGTGACCTCCGGGTCGTCCGCATAGGCCTCGGCGAACCGGTTCTGCCAGGTCGCCTCCTGCTGGTAGTCGAGTTCTTCGCCCAGCCGGGTGCGCAACTCCGCGACCAGCGGGGGCATCGCCATCCCGCGGGCCACCAGCGACGTGGCGCGCAAGGCGAACGACAGCGCGCGCACATCTGCGGCCATCACCTCGGCGATCCCGGGGTACTGCACTTTCACCGCGACATCGGTGCCGTCCACGAGTACGGCCCGGTGCACCTGGCCGATGGACGCGGCGGCGGCAGGGTGTTCATCGAAGGATGCGAAACGGTCGCGCCAGTCAGGACCCAGGTCCTGGTGCAGAACGGGTTCCACCTCCGACAGCGGCAGCCCCGGGTTGTCCTGCTGCATCGCGGTCAGTGCCGTGCGCCAACTCCCGTCGGGATCCTGCGGGAACAGCGTTTCGACGGTCGACAGCAACTGCCCGGCCTTCAGCGCCCCGCCCTTGAGCTGGCCGAGGACCCGCCGGGTGTCGGCGGCTGTGGCGGCCCGCGCGGTGTTGCTCAACTGGGTCCGGTCACCACCGCGCACCACCTGCCAGCGCACGCCCACCGACCTGCCGAGGGCGCGTACGGGCAGCATGGAGATCGCCGTCGAGCGGCGCAGGGTGGACCTGGACACGGGCACCAGTCCAGTATCGCGCGCAGCCGCCGTCGTCCGTGGTCACTGCACCAGCGCTGCCAGCCCTTCGGTACCGGCAGCCACCGCCGCGCAGTAGAACCTGACCCAGGCGGCGACGGCTTCGGGCTGCCCCGTGGCGTACCCCCGCAATGTGCGGGCATAGGTCGTCCGCCCTTGGGTATGCACTCCCGCCTCGGGCACCGACCAGTTGTCGGGGTCGATGCCGCGGCCCGCGAGGACCAGGCGGTCGACGGCGCGGGCCACCAATCCGCTGCCGTAGGTGAACGGCTGCAGTGTCATCAGTTCGGCGTGGACCACCGCCGCGACCACCAGCGCCGGCGCCGACGTGGGCGCCGTGATCCGTTGGGCCAACGCCGTCAGCCGGGCAGGGACCTCCTGCGGCGTCGGGCTTGTACCGAGGTGCAGCGGATCCTGCGGCTCACCGGTACGGGGTCGTCCCACATCCTCGGGTGTGACCGGCACGGCGACCAGTGTGTGCATCTTCGCCAGCGCCTGCAACGGGGCGCGCTCCCAGACCGGGCCCAACGAAGGCAGTTCGGCGTACATCGCGACCACACCCGATGCCGCCCTGCCCATCGCGGTGTCGTCGCCGGCCTGCCCCGCCTCCCAGACCTTCCACTCGATCTCGATCCCGTCGATCCCCGCCGAACTGGCAGCACCGGCCAGTGCCGAGCGCCGGGACAGCTCCGAAGCGGCGCCGCGCAACTTCCGGTCCCACAGCATCGCGTCGAAGGCCGCACGGGAGGAATCGGCGGTTTCTTCGACCTCGGGCAGCGCGGTCACCGCAGCGAATACGTCCACCCGTCCGACGCTACGTGGGCCACGATCCGCTGTTGTCAGGTGGTGCTGACCGACGCCTGTCCTGCTGGGGTCGGCGCGCAGCAACCCCGCAGGACTGGTCCGACCCCGCTTGCACCTACGTGCCATCACCTGATCGGATAGGAGAAACCCAGGGAGGTCGCATGTCCGACGAGGCACTCGAGAACTTGCTGCACGAGAACCGGGTGTTCCCGCCTGATCCGCAGTTCGCCGCGTCGGCGAACGCGACCGCCGAACTCTACGACCAAGCCGAGGCCGACAGGTTGGGCTTCTGGGACACCCAGGCACGGCGGCTGCAATGGCAGACGCCCTGGGAGCAAACACTCGACTGGTCCGATGCGCCCTTCGCCAAGTGGTTCGTCGGGGGGCGCCTCAATGTGGCTGTGAACTGCGTGGACCGCCATGTCACCGCAGGTTTCGGGGGCAAGGTCGCCATCCACTTCGAGGGCGAACCCGGGGACACGCGCACGGTCACCTACGCGGATCTGCAGGAGCAGGTGAACAAAGCCGCGAACGTGCTCACCGACCTCGGGGTCCGCGCCGGTGACCGGGTGGCCATCTACCTGCCGATGATCCCGGAAGCCGCGATCTCGATGCTGGCGTGCGCCCGCATCGGCGCGGTGCACTCGGTGGTGTTCGGTGGGTTCAGCGCTGAGGCACTGCGCAGCCGGATCGACGACGCCGAAGCCAAGCTCGTGATCACCGCCGACGGCGGCTACCGGCGGGGATCGCCCGCCGTGCTCAAACCCGCGGTCGACGAGGCCGTCGCCCAATGCCCGTCGGTGGACAACGTCCTGGTGGTCCGGCGCACCGGACAGGAAGTCGCGTGGACAGACAAAGACCTCTGGTGGCACGAGACCGTCGATGCAGCCAGCCCGGATCACAGCGCTGAGGCCTTCGACAGCGAGCACCCGCTGTTCATCCTCTACACCTCCGGCACCACCGGTAAACCGAAGGGGATCCTGCACACCACCGGCGGCTACCTGACGCAGACCGCGTACACGCACTACAACGTGTTCGACCTCAAGGACGGCGACGTCTACTGGTGCACCGCGGACGTCGGCTGGGTCACCGGCCACAGTTACATCGTGTACGGACCATTAGCCAATGGCGCCACGCAGGTGATGTACGAAGGCACCCCCGACACCCCGCACAAGGGTCGCTGGTGGGAGATCGTGCAGAAGTACGGTGTCAGCCTGCTGTACACGGCACCGACCGCGATCCGGACCTTCATGAAGTGGGGCAACGACATCCCGGCGCAGTTCGACCTGTCCAGCCTGCGCCTGCTGGGCAGCGTGGGTGAGCCGATCAACCCCGAGGCCTGGATCTGGTACCGCGACCACATCGGCGGAGGCGACGTGCCCATCGTGGACACCTGGTGGCAGACGGAGACCGGCGCGATGATGATCAGCCCGTTGCCGGGGGTGACCGCGTGCAAACCGGGCTCCGCGATGCGCCCACTGCCGGGGATCAGCGCCGACGTGGTCGACGACATGGGCGAACCGGTGGGGCCCGGCGGTGGTGGCTACCTGGTGCTGAGCAAGCCGTGGCCGGCGATGCTGCGCGGGATCTGGGGCGACGACCAGCGCTACAAGGACACCTACTGGCTGCGATGGCCGCAGTACTACTTCGCCGGAGACGGGGCGAAGTACGACCAGGACGGCGCGATCTGGCTGCTGGGCCGCGTCGACGACGTCATGAACGTGTCGGGTCACCGGATTTCCACCACCGAGGTGGAGTCCGCGCTGGTTTCGCACCCGCTGGTCGCCGAGGCCGCCGTGGTGGGTGCCACCGACGAAATGACCGGCCAGGGCATCGTGGCGTTCGTCATCCTGCGCAGCGACATGCAAGCCGGGGACGATGCCGTTGCCCAACTGCGCCAACACGTCTCCCAGGAGATCGGTCCCATCGCCAAACCGCGCCAGATCATGCTGGTCGCCGAACTGCCGAAGACCCGTTCGGGCAAGATCATGCGCCGCCTCCTGCGCGACGTGGCCGAACACCGAAGCCTGGGTGATGTGACGACGCTGGCCGACCCGGCCGTGATGAACCTGATCAGTGAGGGCCTCAGCCACGGTGACGACTAACGAACAGCGGCAATCGGCAGACGTGTTCGAGCAACTGCCGCTGACCGAACGCGTCTGGGTCCTGCGCCAGTTGCGCGACGAGACCGTCGGTGGCGGGCTGCTCATCATGGCCGCGCTGATCGCCCTGATCCTGGCGAACTCCCCCTGGGGCGACGCCTATCAGGAGCTCAGCGATTTCACGATCGGTCCGGAGGCGCTGAACCTCAACCTGAGTCTGGACAAGTGGGCCGCCGACGGACTTCTCGCGGTGTTCTTCTTCGTCGCCGGACTCGAGCTCAAGCATGAGTTGGTCAAGGGTTCGTTGAGCAAGCTGTCGCAGGCGGCGGTGCCTGTGGCTGCCGCACTGGGCGGCATGATCGTCCCCGCGGCCATCTACGCCGCGGTCAACCTCTCAGCCACCGACGGTGATCCCGGCGGCTGGGGGATCCCGATGGCCACGGACATCGCGTTCGCGTTGGCGGTGCTGGCTGTGGCCGGTCGCCGGCTGCCGGTGGCCCTGCGCGCCTTCCTGCTGACGCTGGCGGTGGTCGACGACCTCGGAGCGATCACCGTGATCGCGATCTTCTACTCCGACAAGTTCGAGCCACTGGCTTTCGCCGCCTCCCTGCTGTGCATGCTCGGGTACTGGTTGGCCCAGCGCGCGCGCATCACCTCACCGCTGGTGTATCTGCCCCTGGCATTCCTCGCCTGGGCCTTCATGCACGAGGCGGGGGTACATGCGACCGTGGCCGGTGTCGCGCTGGCGATGCTCACCCGGATCAAGGAGGACCCCGGCGAGCACGAGGCGCCCGCCGAGCGTGTTCAGCACATCGTTCACCCCATCTCCGCAGGGTTCTGCATCCCGGTGTTCGCGTTCTTCGCCGCGGGTATCGATCTTCGGGGACAGAGCCTGACCACGGCGTTCGAGTACCCGGTGGCCATCGGCGTGATCCTGGGACTGGTCGTCGGCAAGCCGATCGGCGTACTGCTCGGGGCCTGGTTCACCGCACGGTTCACACGGGCCTCGTTGGCCAAGGGGCTGTCCTGGCTGGACATCACCGCCGTCGGCATGCTCGCCGGGATCGGCTTCACCGTCTCCCTGCTGATCGCCGAGCTCGCCTTCGACGATGGCAGCGAGACCCAGGAGTACGCCAAGATCGCCATCTTCGCCGCCAGCGTCATTTCCGCGTTCTTCGCGATCATCGCCTTGCGCATCCGGGCGCGCTCCTACCGGCAGATGTACGACGTGGACGAACGCGACGACGACCAAGATGGGATTCCGGACATCTACCAGACCGAGCGCGGACTACCCTGATCCCATGGCGATTACCGAGAAGCAGACCGACCCGGGCATCATCGAGCTGGTGCGGTCGGCGGCTGCCGACACCACCGAGTTGGTCAAGCAGCAGATCGAACTGACCAAGGCCGAGGTCAAGGAGAGCGTCAAGACCGCTGGCTCGTCGTTCGGCATGATCGCGGTGGGGTTGTTCATCCTGCTGCTGGGCGTGATCTTCCTGCTCGTGACCCTCGCGTACGTGCTGGTGCAACTGGGTCTTCAGGTCTGGGCCGGTTTCGGCATCGTCACCCTGGTGCTGCTGCTGGTCGGCGGGATCATCGCCCTGGTCGGGATCCGGCGCTCGAAGACAATTCACGGCCCCGAACGTTCGATGGCCGCCCTCGAGGCGACCAAATCCACGTTCAGCGGCTGACGGGGTGCCTCTTGCGGTCACGCCGTACGAGGCGATCCACGCGCAGGGGCCGTGGACCCACCGACTCGTTCCGGCCAACGGTGCGCAGTTCCACCTCGTAGAGGCGGGCCAGGGCCCGCTGGTCATCCTGTTGCACGGGTTTCCCCAGTTCTGGTGGACCTGGCGGGAGTACCTGCCCGCGCTGGCCGCGGCCGGCTATCGGGCGGCGGCCATGGACCTGCGCGGATACGGTGGCTCCGACCACTCCCCGCGCGGCTACGACCCCACCACGTTGTCCAATGATGTCTTGGGAGTCATTGCTTGCCTCGGCGAACCGTCGGCCGTCATCGTCGGTCACGGCTGGGGCGCACACATCGGATGGACCGCGGCGCGGCGCTCGCGGATGGTGACCGGGCTGACCGCTATCTCCGCGCCCCACCCGGTGCGTCTACGGGAGTCGGCGCGCCAGCAGCCGCAGTTCCAGGCGTGGCGGTACGCCTTGCGCTACCAGTGGCCGTGGCTTCCCGAGCGGGACTTCGCCACGGACAATGCTTTGCGGGTCGCGGAGGTCCTGGAGTCCTGGTCGATCCAGCGGCAGTGGCTCACCCCCGAGGTCTCCGACCGCTTCCGGGCGGCGTTCCTCATAGGCAACACCGCGCACTGCGCGATGGAGTACCACCGATGGGCCTGGCGCAGTTACGTGCGCGCCGATGGCCGCCGGTTCAACACCTTGATGGCCGCGGAGCCGATCCAGCAACCGGTCCTGCACATCCACGGCCGACAGGACCCCACCGTCCTGGCAGCCACGACTACCGGCAGCGGCGACTACGTGGCGGGGCCCTACGATTTGGCGCCGATCGACGAGTGTGGGCATTTTCCGCACGAGGAGCGCCCGGAGGTCGTGCTGCCGATGCTGCTGGAGTGGCTGGCCGCGCACGGGTAGGCGACTCGCCAGTCGGTGCAGATAGCGCCAGCCTGCACAGCCGTTGGACTTACGCACAACCGTTGGACATCGGTACAGCCGTTGGACTTGGACGGCCCGCGCAACTCCAACGCCGGTACCCAACTCCAACATCCGTACCCAACTCCAACGCCTGTGCTCACCATCAGGCCGCGGCCCACCAGCCGAAGGACTCTCTACCGCGAGCAGGTCCCGGTCTCGACCGGGATGTTGCGGTCGGAGGCGTTACGCAGGGCCTGGCCCACACTCTTGTTCGTCAGCGCGAACCCGGTTCGCTTGTACTGCTGTGAACTGGCGAAGATGACACCGGCGTACCGTCCGTCGCGAGTGAGCAGCGGACCGCCGGAGTTGCCCGGGATGACCCGGCCACGCACGACGAAGATCTCGCGGGGTTTTGTGGGTTTGCCGTAGATGTTGTCGGAGAACACCGGGCTCTCGGAGGTGCGGGTGACGATGCGCGCGCTGCGCAGATCCAGCGGGCCGCCTCCCGGGTAGCCGGCGATGATCGCCGGGTCGGCGTCCTGCACTTGCCGGGAGGCCTCCAGCGGTCTGACACCGAGGCCGGGGACGAACAGCACTGCGAGATCGAGGTCGGCGTTGAAGTACACCACGTCAGCGCCCCATGAACGGCCGTCGGAGGCCACGACCCGGACCTGACTCATCCCAGCCACGACATGGGCGTTGGTGGCGATGCGGTCGGTGGTGTACACAAATCCCGAACCCGTCGAGCCCTGGCCACATGCGGGCGTGGGGCCGGAGACGCGCAGCACGGATTGGCTGGCGACAACGGCGGCATCCGACACGTTCTTGGGCGGCTTGGGCACCTTGTTGCCGGGCAGGCCTTCGAGGCCGAAGAAGACTTCCGGCAGATGCACCTGGTCCAGCAGTTGGCGCACCGAGTACGCCAAGTCGGTGGCCTGTGACGGAGCGAGGCGCTCGACCTGCTGCAGCAGCGCCGAGGAGCGCACCGCCGACGCCAGTGTGGGGGAAGGCAGGGACGCCACGGTGGCAGCCACCAGCCACATCGCGATGAGCCCGGCGAACAGGCTCATCACAGCGCCGGCCGCAGCATCCACGATGCGGGCGGGTCCCACCTGCAGCGCCATCCACAGCGGACGTCCCAGGGTGACCACAAGAGCGTTGCCCAAGCCCACTCCGGCGAGCACCACACCGACACTGATCGCGGCGGCGGCCGGGCCCAGCGCGCCGAGGTTGTTCAGGATCCAGGGAAGGCTGGCTGCGGCGAGAAGTCCGCCGCCGATGGTGCCCACCAGGGACAGCGCGCTGCGCACCAACCCCTGATGCCACCCGATGAGGGCGACCATGAGCAGCACGCCGAGGATGATCAGATCCACTATCCCCATGGGGTGATCCGATCGCGCGAGGCCGTCATCATGTCCATCCGATGTCCACGATACGTCCCGGATCCCAAGCGCGCTCCCAACCACCGAGCGCGAGGATGCGGTCCAGCAGGTGGGCGGTGAATCCCCAGACCAACATGTCGTGCACGGTGAAGCCGGGACCGATGTACCCGCTGGGGTGCCGAACGTTCACCCGGTTGCCGGGATCGGTGAGTTCGGCGATGGGGACCCGGTGCACGTCGGACACCTCCGCGGGATCCATCGCGCTGACTGGTGTGGGTTTGCGCCACCAGCCCAGAACCGGGGTCACCACGAAACCGCTGGGCGGCAGCCAGACGTCCGGCAGGCAGTGCAGGACGTCCACCCCGGACGGTTCGAGACCGGTCTCCTCCTGCGCCTCGCGTAAGGCTGCTCCCACCGGCCCGTGGTCCTCGGGGTCCTCAGCCCCACCGGGGAACGCGGGCTGACCGGCGTGCGAGCGCATGTCCTGCGCGCGCTGGATGAGTAGCACGTCCGGGCCGTCATCGCCATCGCCGAACAGGATCAGCACCGCCGAACGGCGACCCGACTCATCCGGCGGGGAGAACCGGGCCAGTTCTTGCGGGTCGAGGTCGCGGGTGGCCACCACGAGCGGCCGGAGCCACCCCGGGACATCCGCCGGTGACTCCTGCTGGCTGTGCGCACCTCCCCAGCTCATGGCCGCTTGATCATCTTCTCCGCGCGGACCGGGTCCTGTTCGCCCAGATCGCGCGAGGGGCACAAGCGGGCCACCGGACATGCCCCACACGCCGGTTTGCGGGCGAAGCAGCAACGACGACCGTGGAAGATCAATCGATGCGAGACCATGGTGCGGTCCTTGCGCGGGAACAGCGCGTCGAGGGCGTACTCGATGCGAACCGGATCGGTCTGCGTGGTCCATCCCAGCCGCTGCGAAAGCCTGGACACATGGGTGTCCACGGTGAATCCCGGCTGGTCGAACGCGTTGCCCCGCACGACATGCGCGGTCTTGCGCCCCACTCCGGGCAGAGTCGTCAGCGCCGACATGGGCCGCGGGATCTGTCCGTGGTACTTCTCGCAGACGCGGGCAGCCATCGCCTGCAAAGATGCGGCCTTGTTGCGGAAGAAGCCGGTGGAGCGGATGATCTGCTCGAGGTCGGCCCGGTCCGCGGCGGCCAGTGCGACCGGATCCGGATACCGCTCGAACAGGGTCGGCGTCACCTGGTTGACCCGCTCGTCGGTGCATTGCGCGCTGAGGATCGTGGCCACCAGCAATTCGTACGCGTCGCGGAAATCGAGTTCGCAGTGCGCGTCGGGATAGACCTGTTGCAGGATCCGGTCCACGGCTCGGGCTCTGCGTACCAGCGCGACCGGGGGACGTTGTTCCACCGCCCCAGGGTACGCGCCCGGGGCGTCGAGATTCCGGCCACCGTTGGGCATCGGCCCGTGCGACGCCACCCGGTCGGAGGACACCCGTTGGGTGCAACCACACGATCGAGTGGTCAGGCTGACCGGTGATCGGGCCGATAGTGCCAGCATGACAACGTTCCAGGAGGTGCCGGCGCTGCTGGCTGAACTGTCCTTGGACGATCTGCGAATCCTGCGCCACCACCTCTCCGACGAGGAGAGCCGGGTGTCCTACTGGCGCCGACTGTTCCAGGCCCGGCTGGACATGCTCAGTCGTGGCAACGAGGTGGACACCGCAGATGTGCGCTCTGCGCTGCAGGAAGTGTCCAGCGCCCCACGACGCTGGCAGGCCCTGGGGCTGCATCCGGCCGACATCGACACCTCGATGCCCGAAGCCCACTCGCTGTGGAGTCAGGTCGTGGACCCCGACGACGAGGAACAATGCGCCGCGTACACGGCACTGTTGCAGGCAATGGAGCAGTCGTTGTCGACCAATCGTCGGGCGCTGCACCGCCAGATCGATGCGGTGACAGCCGAACTGATCGCCCGATACCGGACAAATCCGGCACTTGCTCTGACCGCCCTACCGACCCAGCGACGTAACGCTTAGGTCAACGCCGGGCATGAAGGCCGGTTCCTGGGCCACACTGTCAAACGTGGATGACGTCTTACGCCAAGCTCCCCTGTTCACCGCCCTGGATGAAGAGGCCGCCGCCGCTTTGCAAGCCTCGACGGTCGAGGTCCGCCTGGCCAAGGGCCAGGACCTCTTCCTCGAAGGTGAGCCCGGCGACCGGATGTTCGTCATCACCGAGGGCAAGGTCAAACTCGGACACACGGCCTCCGACGGCCGGGAGAGCCTGTTGGCGATCCTCGGGCCCAGCGAACTGCTCGGTGAACTCTCTTTGTTCGACCCTGGGCCCCGCACGGCCACGGCCACGGCGCTGACCGACGCGACGCTGATAGCGGTGGGCCACTCGGCGCTGCGCCCCTGGCTCACCGGACGCCCCGAGGTCGCCGAGGCGCTGCTACAGGCACTGGCCCAGCGTCTGCGCCGCACCAACGAGGCCATGGCGGATCTGGTCTTCTCCGACGTCCCGGGCAGAATCGCGAAGATCCTGCTGGACCTCGGCGACAAGTTCGGCCGTCAGCTGCCCGACGGGCTGCACGTCACGCATGACATGACGCAGGAGGAATTGGCACAACTGGTGGGCGCTTCGCGGGAGACCGTCAACAAGGCACTGGCCGACTTCGCCAGTCGCGGCTGGATCCGGCTCGAATCGCGCTCCGTGGTGCTCATCGACATCGACCGCCTGCAACGCCGCGCCCGCTGACCGGGGCGGTGCGATTGCTTCGACGGGTCGTCGCGCAACTGAGCCCGATCGGATGGGTCGCCATCGGGGTCGCGGTGGCGCTGTGCTGGAACTACATCACGATCGCCTCCGACGAGTACCTGCTGGATCTGGATGTTTATCGCGACGCCGCCGAGGTCGCCTGGGCCGGCGGTGACCTGTACGGCGCACGCTTCACCTCCGTGGAGCTGCCGTACCTGTACCCGCCCTTCGCGATCCTGTTCCTGACCCCGGTGTCCTGGCTGTCGCAGGTCAGCGCACAAGTGGTCTGGACGGCCATCACGCTGGTCGCCGTGATCGTCTATGCGTGGATCTGTGTGCGCAATTTCGCCGCCGATCGTTTCCACACCCCGACCGTCTATGCAGTGACCATCGCGTTCACCCTGGCCATGGAACCCACGGAATCGGGGCTCAAGTTCGGTCAGGTCAACATCCTGCTCGCGGCGTTCCTGGTCCTCGACCTCAGCCATCGGACCGGCCGACTGCCGCAAGGTGTCCTGACCGGCCTCGCAGCGGCGGTCAAACTCACCCCGCTGCTGCTGGCCGTCTACTTCTTGGCCACCAAACGGGTACGGCCGGCTATGGTCACCATCGGCACCTTCCTGGCAGCCAGCGCGGTGGCGGTGGTCGTCTTCCCGAAAGCGTCGTGGGTCTACTGGACGGGCACGTTCCTGCAGGCTGACCGGGTGGGCGTGGACTACATCAGCAACCAGTCGATCAACGGCATGCTGCAGCGGCTGCTCGGCGACACCCGGGCCACGCAGATCGCATGGCTGGTACTGGCCGGGCTGGTCATCGTGGGCGCGATGGTCGTGGCCCACCATCTGTACGACGCCTACCCGCATCTGACCGACGCGTTGATCCTGGCCGCGATGCTGCTCGTCTCGCCGATCAGCTGGACCGCCCACTGGATATTGATCCTGCCGCTGCTGCTGGTGGCGGCACTGCCCGACCGGCCCGTGGTGCTGCTGCAGAGTTTGGCAGCGGTGCTGGCCGGCGCATTGCTGTACGGGGTGGTCAGGCCCTCCCAGACTGCGCAGATCCTCGCCGATCCGCACGACGACCAGGTGTTCTTCGGCAACACGTTCACCTGGCTCACGCTGATCGTGGCTGCCGCGTGCGTGCTCTGGTACTGGTCGCGCATCGACGAGGACTCGCCCGGACGCCGCAGCGCTTCGTTGCAGCCGGGCACCTCTGTTTGAAGGCCCACGGATTGTGCCGGGGGGCGGAACCCCGTCACGGCCCAACCCTGACCCGCCCCGATCACACCCGGCCGAGGTACTCCAACTGTGCGCGTACGCTCAGCCGCGCCGCCGGCCACAGCACCTGGGGCACGTCGGCGTAGACCTGCTCGACGATCTGCTGCGCGGTCGCCTCGATGCCCGCATCGGGATCCGCGGACTCCAGGACTGCGGCCACCTCCTCCAAACGCGCATGGCGGTGGTCAAGATATGCCGTCAGCGCGGCTGCGGCGTCCGGCAGGACCGGGCCGTGTCCCGGCCACACCTGGGTGGCGCCAGCGGTCTGCACCAGGTCGGACAACTCCCGCAGCGAGGCCAGGTAGTCACCGAGCCGGCCGTCGGGGTGGGCGACCACAGTGGTGCCGCGGCCCAGGATCGTGTCACCGGTCAGCAGCGCAGCCCGTTGCGGAAGGTGCATGCTCACCGAATCGGACGTGTGGCCGGGGGTGCCGACGATGTGCACCTCGAGGTCCGCGTAGACCAGCACCTCACCATCGGTCAGACCTTCATCGCCCAGTCGATGCGCCGGATCCAGCGCGCGCACGGGCGCTGCGAACTGGCCGGAGAACAACCCGGCGCCTTCACTGTGATCGGCGTGGCCATGGGTCAGCAGAATCTCCCGGACCCATCTGCCGGCCAACTCCCGTTCGACCGCGGCCAGGTGCGCACGGTCGTCCGGCCCCGGATCCACCAGTACCACCGAATCCGCGTCCGCCGCCAGCACCCAGGTGTTCGTGCCATCCAGTGTCATCGGGCCCGGGTTACCCGCGAGAACGCACGTCCCGCCGCTGAAACGACCGCCCTTCCATGGGCCGAGACTGCCGGGCATCGCCACGAAATTGGTCACAGCGGCTGCCCGGTGTAGCCGTTGACCAGCACCCAGTCGATGCCCAGTTCCTGGTCATCCACCGGGATCGGCCGGGGCATGATCGGCACCGGCTGGCGCTGTGGCGCGAGCGCCTGCTCGACTGTGCCGAACGTCGCCAGTTCCGCCAGTACTGCTGCCGTCGGAGGCAGCATCGGTAGCCCGGATGTCTGCTCCGGACGGAACCACCCAATGGCCTGGTGCTCGTCGGTCAGCCCGGCGAGGTCCTGGCCCACGGGCAGTCGTGTGGCGAAGAACTTCGTGTCGAACCTGCGGGACTCGACCTCGGGGGTGATCCAGTGGCTGAACGGATGCAGGGACTCCACGGCTGGCCGCACCTTCAGCTGCGCGAGGACCTGGGCGAACTCCTGCGCCCGGTAGGCCTGGACGTCCTCGCGGGGGTTGGGATCCGTGAGCAGCACGCCGCACTCCTCGAACGTCTCCCGGATGGCGGCGATCAGCCACGGATCCCCACTGGCGGCGTCGGCCGCATCCACCGCTCCGCCAGGAAACACGTACATGCCCCGTGCGAAACCCAGGTGGGCCGACTTCTGCAGCAGGGCCACCTCAATTCCGTCGGGTCCGTCACGCAGCAGGACGACGGTGGCCGCCGGCCGGGTCGCAGGTGGGGTCCACAGGCCGCCGTAGACGACTGCCCGTGCCCGTTCCAGCAGTTGCGGGGGCATGTCCATCAGAGGACCTCGGCGATGACCTCGACTTCGACCGGGGCGTTGAGCGGCAACTGCGCGACGCCGACTGCGGATCGCGCGTGCACGCCGTTCTCGCCGAGGACGTCGCCGATGAGTTCTGACGCGCCGTTGATCACCTGCGGCTGGGCGGTGAATCCATCGGCGCTGGCCACGAACCCCACGACCTTGATGATGCGCACGTTCTCCAGTCCTTCGGCCGCCGCAGCGACTGCGGCCAGCGCATTCAGGGCACACTGGCGCGCGCAGGCCACCGCGTCGCTGACCGCCACCTCAGCGCCGACCAGCCCCGTGTGCAGCAGTTCGCCCGACGCGAACGGCAACTGACCGGAGGTGTAGATGTGCGAGCCCGAGCGCACCGCTGGAACGTAGGCCGCAACGGGCGCGGGGACGGCCGGAAGAGTGATGCCCAGTTCCTCGAGGCGCGCCGCGACGGTCACGACTTGGCCCGTTTGAAGTACGCCACCAGGTTCTCCGGGGTCGGCCCCGGCACAACCTGGATCAACTCCCAGCCGTCGGCGCCGAAGTTGTCGAGGATGGCTTTGGTGTTGTGGATGAGCAGCGGTGCGGTCAGGTACTCCCAAGTGGTCATGCCCCGACCCTAAGTCACCAACCCGCCGGGCCGCACGAGCCGGATGCTGGACCGCCCTGCGCCACCAGACGACCTGCCGACCTAATGTGGACAGGTGAACGTTCGGGCACCCAACTGGTCACGGGTCCGCCTGCACGTGGTCTCCGGCAAAGGTGGCACCGGCAAATCCACCGTGGCTGCGGCGCTGGCCCTGGCGCTGGCCCGCGGTGGCAAGAAGGTCCTACTGCTCGAGGTGGAAGGCCGCCAGGGTATTGCTCAGATCTTCGACACCGCCCCGCTGCCCTACCAGGAGAGCAAGGTGGCCGTGGCCGAGGACGGCGGCATCGTTTACGCGCTGCCCGTTGACGCCGAGGCGGCGATGCTGGAATACCTCGAGATGTTCTACGGCATCAAGCGCGGCGGATACGCCCTGCGCCGGCTGGGGGCCATCGACTTCGCGACCACCATCGCCCCAGGACTGCGTGATGTCCTGCTGACCGGGAAGGCTTCCGAAGCGGTCAAGCGCGGGGAGAAGGTGGGCCGTCCGGCCTATGACGCGGTGGTCCTGGACGCTCCGCCGACTGGCCGGATCACACGGTTCCTCAACGTGAACACCGAGATCGCCGGGCTCGCGAAGGTCGGACCGATCCGCACCCAGGCTGACTCGGTGATGGGCGTCATCCGTTCGGCGCGCACCGCCGTGCACCTGGTCACCCTGCTGGAGGAGATGCCGGTGCAGGAAACGCTCGACGGGCTTGCCGAACTTCGCGCTGCCGGTCTGCCGCTGGGCGCGGTGGTCATCAACCAGGTCCGCGGTTCCCAACTCGATGACGAGCAGCTGCGACTGGCCGCCGAACGCGCGCTTCCAGAAAGCGTTCTGAAGAAGGGGCTGCGTGCTGCAGCCATCGATCCCACTGCTGCCACGCTGCGCGCGCTGGCCGACGAGGCGGCCGACCACGCGGCGCGAGCAGCTCTGCAGAACAGCGAGCGTCGCCGCCTGGCCCAGACCGACCAGCCCATCCTGGAACTGCCCCTGCTGCCCGGCGGTATCGATCTCGCCGCGCTGTACGGGTTGTCCGAGGCGATGACCGAACAGGGGCTTCCCGGATGAGCGCAGCACCGCACTTGGACATCGACGCCCTGCTCGACGACCGCGGCGTGGGCGTCATCGTGTGCTGCGGTTCGGGCGGGGTGGGCAAGACGACCACGGCAGCCGCGCTTGCCCTCCGCGCCGCCCAACGGGGCCGCAACGTCTGCGTGCTGACTATCGACCCCGCCCGCCGCCTGGCGCAGTCCATGGGCCTGACGGAACTGGACAACACTCCTCGTCCGGTTCCCGGCATCGAGGGCGGCTCGCTGAGCGCGATGATGCTCGACATGAAGCGCACGTTCGACGAGATCGTGATCGCCCACTCCGACCCCGAACGCGCCGAGGCGATTCTGGAGAACCCCTTCTACCAAGCCCTCTCGAGTTCATTCGCCGGCACCCAGGAATACATGGCGATGGAGAAACTCGGCCAATTGCGCCAGCAGTCGGCCGGCGGGGATCCTTGGGATTTGATCGTGGTCGACACGCCCCCGTCGCGCTCCGCGCTGGATTTCCTGGATGCGCCCAAGCGGCTGGGGTCGTTCCTCGACGGTCGCCTGATCCGGGTCCTCGCCGCCCCAGCACGCGGCGCGGGACGCATGTCGGCGCGGGTCTTCAGCGCCTCGCTGGGCCTGTTCACCAGCGCGCTGAGCAAGGTCATCGGAGCGCAGGTGCTGCGTGACATGCAGTTGTTCGTCAGCAGTTTTGATGCCCTGTTCGGGGGTTTTCGGGAGCGCGCAGATCAGACGTTCGCGCAATTGCAGGCCCCGGATACCCGCTTCCTGGTGGTGGCGGCGCCTGAGTCCGACGCCCTGCGCGAAGCCTCATACTTCGTCCAGCGCCTTGAGTCCGAGAGCATGCCGCTGGCCGGGTTGGTGCTCAATCGGGTCCAGGAAGTGCGGCTGCCTGAGTTGACCGCGTCAACGGCCCGGGCCGGAGCCGAACGCCTCAACGGCGAACACCATCTGGTCGCCGAACTGCTGAAACTGCACGCCGACCGCATGGAGACCGCAGCCCGGCAGGAGCATCTCGCCGGCTCATTCACCGGTGCCCACCCGCGCGTGCCGGTCGCTTCGGTCATTGCGCTAGCCGACGACGTGCACGACCTGGAGGGCCTGCAGACCGTGGGCAATCTGCTGGCCGGGGACCCCACCACCACCTGAGAATCGTTCCGATTCGACATTAGTTGAACATTCATGTACTGTTGGTTGAAACGTCAACTTATATGGAGAGTTACTCATGACCGACCTGACCCAGTACAGCGGCACCTGGACCATCGACCCCGCCCACACCCGCTTGGGCTTCGTGGCCCGGCACGCCATGGTCACCAAAGTCCGCGGCTCATTCAACGAGTTCAGCGCTTCCATGACCCTCGACGGCGCCAACCCATCGGCTTCCAAGGCCACGCTCACCGCGCAGATGGCAAGCATCGACAGTGGCAACGCCGACCGCGACGCCCACCTGAAGTCCGCGGACTTCTTCGACATCGAGACCTACCCGACGATGAGTTTCGCGACCACCGGCGTCAAGCAGGCCGACGACTCATTCGTGGTGCTCGGCGACCTCACGATCAAGGACGTCACTCGGCCGGTCGAGATCGAGGTGGAACTCGACGGGATCGTCAACGACCCGTTCGGCAACGTGCGAGCTGGATTCGCCGGCCAGACGGAGATCAGCCGCAAGGACTTCGGACTGACCTGGAACGTGGCGCTGGACACCGGCGGCGTGCTGGTCAGCGACAAAATCAAGATCGAACTTGACGTCTCGGCCACAAAGGACGCCTGAGTCGACGAATGGGCCCACTCCCCGATCGGGGGGTGGGCCCATTCTGCGTTTTGCGTCAGGCGCTGGCGTAGCTCTTCTGCCGCACGTCGACCTGCGAGGGGATCGGCCTGGATGCTGCGTTCTGCAGCAGGTCGGTCCATGACTTCACATGTGGTCGCCTGCGAAGCAGAGCCCTGCGTTCGCGTTCGGTCATCCCTCCCCAGACACCGAACTCGATGCGGTTGTCCAGCGCATCGGCCAGGCACTCCATCTTCACCGGGCAGCCGCCGCAGATCTGCTTGACCCTGTTCTGTGCAGCCCCCTGCACAAACATCTCGTCAGGATCAGTCTCGCGGCATGCAGCCTGGGAACTCCAGGCGATCACGTTCAGCACTCGTTCTTCCCCTTGTCCGCTTTTGGAAAACCCCCGAAAGCTTTCCGTAACTCTAAGCAAGGCCACCGCTACAGGAGAGGCCCATTCGTACTACTTAGACTAGGCAATTTGTACCATTTGAAGTTTGCGACACGTGGTGTCGGAGTTATCTACGTCACATGTTCTGGTAGACAGCATGGCGCATCGCGTTCACCCTTGCGATAGCGGGGTACTGCCACTCACCCGTTCGCCGCACCTCCGCGTGACGAATCGCGCAGGCTGCTGAGTGCGCGCGGAACCAACACAACGTACCCTTACGTCTGATGGCTGTGTCGAAAACCCCTAAGAATTCCGCTGACGCGCGAAAACCTCTGTCCGGCCTGGCCCGGATAGCTGTGGTCGGTGCGATCGGTGGCGCCATCCTCGCCGCTATGGCCGTGCCGGTCGTCGCCGGGATCGGCAAGGCGTCCGACGTCGCCGCCGAACAGATCGGTGCGCTGCCCGCGGAACTGGCCACACCGCCGCTGCCGGTGCGCACGATCATGGAGGACGCCGACGGCAACCGGATCGCGACGCTTTTCGACGAGAACCGCATCGAGGTTCCGCTGAAGAAGATCAGCCCCAACATGCAAAAGGCCGTGATCGCGGTCGAGGACCAGAGGTTCTACGAACACCGCGGCGTCGACATCCAGGGCTTGATCCGGGCACAGCTGGAGAACACTGCCAGCGGTTCCATTCAGCAGGGCGCGTCGACCCTGACCATGCAGTACGTCCGCAACGTGCTCGTGACGGCGGCCCGCACTCCCGAGCAGGTGCAGGCGGCACGCGAACGCACCACCGCGCGCAAGCTGCAGGAGATCCGGTACGCGGTGCAGCTCGAGCGTGAGTTGTCCAAGGACGAGATCCTCAACCGCTACCTGAACATCGCGTACTTCGGCTCCGGTGCCTACGGGGTCGAAGCGGCTTCCCGGCGGTACTTCGGCCACAGCGCGAAGAAGCTGAGCCCGGTCGAGGCCGCCACGCTGGCCGGCGTCGTCCAATCCCCGGTCGGGTTCGACCCGCTGGTGAACCCTGAGGCCGCCCAGGTCCGCCGCGACGAGGTGCTGGCCAAGATGGAAGCCCAGGACTTCATCACTCCCGAGCAGTACAACAAAGCCGTGGCCAAGTCGGTGCAAGACACCCTCAAGCCCAAACAGATCAGCAACGGCTGCGCTGAGAGCGACTACCCGTTCTACTGCGACTACGCCGTGAAGCAGATCCTCAACGATCCGAACTACGGCAAGACGCTGCAGGATCGTGAGGACTTCCTCAAGCGCGGCGGCGTAGTCATCCGCACCGCCATGCAGCCCAAGGCGCAGGCGGCCGCCACCAACGCGGTCATGAACACCATCCCACCCAAGGACCCGAGCAAGAAGGGTGCCGCGATCGCGATGGTCACCCCGCAGACCGGTGAGGTCGTTGCGCTGGCCCAGAACCGCGTGTGGGGGACCAAGGGCAAGGGCAAGACCACCTACAACTACGCCGTCGACCAGAAGGATGGCGGCACCACCGGCATGCAGGCGGGATCGACGTTCAAGATCTTTACGATCGCGGCGGGCATCGAGGCGGGCGTATCCCCTTACCGTGTCTTCGACTCCGCCGACGACAAGACCTTCGCAGCGGGCCCCTGGGGCTGTACGGACAACTACTTCGGTCCGTACACGGTGAGCAACTCCACCTCCTCGGGTCAGTTCAACATGCTGCAGGGCACCGCGTTCTCCGTGAACACCTACTTCGTCGGCCTCGAGCAAGCCGCCGGCCTGTGCCGCACGGTGGATATCGCCAAGCGCACCGGTATGACACTGGCGAACGGCGGCGAACTGCCGACCGTGCAGTCCTTCACGCTCGGCTCGGTCGAGGTTTCGCCGCTGGCGCTCGCGACCAGCTACGCGACTATGGCCAACCACGGCGTGTACTGCAAGCCCCACGCCATCACCAAGATCACCGACGAGCGCAACAGCGGTAAGAAGATCGTCTCCAAGGTCGAACCGCAGTGCCGACAGGCGGTGTCGCGTGAGGTGGCCGACTCGACCACCGCAATCCTGACGGCAGTGGTCGATGGCGGCATCGGCGGGCGCACCGGTGCCGCGATGAGCCTGGGCCGCGACGTCACGGGCAAGACCGGAACCACAGACACGTCGGCGGCCGTCTGGTTCGCCGGCTACACCCCGAGCCTCTCGACAGCTGTATGGGTCGGTGATCCCCGCGGCGGGTTCAAGTACCCGATGAAGAACGTGTACATCAACGGGTCCTACTACGGTCAGGTCTTCGGTTCGAGCCTCCCCGGTCCGATCTGGAAGCAGGCGATGCAGGGCGCGCTGGCCGACACGCCGCCCGAGACGTTCGAACTACAGACGCTGTACGGACTGCGGTCGGCACGCGGCGGCGGCTCGTACATCCCGCCTACCACCGCGGCGACCCCTTCACCCACCCCCTAAACACCAGCCTCTACGGGTCGTCGAGGCTGGTGTGGTAGACGTGGCCGCGGGGGCTGGTCCAGCGCAGGACCGCGCCGGGCAGCATTTGGACTTTCCAGTTGGTGTGGGTTTTGAGCCGGTGGTGGTATCTGCACAGGGCGGCGAGGTTGCCGTGGTGGGTGGATCCGCCCGGATGCGGGATCACGTGGTCGAGGTCGCACATCACCGCGGGGCGTCGGCAGCCGGGGAAGCGGCAGTGCCGGTCGCGGGTGCGGACCCATCGGGCCAGGCTGGGGGCCGGTGTGTATCCGGTCGAGGGCCGGGGCCGGTCCAAGGTGATCCGGTCGGCGCCGTGGCACAGGGTGCCGGTGTGTTCAGCGCTCAGCGGGCCGTGGCCGGGGAGTTCCGGGCCGGCCGGGGTGATGATCACTTGTACCGGGACCGGGTCGCCGGCGCGGAGCCCGGTGAGCAGGGCGACCAGGGTGTCCGCGCGGGCGGCGTCGATGCCGCCTTCGATGTTGGCCGCCGCAGCGCGTAGGGCGTTCCAGCAGGCTTGGGCTTCTTCTGCGCTCAGGTACGCCCCGAGGGTGGCCATGCCGTCGGACTCCGGGGTGATCCAGACCCGGCGGGTGCGTATGGCGCGTTTGCGGCGGCGCGCGGCCGCGTCGGGGTCGATCGCTGCGATCTGGCGGGCCAGCCAGGCCCGCAGCTGGGCGCGGGTGTGTCCGGTGGCGTAGTCGACCGCGTCGGTGGCCAGCTGCTGGCGGGCAGCGGTGGGTAGTTCGGTGGTGCCGATCACGATCTCGCG
>Ga0209607_1000549_pt1 | contig 33408 bp, 29 predicted proteins | sample AD_UKC117_MetaG_FD_184413 | JGI IMG/M metagenome (GOLD analysis project Ga0209607, IMG submission 184413) | Active sludge microbial communities of municipal wastewater-treating anaerobic digesters from Hong Kong - AD_UKC117_MetaG (SPAdes)... | ecosystem: Engineered > Bioreactor > Anaerobic >... | reverse complement strand
TAAAAGAGATGGTTCAGTAACAGCAGGAAACGCTTCGGGTATCAATGACGGTGCATCAATGACCGTTTTAATGAGTGAAGAAAAATGTCAACAAACCGGCGTGACCCCAATGGCTGAACTGGTTGCCTTTGCTCAATATGGTGTGGATCCGGCATATATGGGATTGGGACCTGTCGGTGCGATTAGAAAGGTTCTGCAAAAATCCGATTTGAGTCTCAAAGATATTGAACTGATTGAGTTGAATGAGGCCTTTGCCGTACAAAGCTTGGGCGTGATCAAGGATTTGACACAAGAACACAATGTATCGAAAGAATGGTTAATGGAGCGCACGAATGTCAACGGCGGTGCAATCGCTTTGGGGCATCCTATCGGCTGCTCAGGAAACAGAATCATTGTCACTCTTTTATATGAGATGAAGAAACGCAATCTCAAATACGGACTTGCCAGTTTGTGTATCGGTGGCGGAATGGGAACAGCTGTTATCATTAAGAATCTGTAGTTTATTATCGGTTTATAAGATTTTTTTATTTTTTCTTATCTTTTATTTTTTTGTTTTAAATTTATCCGGAGTGGAGGACTATTTATGTCTGACGAATTGATTGGTATAAAGGGATTTGGTACCTATTTCCCACAAAAAACAGAAAATTCACAATACATCGCCGAGCAATCAAATATTCCCTGGGATGTCGTTGAAAATAAGTTCGGTGTCATAAAAAAAACCGTTCCAGGTCCTGAGGATACAGCCAGTAACATGGGTCTGTGGGCATCACAAAAAGCTTTAATGAATGCGGGCATCGATGCCAAATCCATCGATTTGGTTATTTGGAATGGGGCCCAGCACAAAGACTTTCCTTGTTGGCTGGCCAGTCTTGATGTAGCTCATCGTTTAGGTGCTATTAATGCCTGGGGTTTTGATATGGAGGCCATGTGCGGTTCGATGATGGCGGGATTTGAAACGGCAAAAAGTCTCATGAGAAACAACGATGAAATCAAAAGGGTTTTATTGTGTTCCGGTTACAGAAACAACGATCTCATTAGCTACAAAGAACCTTCCACATCCTTCATGTTTGATATTGGTGCCAGTGGAGCTGCAGTGATATTAGAAAAAGGATACGATAAAAATGTCATCCTGGCTTCCTCTTTTAAAGGAGACGGTTCCTTTTCCAGAGGTTGTGTTGTTCCCGTTGGCGGAAATAATCGATGGCCGTTGCAAAAAGATGATGTTGAACAATTCCATTTCAAAATCCAGGGAGATCCAAAGGCGTTTAAAACCAAACTGGGAGAAAAAACCCTGCCGAATTTCTTCTGGGTGATTCGAGATGCGTTAAAAAAGTCAGGATATTCTCAAGAGGATATTAATTATCTTGCCATTCTACATTTTAAGCGATCAGCCCATGATCTGATTCTCACAGAGCTTGGTCTCAACGACGAACAAACAACTTATCTTGACAAATACGGTCATATCGGTCAAAATGATCAAATCATTTCTTTAGAAGAAGGACTAAAAAACAACAAGATAAAAGATGGAGATATTGTTGTCATGGTCGGCGCCGGTTTGGGATTTGTTTGGGCATCATCTGTTATTCAATGGGGTCATTATAAAAATGGGGAGTGATTGTTTTGAACGGTTTTTACAAAGATTATGAATCAAAAAGAACCAGCTGCGAGCAGGTTTTATCTCACATCAAAACAGATGATGTGATTGTATGTGGGATGGCAGCGATGGAGCCACAGTGTTTTTTGACAGATTTACATACGATTGCCCATCGAGTCAAAAACGTTGGTGTTTATACCTGTTTGAATATGAATCCCTACGAATTTTATATGAAAAAGGATTATGAGGGTTCATTTATTAACAACTCATGGTTCCATAATGGGGCAATTCGAAGCGCCATAAAAAGCGGGTTGAAAACAGCCACTTATGTACCCAACAACCTCCATGAAGCGGGAACGAACTTGTTGTCTTTACAAGATCCGGATTATTACATTGGAATCGCTTCTGAAATGGATGAACATGGATTTTTCACGGTTTCTTTAAGTGCCACCTATGAAAAAGATGTGATAGAGAAGGCTAAAAGAGTTGTGTTTGAGGTCAATAAAAACGCCCCCAGAACGCATGGTGATACACAAGTTCATATTTCTCAAATCGATTGGCTGTATGAAGTCGATTACCCCATTCCAGAACTGCCGGACAGCCAAGCCACTCAAACGGATGAAATGATTGCGGGATACATTGCAGAACTGGTCCATGATGGCTCTACGCTTCAAATAGGTATCGGGGGTATCCCAAACGCTGTGGCAGGTCTTTTGAAAGATAAAAGGGATTTGGGCATTCATACAGAAATGTTTACCGAGTCTATGATCGATCTGTTCGAACTGGGCGTTATTACGAATGCGAAAAAAACATTGTGGCCAGGTAAAGCGATTTGCACCTTTGCCTTGGGATCGAAAAAAATGTATGACTTTATCGAGGATAATCCTGGAGTTTGGCTACTAAGAGGTAATTACGTGAACGATCCGTACGTTATCGCACAAAACGACAACATGGTCAGCGTCAATACGGCTATTATGGTAGACCTTACCGGGCAGGTCTGTTCAGAATCCATTGGTACAGCACATTTCAGCGGAACGGGCGGGCAATTGGATACTCATAGGGGTGCGGTAATGAGTAAAGGGGGTAAGGGTGTTATTGCACTATCAGCTAGAACCAAAAATGGAGCATCAAAAATTGTTCCCATGCTAAAGCCTGGGTCTGGTGTTACAGTACCCAGACAGGATTTGGATTGGGTTGTTACTGACTTCGGTATTGCCAAACTGAGAGGACTTCCCGTGAATAAAAGAGTCCAGGAATTAATCAGAATAGCCCATCCCGAAGATCGGGATGATCTTAAAAAACAGGCTCATGAAATTGGGCTTTTATAAAAAGGAGGAAATAACATGAAAAAGATTCTAATGATTGTTCTCGTGGTCGCAATGATTTTTTCTACTGCCTTTACCGCTGATACTTCAACAAATGGAATCACCGATGACTCAGTCACTATCGGTTCATTCCAGGCTCTTTCAGGAGCATTGGCCTTTATTGGTGTTTCAATGGACAAAGGAATGCAAGCTTATTTTAATTGGGTCAATGAAAATGGAGGTGTTTGGGGAAGAAAGGTCAATTTGATTACTGTTGATGATCAATTCGTTCCTTCAAAAACGGTTATTGAGGTAAAAAGACTGGTGGAGCAGGATAAAGTATTCGCCATAGTCGGTGGCCTTGGAACACCCGGATGTTTAGCCGTTATGGATTACTTAAATGGTGGCGGTGTTCCTTTTGTTTATCAGGGAAGTGGGTCCAGTTTATTGGCCATTCCCCCGAAAGAATACATTTTCTCTGTTCAGCCAAATTACTCAATCGAAGCACCGATCGTTGGGAAATATTTAACAGAAGTTGCAAATAAAAAGAAAATTGGTATGATTTACAGAGCTGCAGAAGATGGGAAAGAAGCTTATAGTGCTTTATCAGCGTATCTAAAAGAAAATGGAAGAGAGAATTTGCTGGTACAAGCTATCGCCGTTGATCCGGCTCAGACATCCTTTGACAATGAAATCATCAAAATGATGCAGTCGGGAGTGGACGCAGTCTATTTACTGACTTTTACGGACCAGACACCAAATATTTTAAAGCAGTCAAGGGATTACGGTTTTGAACCGCTCTTTGTTACTTGTTATCCCAATGCGGAACCCAAGCTGATTCAGTTGGCAGAGGGTGCTGCAGAAGGATTGGAAGTCATGGCGTGGGTTGATCTCGGAGATCCTGAATCAGAGAAATTTATCCAATATTTGGAGATATTCCAAGCCAGTTATCCCGATGAAATTCCTGATGCATATGCAGCAGCAGGATTTATTGCCGCAGAACTCTTTACACAAGGTTTATGGAGAGCTGGAGCAGGAGAAAACTTAACCAGGGAATCTTTGGTTAAAGGTCTTGAAAGTTTGAAGGGTTGGCAGGGAATTATTTCGCCAATTATTACATATTACAAGTACGATCCGGATAATGAAAAGGCCAGATTGGGTTTGAATGCCATGTATATTCTCAGAGTCGAAGGCGATCAGATGATCAAAGCCATCGATTGGGTGAAAATGGGAGAATAATTACAAAGTATTGCATTGGGATTCGGTTTTTTAAAACCGAATCCCCCTGTTCTTTTTATTACAATGTTTTGGCAGGTGATGAAGGATGAGTTTAATGGAAGTCAAGGATATAACGGTTAGATTTGGGGGGTTGATTGCAACCTCTCAGATTACGATGGACATCGAACAGGGAAAGATCCATTCGTTAATAGGCCCCAATGGTGCCGGCAAAACGACGATGTTTAATGTGATTACCCGTGTGATCAAACCTAATGAAGGGGAAATTCTGTTTGATGGTGAGAGTTTGTTAAAATTGAAACCTCATGAAATCATCCAATCGGGAATTGCAAGAACCTTTCAAAACCTGGAAATCTTTAAAATGATGACAGTTAGGGACAATTTTTTGGTCGGAGAGCACGTGAATATCAACACCCGACTAACCAACGAAATCTTTCAGACTAAACGAGCGCTTTCAGAAGAATCAAGATCGAACGATAAAGCCTCACAGATTGCTGAATTTCTTGGTTTAAAAAATAGACTTAACAGCTTAACAGGAATGCTTCCATACGGATTGCAGAAAATGGTGGAAATTGGCAGAGCGTTGATTTCATCTCCCAGGCTGTTGCTTTTAGATGAACCGGCAGCAGGTTTAAATCCATCAGAAACAGAGTTCTTGAAAGAGGTTATAAGAGAAATAAAGGCTCAGGGAGTCACCATTCTTCTTGTTGAACACGATATGTCTTTGGTCATGGACATTTCAGATTATATAACGGTAATGAATTTTGGAAAAAAGATTGCCCAGGGTATACCACAAGAGATTAGAACCGATCCCGAAGTCATCAAGGCTTATTTAGGGGAGAGTAAATATGCTTAAATTAACGGATGTCAAATTAAAATACGGATATGTTGAAGCGTTGAAAGGAATTACCCTTGAAATTCAAGAAGGAACCATTACTTCATTGCTTGGGGCCAACGGAGCGGGCAAATCCACAACATTGAGAGCGGTTTCCGGGTTGAATCATATTTATGATGGTGAAATTTCATTTATGGGTGAGGCGATTCACAACAGATCAACAGATTATATTGTCAAACAGGGCATTATTCATTGTCCCGAGGGTAGAAAACTTTTCCCGGATCTCTCGGTGTATGAAAACCTGTTGGCGGGAGCCTATGTTATTAAGGATAAAGAGAGGGTGAAAGAAAATATACAGAGGGTTTATACACTTTTCCCCATTTTAAGTGACAGACGAAAACAAATGGCCGGAACCCTTTCCGGAGGAGAACAGCAAATGCTTGCAGTTGGTAGGTCTCTTATGGCTGATCCAAAATTACTGATGCTGGATGAACCCTCATTAGGTTTGGCTCCCATTATTTTTGAGCAAATCTTTGATACACTCATCGAATTAAAAAGTGCCGGAACGACTATTTTCCTTGTAGAACAAAATGCCAATGCCGCATTGCATATTTCGGACTATGCCTATATTATTGAAGTCGGCAAGATACCTCTGGAAGGACCAGCTTCCGAACTGTTGAAAAACGACAAAGTCAAACAGAAATATCTGGGGGGTTAGGTGATATCATGCAGCAATTAATACTTGGATTAAGAGATGGAAGCTTGTTTGCCCTGGTTGCGTTGGGATTGGTTATCATCCATCGTACTACCGGTGTTTTAAATTTCGCTTATGGTCATATGGGAATGTTTGCGGCGTATATAACCTTTTCCTGTTATGCCTTTTTTGGTTTTCCGCTTCTTTTAGCGATTCTGATGGGTTTGTTGTTTGCCGTTGTTTTGGGTATGCTGACTGAAAAATTTCTGTTAAGACCAATTAGAAATCTTTCGCATTCGGCTATGTTGATCATCACATTGGGCATGCTGATGACGCTTGAAGGAACTGCTCTTTGGATTTGGAAACAGGATACCAGACAGTTGCCAAACCTCATAAGCGGAAAACCTTTATTGATTAATATTGGTGAAATATTTCTGGTGATAACCCGGCAGGATTTACTGATTTTTATTCTAACAGCTGTGATTGTCTTCGGTACCTTTTTCTATCTCAAATACACCAAGGTGGGACTGGCTGTGAGGGCATCCTCTCAGCATGAAGAGGCGGCAAAACTAATGGGTATACCCGTTGGTGGAGTGTACGGTTTTGCATGGGGGTTTGGCACCGCTCTCAGTGCTTTAGCTGCCATATTAGCCGCTCCCAAAACATATGTGCATCCGAATATGATGTTAAATCTGCAAATACAGGGATTGACTGCGGCTGTCTTAGGTGGATTTGACAGTTTACCGGGCGCAATTGTAGGTGGCCTTTTGTTGGGAGTGATTGAACAATATGTTGGTGAATGGATATCGGCGGATTTGAAATTAGCGGTGGCTTTGATTATCATTATTATTCTGTTGTTGATTAAACCATCTGGTATTTTAGGCAAATCTTCAAAGAGGAGGGTCTAATGATGAAAAAATACAAAAACATGATACTGTTTGCTGTGGCACTGGCTATTTTACCCCTTCTCTTTCTGAATCAAACCTTTTTGATCAGTATTTTTTCCCAGGTTTTGATTTTCTCCATTGCCGCTTTGGGATTGAATATACTCATCGGCTATGCAGGCCAAATCTCCATCGGTCATGCGGCATTTATGGCATTAGGTGCCTATCTTTCCGCAGTATTAACAAAGAATTATAACTTTCCGTTTCTCATCACGATCTTTTTGGCAGGGGGATTTTCAGGCTTGTTTGGTTTAATTTTAGGGTTCCCCGCATTAAGATTAACCGGTTTCTATTTAGCCATCGCCACCATGGCGTTTGGAGTAGCAGTTGAAAAAATAATCGGCGCCAGTGATTATTTAGGCGGACATACGGGTATGACAGGAGTTCCAAATCCCGATCTTTTTGGATTCAATGTTAGCAGCGATTTGGGAAAGTATTACTTGATTTGTGTGATTACGGTTATTCTATTTCTGTTTGCCCATAATCTATTACAATCAAGAACCGGCAGGGCTTTTAAAGCGATTAGGGAGAGCGAGTTTGCGGCTCGATCTTCTGGAATTAACATCTCGAAGTATAAATTAATCGCTTTCATTATCAGTGCTGTCTACGGTGGTATTGCAGGAGCACTTTATGCGCATACCATCAATTATATTGCCCCGACAGACTTCGCTTTAGGATTATCAATCAATTTGTTAGCAATGATTGTTGTGGGAGGGTTGGCATCCCTTTCGGGAAATGTCATCGGTACCATTTTGATGGTAGCTATTCCTTTCCTTTTTAGCCGAATCAATTTACCTATGTCCATCATATTCGGTGTGATGTTAATCTTGGTGGTACTCTTCTTCCCAAGGGGTTTGAGCTATGCATTATACATCTTTCAATGGAAGTATCTTTGGAGACCCTATGTGTGGATACGGAAGAGATTGAGAAAGATGCAGTTCAAGGAGGATAAATCAATGTTTGTCAAACTTGGAGATATTAAAATCCATTTTGAAACGGGAGGGAATCCTACTGGAGAGCCTGTTTTCATGGTTCACGGAAATTTTGCTTCCTGGAGATGGTACGAACCCGTTTTGAAGCGATTGAATCAAACTGATTATCGTGGGATTGCCCTCGACTTACCGGGATTTGGTGACTCAAGCCATCCTGAAAGGGACATTAGCATTGAAAATTACGCTAAAGAATTAGAAGGATTCATTAACACGTTCAATCTCAAAAAGATCAATTTGGTGGGTCATTCACTCGGTGGAGCGGTTTGTTTGAGATATGCGTTAAATAATCCGGACAGGATAAACAAAATGCTGTTAATAGATCCGGCACCCGCAGATGGATTGGTGACCCCAGAGGAATATTATCCGGTTCTGAAATCGTATCAGAATAACAGAGGTTTGTTAAAAATGGCACTTTCAGGAATGATCACTTCTGATGATCCGGAACGTTTGTTGGAAAAACTGACAGATGATGCACTGCTCATGGATCAAAGGGCCTTCACCGAAAATGCCAGGGCACTTGAAAGATATCATTATCTGGATGAATTACTGAAAATCAATTTTGAAGTTTTATTTCTGGTCGGTGATAAAGATTCCCTGATTACTGAAGCCTTGTTAAAACCTACTGTACAACGTATTAAAAATGCCAGAATCGAAGTCTTAAAAGATACAGGGCATGCTGTAAACGTACAGAACCCTGATCAATTTGTGACCATTTTAACTGATTTTCTCAAGGAGAAAAAGATATGATTCATACGCTTTCAAATGGCGGAGAAATATATTATGAAACCTATGGACAAAACGGTCCATGGGTTGTTTTTCTCAATGGAATCATGATGAGTACGGCCAGTTGGACTGGACTAAAGGAGTATATTGCATCTGATTATCGGTTGTTACTGATGGATTTTCGTGATCAGGGTCAATCAAGCCGATTAAAAGATATCTCTTATACATGGAAGTTACATGTACAAGATCTCTTAGAGTTATTGGATGCTCTTAAAATTGACAAGATTCATTTGTTGGGGGTTTCCTACGGCGGACAGGTAGCAATTGAATTCACCAGAGAATATCAGGATAGGCTTGCTTCATTGATGTTAGTCAACGTGATTGAAAAAGTCACCAAATACCTTCAAGCCATCAGTGATTCTTGGGAATTAGCAGCTAAACTCAACAGCGGAGCTGATTTTTTTACTATTTCCATTCCACCCATTTACTCAGATGTGTTTTATGATGAACAGTATGAATGGCTGCAAAAAAGGCAGGAGATCTTTGAGAAGATACTCACAAAAGAATGGTTTGAAGGATTCACGAGACTATCAAGAAGCGCAAAAAACTTTGATTGCTCTGATATTATCGAGAAAATCAGCGTTCCTACTCTGGTATTGAGCGCTGAAAAAGATATCTTAACCCCCGCCGAACAGATGAATAAAATGGCTTCAAAGATCAAAAACTCAGTCTATTTGCAGATTCCCAACGCTGGGCATGCGGCCTTTTTGGAAAAACAAATGGCTTTTATTATAGCTGTAAAAGGCTTCCTTTCAATATACAAATAACCAGCCAACAATTAAGCCCGCTGATGCGGGCTTTTTTTGAGGTTAGAACGGTTATTATTATGCATTATTCATTCTTTTTTCTTTGAAGATTTTATTTACTAAAGTCCGTATAGCCTCCTGGGTAATGATAGATATACTCAAATCCCAGTTCATTCATCCTTTGTACAGCAGATATGCTTCTACCGCCACTTTGACAGTAAACCAGATAAATGGCATCCTTTTCCATCTTGCTCAAAAGTTCATCAAATTCATCCGAAAGAAAGTTGAGGTTGATGGCACCATCTATATGACCTGCTTCATACTCTGATGGTGTTCTCACGTCCAATATTGTGAGTGGGTTTTCTTCTGTCAAAAGTTCTATAACCTGAGCTTTGATGATGTCAGTCCAATAGCCTGCTTGTGTCTGATCTTCCTGTGTGTCATTTTCAGTATCAAGTGGTTGATACTGTCTTAATTCGCCTTCATAGACAAAAACGTTTTTTAAAGGAGAAGGAACACCCTCCAGAAATGATTGAACCGCTTCATACGTTGCCTCTTGAACAATATAATAATCAAGCGGATTCAACACATCATAAGTTGCTTTGAATTCTTCATATGGATACTGTTTAACGTTAGGGAGTGTTTCCAGTAACAATCTGGCTGTTTCATCATCTGTTATGGGTTTAATAAAAGGTTCTTTTTCTTCTTGATACAAAGGACTGAATGATCGGATTGTTTCTATTAAAAAGGAGCTTTCGTAAAATCCCTGAAGCCGGTTGATTTCATTACCTTCCAGGTTGAAAAACATCAATGTGGGAGTCCTGGAAACTGAAAACTTTTTGTAAAGCATATCATAAGAATAACTATTTGCCTCATCATCGTTGATGGGATACAGACCAAAATAAAATGGAATAGGATTGATATCCACGATGATAAACCTTTGATTTAGAAAATCAGAGACTAGCGGATCTGAAAGGGTCTGTTCCTTTAGCAAAACACAGTCCTGACACCCTTTTATGCTGAACAAAATTAATAGTGGTTTTTCTGTAAGTTGTGAAATCCTATAAGCTTCATTGATTTTGTTATCGATGATATAGGAATCAAAGGAAACGCCAATTGAGGTAAAAAAAATCAATATTCCTGCAATTAATACATTCAATTTTGTAAACTGAGTCATCTTATACTCCTTATTAAGGGTTAACCTTTGTTAATTTGTAGAGATTCACTTCAAATCCCCATTTTCTATAAAATGCCATCACCTGTTCGTTTCCTGAGGAAACATTTAATGAAATTGACTGTACTCCTTCGTCCTCCAACCATTTTATTGAATTACGAATCAGCGTTTCGCCGATGCCCCATTTTCTGAACTGTGAGCTGACAAAAAGGGACTCGATCATCCCTTCACCATCTTCAATAGCTGAAACACAATACCCAACGGGTGTCGCATTGTTTTTTGCCAATAACAGATGCAAGGCTTCCTTTTCCAAAAGTCCCATTTTTCTTTTTTCGAAGGATAAACGCTGCATATGGTTTGTAAAATGGATGGACCTTTCCTGAAGATAACGTCTCAGGTCTTCCCAAAGGGGTTGTATTAAATCGATCTGTTCTGTTGGTAGGATTTCTATGCTTATTTTGTCTTTCATCATCAACCCTCTATGTTATTAATGACATCCATTTTTATTTTGCCGTCTTTCAATTCGATGATTCGATCAGCCATCTGGGCAACTCTCTGATCATGTGTAACCAAAATAAAGGTTGTCTTGAATTCTTTATTGATTTGTCTCAAGAGGTCATAAACGGTTTGAGTATTTTCGGAATCCAAATTACCCGTGGGTTCATCTGCCAAAATTATGGGCGGATTGTTGATTAAAGAGCGTGCTATGGCGGTTCTTTGTTGCTGACCTCCGGAGATATTGGTGGAAGGTTTATCTTTGACTTCTTTTAAGCCCATTTTTTCCATTAAATAATTGGCCCTTTCGATGATCTCTTTCGGTGGATTCATGTTATTCATCCAATAAGGCATTAGGACATTTTCATAAGCGGTAAATTCAGGTAATAAATAATGAAACTGAAAAATAAAACCAATGGTTTGATTTCGGATGGTAGACAGTTCCTTTTGATTCTTTTTTGTGATGTCCAGCCCATTGATGGTTACTGTACCCGATGTAGGATTATCAAGGGCTCCGATGATGTTCAGCAATGTACTTTTACCACTCCCTGATTGGCCGATAATGGCATTAAATGATCCCCGTTCAAATTCGAGATCCAGATCAAACAGTGCTTGTGTTTTCACAACAGTTCCGTATATTTTATTCACTTTTTCTAATTTGAGTACTGAATTATCCATTCCTGATCACCTCAATTGGACTGAGTTTAGCAGATCTTCTACCGGGGATGGTTGCTGAAATTACCGCTGAAGCAACCGCAATAGCCATAGATAACAAGATAAATCCATAATTCACATAAACGGGCACAACAGCAGTCCCATCGGGATTCACAGCGAATGTTGTAAACATCCAAATGAGTCCGATTCCCAATAGGGTTCCAAGAATAGCACCAAATACGCCTAAAATTAGTCCTTCATAAATAAAGATTTGGCCGGCCATTGAATTTTTAATACCCATGGCTTTAAGAATTCCCAATTGTCTTGATTTCTGAACCACACTAATGGCCAGCACACTGGCTATTGCTAATGCCACTGAAATGATAACAAATACTTGTATCATGATGCTGGAAATACTCTGTCCATCCAAAGCACTTAAAAGGTCTTCATTTTCAACTTTCCAGTTGAGTATCTTTATAGACTCACCTTCCAGATTACTTGCCATGCCGCTTGCAATGATGTCTGCTTCAAAGGGTTCCTTTATCTGCATTTCAATAGAAGAGGCGGTATTAGGCTTACTGGTCAGGTTTTGGACGGTTTTAATGTCAGAAATGATCCACGAACGGTTCGCTGTTCCAAGCCCTAATTTGAAGATTCCGGATACTTGTACTATTTTTGGGAAGATCACCACAGGTGGAATGACCACACTGATGGTATCGCCAATCTTCAGAGACAGCTCCTGAGCCATTTCATTACCGATGATGACTTCGTTTTCTTTAGTTGGCAGGTTGCCTTCGACTAAACTTTCATCGAATTGATATATTTTATTAGCCTCTGAGAAATCAAATCCCCTGATAAAAGTGGAATAATCTCTTTTTTCAAGGCGAACGATCCCTGCTGTTTCTGAAACCGGGAATATGCTGGTAATTTGATCGGCATATTCTGAATTTTTGATTTTTTCTACCATGTTCTGCGGGCTGATAATGACATTGTCGTCTCGAGTTGATCGAATTGTAATCTGTGAAGCATTGCCGATTGTTTGATCCACAAGGTTCAGTTGGAGTCCCTGAATCAACAATCCGATAAAAATTTGTACAGAAACGCCTATCGTGATAGCAGAAATAATGAGAAGAGATTGACCCCTGGATTCCTTAAGAAATCGCCATGCTATTTTTAGCGCTAACCGCATATCATTCACCGCCCTCAGTGCTGGTACTCTTTGCATTCATTTTCTCTGAAAAAGAATCGATATCACTGATGTTTTTCAAATAGACATCATAATCGAGTGTTTTAACAAATGCGTTGTTTTTGTTGAATGCCCTTCCACCAACAACAATTCCTATAGAACGGTCCTTTTTTCTAATGGCTTCTATGATATTTTGAGCTCGGTATAAATTATAAGGGTTGGAAACACTCAGTCCGACGTAATCTGGTTTCTCATAGTCTATTGCCGCTATCAATGTTGTCAGCGGAGTATTTCCGCCTGCAAACACCGATTTGAAACCGTTGAGTTCAAACCAGTCGGAAACAACTCTTAACGGTAAATCGTGATACTCTTCGGAGGGACAAGTCATAATAATCTTTTTGGAGTTATCCGGTTTTTTTTCTTTAAGTAAATACGGATAAATAACTTCAATAACGGTTCTGGTCATGGAGGTTCTTACATGTTCTTTCCAAATACAAAGGGGATCCTCTTGAAATGGACATTCGAAGTCCTCAATGGAAGGAAGTATTCTTTCTCGATACAGTTGTCTCACGGTTATTTCTTTTTTGTTCAGGGATTCAAGTAACAGGTTGATGAGTGTTTCTTTATTGTCTTTGGTAATCAAATCAACAAATTGCTCATGGCTGATCACATTATTTCCCCCTTTCTCTTTATTTATGATGGAATGTCACTTTGTGAAAGCACTCAAACATTACACACTTTATAGACGCATGTTAAATAAATTTAATTACGAATAAGAATGCTATAATATCATCGGCTTTTTGTTATCAGTGAAATGATAATACAGGAATTAAAGGCGAGTTTTCATGAAGCGGGTGAAAAAATATCTTGATAAAAAATAAGTGCGTTGAATTGATTCGGCAGACCGTTGATCGGTTTCATTTTAAAGGCTGTCTCATTGGGATTAGTGGTGGTATTGATTCAGCGGTTGTGGCAGCTCTTTGCTGTGAAGCCGTTGGAAAAGAGAACGTTATGGGATTGCTGTTGCCCGAAAGAGATTCATCCAAAAGGACTCTGAAAGATTCGAGAGCAGTTTGTGAACATTTGGGGATTTCATATAAAACTAAAAATATCAGCCATATCATCAGAAAAACAGGTGCTTATTCATTGAAGCCTCCGACACGATTCATCCCCAAAACCATTCAGGAAAAATACGTCAAATCAAAATGGCAACAATTAGCACACCGGGATACATTTATCGAAGATCTTGAAGGACAAGGAAATCAGGAATTTTTAGATGGCCTAGCTTTTTATCGGATTAAACACCGTATACGCATGTGTATTTTTTATCTCGAAGCAGAAAGAAGAAACTTTGCTGTGATGGGAACGACTAACAAGACGGAATTATTAACTGGCTTTTATGTGAAATGGGGAGATGATTCCACAGACATTGAGCCCATTATGCATTTGTATAAAACACAAGTGTTTGATTTGGCACGCACATTGAAATTACCCGATGTCATCATCGACAAAGCCCCGTCTCCTGATTTATTACCAGGCATCACCGATGAGTTTGCTTTAAAAATGTCTTACATAGATCTGGATAGAATTTTGCTGAAAATGGAAAACGGCGAAATGCTGGAAGGTGAAAGACCGGATCAAATCAATCGGGTGAAGGAGATTCTCATGGCAGCAGAAAAAAGAAAAATCAAAAATATCAATCTTTTGGATGGTGAAGATGATCGTATACACTTTTAAAACTTCTTTAGGTTTTTTTACGATGAATATTCTAAATAATGACCTTTATGGGATCACTTTCTCATCAGAAAAATCCATCATCGAATCAGAACCACCATTAGTCGGTTCGGCAGTATTTGAAACCCTATCAGAGATCGAGTCTCAGATTAAACAATACCTCAATGGTGAGAGAAAAGCATTTTGTTTAAACCGCTATTTGACTTGGCTGTTGGGGGACCATACGAATGATGGTCATGGAACGGTATTTCAGAAAACAGTTTGGCGTGCCTTGCTGACCATTCCTTACGGATCGTTGATTTCATACTCTGATGTTGCGCTTATGATTGGAAAACCAAAGGCCGTTCGAGCAGTGGCAAATGCTATTGCAAATAATCCTTTGTTAATGGTCATTCCATGCCACCGAGTGATTCGAAAAAAAGGTCAACTTGGTGGGTTTTCAGCGGGATTAGAGTTGAAAACAAAATGGATAGAAATGGAAAAAACAGGTGTTTGTCTTGATGGTTTATGAATAAAAAGATGAAAATGGAGCGTTGATATTGATGAAGATCATTCCAATTAAACTCAATAGAACAAAAGCCTTTTTAATAAAAGACACAAAAACGATTCTGGTTGATACCGGAGGTCCTTCTGATTTTGCTTCGTTGACCTATCAATTAGATCTTGCCCTTGAGGAGAATGAAAGGATCGAAACGATTCTCATTACTCATGCGCATTCTGATCATTATGGATGTGCAAAATCCCTTCGGGAAAAAACAGGTGCAAAGGTCCTTATTCATCAGGGAGACTACGAGTGCTTGAAAAACGGCTTCAACTCAGCGTTATTTCCATTCAGCATAACCGGTAAACTGATTTGGTCTTTCATGAAAAAAGATCGAACAAGAGTCGTGGCTCAGGGTTTGGAGGCAGATCGGGTGATCGATTCACAAGAGATGGACTTATCGGAATTCGGTGTAGCCGGGGAAATAGTCCATACTCCAGGCCATACCCCCGGTTCAATTTCTCTGTTTTTGGAAGATAAGACAGCGATAGTTGGTGATCTGATGATGAGTCTTTACATACCCGAAAAGCCTGAAAGACCGTTGTTTGCTTCAAATGTTGAAGAGTGGAAGAAAAGTCTAAAAAGACTGCTTGATTTTGAACCTAAAAAAATTATGGTTACTCATGGGAATTTTTACACCTATCAGGATTTTTATAAATTCGCACAATCTTGTCTGAAAAAATGATTGATGCAAAAGCGCTTAAACCAGGTTGGTCAAACAAAACTTAATCGTTGAAGGTGATGAGATGGAAAATAACAATTGGCATGCAAAAACGATCCAAGAAACGGTCAAACAACTTGACAGTGATTTGGAAAAGGGACTAGATCATTCAGTCATCAATCAAAGACTTGACAAATATGGTAAAAATGAACTGGCTGAAAAAAAGGGAAGAAATCCACTAAAGATTTTTTTGATGCAGTTTACATCAACGATTGTCATTGTATTGTTGATTGCCGCAGTGATAACGGGATTGATTGGAGAAATTCGGGATACCATCGTTATTTCGGTTATTCTTTTAATCAATGCCTTTATTGGCTTTTCCCAGGAATACCGAGCGGAGAAAGCAATGAGCACGCTTAAGAAACTATCTGTTCCCAAAGTGCGTATTAAGCGCTCCGGTTCCGATAAAGTCGTATCATCTACTGAAATCGTACCCGGCGATATGGTTTATCTTGAAACGGGTAACTACGTTCCAGCAGATTTAAGGATTGTTGAATCCCACAATCTCAAAATTCAGGAATCAGCACTTACCGGAGAATCCCAGCCGGTTGAAAAATCATCGGAAGAGGTGTTAGATCAGGATATCGAATTAGCCAGTCGAATAAACATGGCCTATTCTGGAACCGTTGTCAGCTATGGAAGGGCAACAGGTATCGTTGTGAAAACGGGGATGAATACTGAGATTGGGAAAATTGCAACGATGCTTCAGGAGGATTCACAGGGTCAAACTCCTATGCAAAAACGACTTGAAAAGTTAGGTAAAGTTCTGGCGTATGCTTCTCTGGGAATTGTTTTAATCATATTTTTGATGGGTATCATGCGTGGGGAAGATTTAAAACTCATGTTTATGACGGCTGTTTCTTTTGCAGTTGCCGCAGTGCCGGAAGGACTGCCTACGGTGGTGACCATTGCCCTGGCTTTAGGGGCAAGACGGATGCTTAACAGAAATGCGTTAGTCAGAAGACTGATGGCTGTAGAAACATTAGGTTCCGTTAATGTTATTTGTTCGGATAAAACAGGAACCATCACGGAGAATAAAATGAGAGTTACAGTACTAGAACTGGCGGGGAATCGGTTGGATTTCGGAAAAGATGAAGCGGATGATCCAGAGTCACTTCCAGAAGATGATCAAAGCGCCTTAAGCCTGATGCTTTTAGGCGGCATGATGTGTAATGATGCTAAACTGGAGCAAACAAAGAAAGGTGATTATGAAGTGATTGGCGATCCCACTGAAGGGGCTTTGGTATATGCGGCAATGAAAGTGGGGTTTGAAAAAGAAGATTATACAACAACGCTCGAGAGGATTACTGAAATCCCGTTTGATTCAGAGCGAAAAATGATGTCAACGGTACATGATATCCAATTCAATGAGCTGAATGAAAAAAATCCTCGCATTAACAAGTTGTTGAAAATCTTGAAGATTGATCATCATGTGGCTTTTACCAAAGGAGCCGTTGATCAATTGATCAAGCGTTGCAACAAGGTACTTGACGGGGATGAATTGTTAAATATGAATGAGGATTGGAAACAAAAGATATTGAAGGAACATGATCAGTTGGCAAAAAACGGTATGCGGGTTTTGGGGATTGCTTATAAAAACGTAGATGATGAAATTAATGAAGAATACGACTATCAAGAGAATGAGATGACTTTTATTGGTATGTTTGGCATGATGGACCCTGAAAGAGAGGGAGTAAAAGAATCGATTGCGACGGCAAAAGAAGCCGGAATCAGACCAATCATGATTACGGGAGACCATCCGTTAACAGCAGGGTACATCGCTCAAAAATTAAAGATGATAGAAAATAGAGAAGAAGTTATCTTAGGTCGGGAGTTGGATGGAAAAAACGAAAAAGAAATCGATCAAATCGTTCAAACGAAATCGGTTTTTGCAAGAGTCACGCCGGAAAACAAATTAACGATTGTCAAAAGTCTGCAGAAACAAGGCCATATTGTGTCCATGACAGGGGATGGCGTGAATGATGCACCGGCTCTAAAGCGTGCAGACATAGGCTTGGCCATGGGAATAACCGGAACAGATGTTTCTAAGGAAGTTTCGGATATGGTTTTATTGGATGATAATTTTTCAACCATCGTTGCTGCTGTAAAAGAAGGGCGAACCATTTACGACAATATCCAGAAATTCATCAAATACATTTTGGCCTCCAATATGGCTGAAATATGGATCATGCTCTTGGGGCCGTTTTTGGGAGTGCCGTTACCCTTACTTCCACTCCAAATTCTTTGGGTCAATTTAATCAGCGACGGACTTCCTGCGCTTTCTTTATCGGTAGAACCGGCAGAAAAAAACATTATGAAGAGAAAGCCAAATCCCATCAACGGCAATATTATCGGAACAAAATGGATTTATTTGATCCTCACCGGGCTGATTATTGGCCTTTTTGCCATGATTCCCAGCTTAACCTTCAAGTATTCAGGTGTCCAAGAAGGTACCTGGAGAACCATTTTATTCAGTACGTTGGTATTTTCACAGCTGTTTTTCACTTTTTGTATTAGAAGTCGAAAATCAGTTTTTAAACACGGTTCAGGAAATAACCCTTATTTATATGGTGCAGTTGGAGTTAGCTTTTTGCTGCAGCTCATGGTCATATACATGCCTTTTTTCCAGGAGATCTTTGGAACAGTAGCATTGAGTATCTTCGAACTATTCATTTCTGTCGTAGTAGCAAGTGCTATTCTTTGGATCTTTGAAATCATAAAAGTATTCAACAAAAGTTTATGATAGAAAAAATGAATGGCCTTTTCATCCTTATTTTTGGGATTATCATACTCTCAACTGCCGGACCTGTGATCAAACTTTGTGACGAATCGCCTTTAAAGGTTGCATTTTACAGGCTCTTTTTTGGTTTTTTGTTTTTTCTGATGTTTAGCTTTGGCAGAAAAAGCAATAAAAAAGACGGAGTGGCAATGAATGGAATAGACATGATTGTTTTATTCATCTGCGGTATTTCTCTGGGGCTTCATTTTCTGTTATGGATACAGGCATTTTCGTATACCAGTGTTGCAGGAGGAGTCATTCCGATATTAATCCAGCCGGTTTTAGTGAGTTTTCTCAGTATTATCTTTTATAAAGAGTCCTTATCAAAGGCGATGCTGATACCCCTTGTGATTACAGCTTTTGGGATCATTTTTATGAGTGTCGGAGATTTTAAAACCAATACTCACTTGGGTATTGGTGATCTTTATTCGTCATTGGGGATTGTGATGATTTGTTTTTACCTTGTCGGGGTTAAAAGGTTGCTTGTGAAGATTAACCCGGTCCATTTGAATATCCTTCTTTATATCATCGCCATGACCGTTCTGCTGATCCCGTTTTTCCTTACAAATCAGACCTTTGGGATTGGTTCCGCCAGAGATTTTTTCTTAATCTTTTGGTTGGGTGGAGCTTGTTCATTCCTTGGCTATTTATCGGTCAATGTTGCACTGAAACACTTCAAAGCTCCGGAGGTATCTTTTGCCATTGTGGGTGAACCGATTTTAAGTATTCTTTGGGCTTGGCTGTTTTTAAAAGAGGTCATGAACACCAACCAATGGGTTGGCTTCGCCTTTGGATTATCGGGTTTTATCATTTTTGTCTCGCTTTTAAAACGGGAGCGTCAAATCGTTCAACAATAGCTTGTCTGAAAGGCCAAAAAAGAAACTTATTTTTCAAAAACGGTTTGGCCATTTTTGATAGTTTTGATGATGGTTAAATCTTGATCCATCAAAACAAGATCAGCGGGTTTTCCGATGTCAATGAATCCTGAATCCAAGTTTGAATTCACTGAGGGGTTTTTGGTCAGACATTTTAGAATGTCTTCTAATGGAATCGATAAAATCCGATTGGCATTGATCAAGGCATCATTCAGTTTTAACACAGAACCAGCAAGTGTATGGTCTTTAAGCCTGGCTGAATGTTCATCAACGAAGACTTCAAGTCCACCCAATGAATATTGTCCCGGTTCCAAGCCGGTTGCTTCCATCGCATCGGAGATAAAGATAATTCGATCTGGATTCTTCGTTTTAAAAACCAGTTGAATTGTTTCAGGAGATAAATGAATCAAATCACATATTACTTCCACATAGGCATCAGAAAGAAGACCGGCACCAGATGTTCCTAAATCCCTGTGATGAAGGGGTCTCATGGCGTTAAACAAATGTGTAAAACGACTTGCCCCAGATTGAATGGCTTCAAGGGATCGATGATAATCTGCACAGGTATGCCCAATTGAGACGGTGATGCCATTTGAGGAAAGAAGTTGAATTGTCTCATCGCCCGCTACTTCAGGTGCCAAGGTGATGACCTTTATCAAGTCCTTGTTTTGTAGAATAAAATCAAGTTCTCGATCTTCTGGTGATTTGATATAATCAGGATTTTGAGCCCCTTTCTTTTTTATGTTGATAAACGGTCCTTCCAGATGAATTCCTGCAATGGACGTGATTGGATGTTGTTCTCTGTAGTTTCTAATCAATGCAACAACTTTTCTGATTGCATCAAACGGTAGAGAAAGAGTAGTTGCCAGGACGGTTGTCACCCCTCTGGAATAGAGGAATTTCTCCATTTGGCTTATCCCATTAAAATCAGTATTGGAAAAATCTTCACCCACGCAACCGTGAATATGCGTATCCACAAAACCGGGCATCAAATAATATCTGTCTCTTGAAGGTGGTTCACTTGATTCAATCGCTTCAATCCTTTCCTCGAAAATCACTCTGCTGCTGGGTATGACAACATCAGGCGTGAAGACATTCACATGCTCGATTATCATCTGTGATCACCTCTTTCTCAAAGTAATAACATTATATCATGGATTTGATTTTTTCGGAATTCTCAATGCAAAAGGCGCTCCTATGAAGATATTCATATAGTATGACATGATTCGCCAGATGATTACTGCCCCTGCGATGTTGGTAGGTGAGAAGAAATTTTTAAAGAAAAGATAAAATCCGCCTTCTGCTGCACCACCGGCGCCTGGTACAGGTATAAACGAGATGATTAGAAACAAAATGCCTTGAAAGGAAAAGATTTCAGAAAAGGATATCAAAGCAGGTTCTAACATTCTATAGATACAATATGGAATGGAGAAATAGAAAAAGATTTGAATGGCGGTAAAGGCAAACGCAATCAGCAGTTTGAAAGGTGATTGACCGAGATTTTTCATTGCGGTATGGAATTCCCCAATTTTTTCAATCCATTTATCTTCACAGCTTTTCATCTTTTTTCCAAATTTGAAGGGTGAAACAACAAAAAGAATAAAGTCAAAAATCTTTCTGGTTATAATAGGGCTGAAAGAAAAGATAAAAAGGAAAAATATTACAGCGGAATTGATGATAAAACCAAAAATAGCCAGTATTGAAAAAGAAGGTAAAGAATTCATTTTATCAAAAAAGGTGCACATAATAAACACACCCAAAATGGTGATGGATGTTTGGTAGATGAGAAATCTTGACATTAAAATAGCCGTTGCTTTTGAAACGTCAATACCCAACCGATATAGTCTGATCACTTGCATTGGCTGTCCACCGCTGGCAAAAGGTGTAACGGAATTATAGAACTGTCCGACCATGTTGGTTTCAATGGCCTTTCTTAGTGACAAATTAACACCCGAAATCTTTGCCGTTGTATAAATCGTCAATGATTCCGAAAGCCAAAATATGATCAAGCATAAACCACACAGAGAAAACCAGAAAAAATCGATGTTTTTAAAAACCGAGAGGTTTTCTTTAAAGTCGCCGATGAAGAAAAAACCAATTACAATGATCAATCCAAGAATAACTGTTACCATCAACCATTTATAAGATACCGATTTGCTGTTTTCAGAAGCTATTTCTTTTTGTTGGATATCGACCGTGAGAGTCTCCTTCTCTTTTTTTTCCAAAACCTTCCCTCCAATACTCACGATGTCGATAGGTATTATATCAGAAACATGACCATTCAAATAAATCTGTTTTGAGTCATTGAGGTAACTGCCATGAACTATTTCGCCTATTATTAAAAATAATGTTAAAAAAAGAAAAGCCCTTCTCCCTTTATGGTATAATTATTGAAAATAAATAAAAAGGAGTTAAGGAGGATGAAGTGCGAGTGGATTGTCCAAGAGCCGGATAAAGAAGAAGTTCAAAGACTGGTTCAAAAATATGGTATCCCAGAGCTGCTTGCTACGATATTTGTCAACAACAAATTGGAGCAACGTACGGATATAGCGGAATATCTTCATATGGAAGACGAAAGATTTCATGATCCTTTCCTGCTGAAGGGAATGGAAGATTTTGTCGAGACCTTACTGAAGATTAAGGAAAAAAACGAAACCATAGCCATTTACGGTGATTATGACGTTGACGGAGTCACGTCAACTGCTTTGGTCTTTTCGGTATTAAAAGAGTTGGGATGGAACGTTATTTATTATATTCCAACGCGGTTGGAAGAGGGTTATGGTCTCAGTAAAACTGCTATTATGGAACTTTTCAATCGTAATATTAAAAACATACTGACGGTTGATTGTGGCATTACCTCTATCGAAGAAGTTAAATATGCCAATTTTCTTCAATTTAAAATTATCATTACCGATCATCATGAAGTTCAAGATGAATTACCCGAAGCCTGTGCAATTGTGAATCCAAAGCGTACGGATGATACCTATCCCTTTAAAGGGTTAGCTGGAGTGGGAGTGGCATTTAAATGCATGGATGCTCTGGTAGAAAGATTAGGCCGTCCAATCGATATTGAAAAATATTTGGATTTGGTTTCACTTGGGACTGTAGCAGATATTGTGCCTATGATTGGCGAGAACCGAATGATTGTCAAAAAAGGGATTAAGAACCTAGCTGAAACCAAACATATTGGTTTAAGAAGATTGATGAAGATCTCCGGTATAGATACCGATCATCTTCAAACTCATGATATTGGTTTTAAGATTGCTCCTAAATTAAACGCAGTTGGTAGGTTAGGCAGTGCTGAAACGGCTCTAAAACTTCTATTAACAGAAGATGAGGTAGAAGCCAGGGAATTATCCAATTTTTTAATGGAACAGAATAGTAAAAGGCAATACATTGAAAACCAAATTTATACCGAAGCCATTAATCTGATTCAGAACAATCCGGTTATTGCTGAAGCGCCCGTTTTAGTCTTGGCAAAAAAGGATTGGCATCCGGGAGTAATCGGAATCGTATCTTCGAGATTAACCGCAAAATTTTACAAACCCACACTCATGATTTCCATTGATGAAGCAGGAGTTGGTAGAGGATCAGCAAGGAGTATAGACCAGGTGAATATAATGGACTTATTTTCTTCTGTTGCCTCTAATTTTGAGGAGTTTGGTGGTCATCCTATGGCGGCTGGTTTCACGATCAGCAAAGAAAATATCGAACGATTGCGTGAGGATCTAACCTTTCAATTTTATAAACTGTACGGGAGTGATTCATTTACTTCGAAGATTTACATTGATGCCCAATTGGAGATTGGTGAAATTACAGATGAATTATTGGAGAAGCTTGAATGGCTAAGACCTTACGGACAATCCAATCATGAACCTGTTTTTTATATGAAAAACCTTTCCGTTGATAAACTAAAATTGATGGGCTCAAGAAATCAGCATATTCGCATGATTTTAAAACAGGGTAAACACTTTGTTGATGCCATCGGATTTAACATGGCAACTAAGATTGACGAATTTCGATATATTCGCCCCAATTTGCTCAAATGCGATTTGGTTGGCAATATCAAAACCATTTGGCACTATAAGACAAAACATATTCAAATCTTCATCAAAGACATCAATTACTTTATCGATCCTACCTATAAAAATGAAGAATCGGATAAAAACTTTGTTTTTGATTTGATCAATAATTGGGAATCTCAGAATAACGTCCACAAAGAGCAGGATATTTACCTATTGAAAAAAGAATTGGATCACAAGCTTTTGACAAAATATCCGGCTTTTCTAAAAGTTCTGGAAAACCGTAATGGGATAACGGGATTATTTTCTTCATTGAAAGCACAGGAACTCATGCTTTTTTCAAAAATGGCTAGATGTGAAGAAGAAAAAGCAAAACTGGTTATTGTTTTGCCTTCCAATATGTTCTTATCTTCTCGATTAAAAACTATCATGAGGTACGATGCATTATCCACGCAAGTTGTTGTTAATCCCAATCAACCCTTTACAGAAACAACCCTTTTTACAACGGTTCCCTTTCTTTTAAAATATTTTGATCGATTTTCCGATATTAAGGATTTTATCTTTTTAGATCTGGAATATCTCCTACCAGAAGAGATAAAAACCAGAAAACTGCTTCAACACTTAAGCCATATTGTGGCTTCTTCGGAGAATTGTAACGTTATGATCTTGTCCGGTATCCTTTCAGATAGTGAAAAAGGATTGTTGAAAGAACTCTTTAAGTTTGATAAAATACTGATTGAACATCTCAAAAGACACAAGAAAGGGCTGGTTGATCGGCGAGATCATCCCGAACCAATAAAATATATCCAACAGCTGGTTCAAAATAGTGATTTTACGGCGGTCTTTGTCAATTCAGCCGATAAAACCGTCCATTTGACCCGTTTGTTGGGAACGGTGCTATCTGATAATTTCCATAATGGAGAAGTGGTTTTTTACAATTCTTCATTAAAATCATTTCAAAGATCCAAGATTGAAGAATTAATCTCAGTTTCCAAGGTGAAACTGTTTATCACAACCTATGAAATCAGTGGCACGATGACATTCCCTAAAAATTCAAATATTTGTTTATTGGATCCGCCTATTAACCCTATTGACATCCTTTCAATATCCAATCCAGTTGAAAAAAAAGGGTCCGCTCCTATTTTTCATTTATTGTACAATAACTCGGATGTTACAGAACAGATCCAAAACCAATTTGACTTTCTTCCTGATAAGGATGATATAATATCATTGATCGAACTAGGCTGTTCGAATGGGCTGAAAAAGTTGGACCATCTTAAAAAAGCTGGTTTTGAAAAACTTGCTATAAATGAAAAAAAGTGGGGATTAATTTTATCTGTTTTGGAAGAGATAGGAATGGCTAACGAACAGCAAATCAAAAATAAAGATTGTTCGGATCTGGTCGAAAGATTAAACAGCTCCACTTATATGTTAGAATCAATCATCGACAAAACCGTTATCGATGATTATTTGAAGTATTTTGTTGGAAAAAGCGGTAGAAAGGTTCTCAGTTTGATTGATTATCCTTTATTACCTTTTTTGAAATAAACGGAGGTGTTAGGTTCCCTATTGCAAACTAAATTTATAGCTGCTGATGAACTCAATTCTTTGATGATATTTGTGGATTATACCGAGATGACTAAGGCTTTTGATTTAATCAAAAAGAATGGCTATTTTGCTAAGATCATACAAACCCCAAAGGAGATTTTTTCCGCTTCTTCGTTATCGATAGCGGTCAAAAACACAGACTTGGAGAATATTCAAAAGCAATTCGAACTCGAGTCTGTAAAGCCCTTGAAAAGTATCGTGTTAAAACGGTGCGCTTTGGACTATTTGTTTAGGTCTTTTTGAAACGACTGTTTATGGAAGTTCTTTCTTTCGATTATGGTGATAAGCGAATCGGATATGCAGTTGCTTCTAAGAAAATGAAATTGGCTTTTGCAAAAGGCTTTATCATAAATGATCAATCGTTGGGGCTATCGATAAAAGAGTTGATATATCGCTATCAACCGGAAGAAATTGTGGTGGGATTACCGTTGAGAAAGGATATGACTTTTACGCCGGCAACCGATAAAGCTCTTCAGTTCTCAAAGTTTTTGTTTGACTTGACCGAATTAGAGGTTTTTCTGGTGGATGAAAGGTATTCAACGGTTTATTCACAGCAAGCACTTCGTTATGCCGGGCATTCAACAAAGGACTCAAAGGGTATTATCGATTCGGAAAGTGCAAAAAGTATCGCTGAAACCTTTATACATTCCCCCGCATGGGCATTTCGATTCAATCTGGATATTTTAACCGAAGATGCAATAACATCTTGTTTTCAAAAAAGTGATTCGCAAGCCCTCTATTTGATGGGGGGGGTGAATGTGTTTGAATTCGGTAAAAAATATCAGGGAACTTTTCATATATTTGAATTAAATCCATATATCTTTTCTATTCAAAGACAATCAGAAAGGCCTTTGAATATCAGTAGCTATCAATTTGCTTTTTCAGTTCCTGATGGTTATTTTTTGTGTAAACCGTGTGCTCATGGCTCAATTGGATAGAGTATTGGACTCCGGATCCAAAGGTTGCGGGTTCAAATCCCGCTGAGCACACCATTTATTATCAAGAAGATGGAGGGATAGTCATGGTGCTTATCATGAGTGTTTTTGAATCTGAATTAGAACCAATAACGGAAACAATGGTTACTTTTGAGACAAAAACTCTTTTTGATCGAGAAACGAAAAGAGGGTTATTGGGAAGAAATGAAATAGTGACTTGTGCAGGTATTTTTGGGAAAGTTGAATCCGCTTTTATCACACAAAAACTCATAGACGATTACACCATCAATAATGTTTTCTTGGTTTCAGGAGCCGGAGCCTTAACCGATGAATTGCAGATTGGTGATGTGGTCATCGGCGAGGCGTATCATGAATATGATAAACGACTTAAAGAAAATGAACCGAATCCTGCCATCAGAGGTGATTTAGAAACTCTTTCAAGTATTAAAAATCAATTTCCGGGAGTGAAACGAGGAAAAATAATTTCCGGTGATCAAATCGTTTCAGAAAAGCTATTTCGAGATGAATTATATAATCGATACAGGGCTTTGGCATTAGATATGGATTCAGCGGTTATGGCAAAGGTAGCGCATGTTAATGGGTGCAAATTTTTAGCTTTGAAGATCATATTAGACAAATCTGATGAACGAACAAGTGATGATTTCAACAAGAATTTTTCTGAATACAACACAGTCCCTGCAACAATACTTTGTGAATTTCTTAAAAATCAATTCGTTGCCGGTTAAGCGTCATTGACTCTCTCCTTCAATGAGAAAGTCAAAAATCTTTCTGGCGACTGGGGCGGCGTTTTGTCCACCATAGCCCCCATTTTCGATCAGCACCAAAACAGCGTATTCGGGTACATCTAAAGGATAGAAACCTCCAAAAAAAGCATGATATTCCCCTTCAATACCCGTTTCAGCGGTGCCTGTTTTTCCAGCCAACTTGTTTTTGTAGGCGGCATCGCTGAAAGATGCAAAGGCGGTTCCATTCCGTTGGGAAACAACTGCGTTCATTGCCATTTTTAAATAGGTCCAATGGGATTTTGGCAAAGTCAAATATTGTTTTGGAAATGAGAAAGGATTTGCGGTGATGTATGATTGCTGCTTTTTCCCCTCTAAACTGATCAGTTCGAATAATTTCAACATCTGGAGAGGTGTCAATCGAACGTACCCCTGACCGATGGATGATAGAACCGTATCTCCAAGATACCAATTATCTCCTATGTTATTCTCTTTCCAAGAGGTTGAAGGATATACACCTTGTTTCTCTTCCGGCAGATTGATTTGACTCTTGTTGGTTAATCCTACAGTATCACTGATATTTTTGAAATAATCGATTCCCAACTCAAGGCCCTTTTTGTAAAAATAAACGTTACACGACTCTTTTATGGCGTCATACAGCGTGACTGTTCCGTGTCCGGTACTCACCCAGTCGTGATATTTATATTCTTTTGATCCGTCATTCGAATAAAGGGAGAATGTTCCTTTGCAAAATAATCTTTCAGTAACTGCTTCGGATACCGATATTTGATTATCTGATAAAATAGACAATGCCATAAACGGTTTAATCAAACTCCCCGGATTATAAGTGGAAGAAATAGCCCGGTTGATAAAATAGTTGTCTTCTGTCTCCATCATCATTTGCCATTCTTCTTCAATAATAGGTTTTGTCATTTTTGAACTTTCATAAAAAGGAGTGGAGACCATGGCCAATAATTCACCAGTTACCGGTGAAGAAACCAAAATAACTGAAGGTTTGTTGAGGGCTTTGGCTAATTCTTCAACATATTTTTGCAAGGCATAATCGATTGACAGATATATATTTTGCCCTTTTTGGGGTTTTCTTACCGTCTGTTTTTTTAATTGGCGGGTGACCGAATCGATTTCAATTTGACTAATCCCGATAATCCCCTTCAGGTTTTCATTTAAAGTCTTTTCCACACCGGCTACACCGTTTAACTCACCGTCTACATAGCCTATAATATGAGATGTTGAACCTGAAAAAGGGTAAATTCTTTCAAAATCATATGTTAATGAAATATTGGGATTGATTACGGAAATATCCGGTCGAATTGGGATATCTTTGTTTCCATTGATGGCATCATTCACATTCAGTTCTGAAATTCCGGTAATCTCAACAATGTCCTCAATCAACGATTGCCTGGACTGACCGTATAAGCCTTTAATACTTTCAGACAGATCGATATAGCGGTTAACTTTTGTGTAAGCTAACAGTAAACCCGTCCGATCGTAAATATTGCCCCTGTATGCTGGAATCTCTTCTCTTTTCAATCGCATGGAATCGAAAAACTTTGAGTATTCTTCGGATTGGTTGAACTGCAAATCATACGTCCTGTAAATGATGATCGAAAAGACTAAAAGAAGGATAATCCAAAGCAGGATTATCCTTCGACTATGGCTTTTTTTTGGAGCTTGTTGATCGTTTATATTTTTAACACCACTTTTCCACATTTGCCTTCTTCCATTTTATCAAAACCTATTTGCCAATCATCAAAAGGAATAACATCAGTAATAATTTTGTCTAAATCTATTTTCTTTGTGTTTAATAGGCTGGATAACTTATACCAGGTTTCAAACATCTTTCTGCCTGTAATACCATACATGGTAATGTTTTTAAAGATACCAGCGTTAATATCCAAGCTCACATTTTTATCAAATAATCCCAAAATAGAAATATGTCCACCTGGGATAACAGTCTTTAATCCAAGGTTGAAGGCACTTTCGTTTCCGGACATTTCCAAAACACAGTCAACACCTTCATGATGCGTTATTTCCATGATGCGTGCATATGCGTCTTCTTTTGCCGGGTTGACTAAGTAATCGGCGCCATTCTTTTTTGCCAAATCCAGTCTAAAATCCTTGACTTCACTGACGATGATCGGGCCACCACCCAATGCTTTTGCAACCTGAACTGCCATCACACCGATGGGACCGGCGCCGGTTATCAAGACACTTTTGCCAGAGACATCGCCGCTTGTAACTGTGAAGACTGCGTTTCCAAGAGGCTCTTGAACAGAAGCCATGTATTCCGGTAATGATGAATCATTTTTCCACAGAACCACTTCAGGTACTCTTGCGTATTCAGCAAATATGCCATCTCGGTCAACACCGAGGATTTCCATATCCATACAAATGTGCATATTTCCGGTGCGACACATTTTACATCGGGTACAAGGAATATGCGTTTCCGCTGAAACAAAATCTCCTTCTTTAACTAATTTTACGTTTTTACCGACTTTAACGACTTCGCCTGAGAATTCATGTCCGCCAATTTGCGGGGTTTTAATCCGATTTTGAGCCCATTCATTCCATTGGTAAATATGAAGGTCCGTTCCGCATATTGAGGCATATTTAACCTTTATTAAAACCTCGTCGTCTTTTAGTTCCTCTGGGATCGGCACTTCTTTCATTGTGAATCCTCTTTCTGGTTTTTCTTTGACTAATGCCTTCATTCGTTTCATTTTGTACATCCTCCCGTGCTTTTAATAAGGCTCTTTTTTTAAAAATATTTCTTTCTTTAGCCTGTCTCATCACTTTTATTTTTTCCCTGGTAAAGGGTTCAATTCCGGTATAGAAAATGGTTGTTGATAGGGTGGAAGGAGTTGGAGTAAAGATTTGTACAGGCTGTTCTTTTTTCTTGAAAAACCTGGTGATATTTTCGACAAGCTCCAAATTTTCATATTCTCCTTCTCCAGGATGACCTACCATCAGATAGGCGGTAATAAATTGCTGTTTGTTATTTTGTCGACAAAGCCGATTAAAATCTTTAAAAATGGCTTCAAAAGATTCTTTTGTGTTTTTCCCCATTGTTTTAAGTACGGGCTTTGAAAAATGTTCCGGTGCTAATTTCAAATAGCCGCTGGTGTGTTCCAAAGTCAATATTTTTAGAAACAGCTTACCGTTTTTCTCGTCTGAATAAATCAAGTCCGGTCGAATTCCTGAAGAAATAAATACATGCTTTACGCCTTTAACGTTTGATACAGCTTGTAACAAACTCAAGTAATTCTCATGATTTGGTTTAAGGCTTGGACAGACGACTGGATACAGACATCTTTTATTTTCGCAGGGACCCCATCTGATTTTCCTTTGGCATTCATACCCGTACATGTTAGCTGTAGGTCCTCCTAAGTCGCTGATGGTTCCTTTAAACGACTCCATTTGTGTGAGTAGCTCAACTTCTTTTACTATTGATTCAGGGGATCTTGATTGAACCATTCGTCCTTGATGAAGGGCGATGGCACAAAAATTGCACTCTCCATAGCACCCTCGATGTGTGACGATGGATGTTTGAACTGCGTCCAAAGCCGGTAATCTCATTTGTCTTTTGAGGTTGGGATGGATTGATTTTGTATAGGGAAGTGCATAGATATGGTCCATTTCTTCTGGTGTCAGAGGTCTGGATGATGGATTCTGTACAACAAATCTGTTCCCGTCTTGTTGGTATAACCCATGTTGATTGGAGGTTGTATTAGCCGAATAAAATTGTTCATAAGCATGAGTATAAGCTATTTTATCACTTTCAATCGAATCGAAAGGATCTAAAGGCTTGTAGAGTTCAGGAATTTCCTCCTGGTGAGTGGTGTAAAAGGCCGTACCTTCAAGATATTTGATTTTTTGAAGGGGCACGCCACGCTTCAGAAGGTGAATCAAGCTGGTTAAAGTTAATTCAGCCATGCCAAAAATCAAAAGATCTGCTTTAGAATCTAATAAAATGGAATGTCTGACTTTATTTTGCCACCAATCATAATGACCAAAGCGCCTGAGGCTTGCTTCCAAACCGCCAATAACAATCGGTGTCTGTTTAAAACATGATTTTACCCAATTTGAATAGACAATGACGGCCCGGTTTGGTCTTTTCTGAGGTTCATATGAATAAGAATCTGTTTTTCTTGGCTTTCCGGAAGCAGTGTAATTCGAAACCATGGAATCCAGATTTCCTGAACTGATACCGAAAAAATACTTAGGGGGGGGGAATAGGGAAATATCGTCGGGAGTCATGGGTTGCGAAAGAACCAAAACCTTCATCCCCAGATTTTCTAGCAATCTTGCAACAATGGCTATACCAAAAGATGGGTGGTCAACATAGATATCTCCAGTGATAAGGGTTATATCAGGACATTGCCAGCCGGTCTTTTTAAATGATTCTAAATCCACCGGAATTGAAAATTCACTGCTTGTCATTACCCACCTCGGATGGTGTGTAATATTCCTTCTCTTTTTCAAGGATTTTCTTTAGTTTTTTTCTGCATCTGAGTAGTTTTGTTCCGACGGTTCCAATTGGAATTCCCATTTCATCAGATATTTCTTTGTATTTCATTCCCTCAGCTGATAACAAAAGCATCTCTCGACAGTCTGGTGGGAGTCTTTGCAGAATCTTTTTATATTCTTCAATCTTCATTTCTTCGATGGCCAATTCAAGGGGATCATCAGATTTTTCGTTTTCAGTGATCTCCAAAAAGGTATTATCTCCTTCGCTTCCCATATCGGCATCCAATGCGACAGTATTTGAATCGGCTCTTTTCTTAGCATTTCTCTGGCGATGCATGTCGATGGAAATATGCGCAGCGGTAGTCGCTAAAAAGGCTTTCAAATTATTGACTTTGGTTAAATCCTCAAAAGCCATTCTTAAAAAAGTTTCTTGGACAATATCATCTGCGGAATCTCGAAAATCAGGATATTTATACGCAACAACAGCTTTCAGATATTTACCATATCTGTTGTATATCTCTTCCCAGAACTTTTTTTCTCCAATCTTGGCTCTTTTTTCGATGAGTTCTTTATCATCCAGATTGTGTATTCTTTTTCCTATTGTTATGGGCATATCAGCACCCTTTTCGAATAAATGTCTTGTGTTTCCACAAATATATTGTACCATATTATGGGCATTAGGATGGAGAATGCATAAGGAAATTTGTTAAATATAACTTTATAAGTTACAAATGGGGATTCCATCATCTTCATTTTGACTACTATCCGATCATACTATTATCGCAGGAACATTATTGATAAAATTCAATTTCAGTTTCAATCTGTATACCGGTTTTTTGAGCAATTTTTTCTCTGATGAATTCAATCAGCTTTTTGACATCCAAAGCTGTTGCATTGCCCTTATTGACAATAAAACCGGCATGCTTGGAAGAAATACAGGCTCCTCCCACACAAAAACCTTTCAATCCCAATTTGTCTATTTCTAAAGCCGGATAAAAATCGGAAGATGGTTTTTTGAACACACTGCCTGCTGAAGGATAATCAAGGGGTTGTTTTTGTGATCTCTTCATTTCAAAATCTTTCATTTCATTCATGATGGTTTCTTTGTTTGCATATTCCAATTGAAATCGTGCAGAAAGTATAATTTGTGTATGATCCATAAAGCGGCTTTTTCGATAGGCAAAATGACAGCTGTCTCGGTCATAAGTGATGATTTTTTTCTTTTGCAAGTCGTAAACGTTGACATCTACCAATTGATCTGCTATCTCAAAACCATATGCCCCGGCGTTCATGTAAATTGCTCCACCTATTGTTCCGGGAATTCCGCTAAGTCCCTGAACACCTGCTAAATTCTTTTGAGCACACAGATAACAAAAACTTCGAAGAGGATATCCGGCTTGAATTTCTACAATATTTGAATGAACAGCACTTCTTGTCAAAGACAAAGTACTGACTGCATAGGCAGTACTCATTTCATCTGCAAACAATATGTTTGAAGCTCTCCCGAATAGTATAAATCGGATATGGTTTTCATCAAGATAATCGAAAAGCTGAATGAGTTGACTGATTTGATTGGGTAAGAAAAGGAATCTCACCTTACCGCCTATTTTAAATGTGCTTAAAGCTTTCAGGGAGGTGTTTTCTAATATTTTGATTCCAATAGGGATGGATAAAGGAGTTTTCATCATCTGTTTAGGTATTGAAATCGTTTACCTTGATAGGTATTGCTTTCTTGCATGCGCTTTTCTATTTGATGGATAATTTCTATTTTTGGCAATCCCCAATTTCCCTGTGCGTTCTCTTTAGGCGGCTCAGAGCACAATCGATGAATAACAATACGGGGGTCAAGATGTTCAAGGAAGGCGATTTCCCTTTCTGCAAATTCATCGAAAGAAAGTAATTGGTATTGTCCGTTATTAACCCTTCTTTCCAATTCAGTTCCTTTTACAACGTATAAAGAATGGAGTTTTACCCCTTCTACTCCAAGGGCACTAATGATTTGCGCCGCTTCGACCACATCTTCAAGGGTATCCTGAGGAAGATCGATTATCATATGTGCTAGGCTGTCAATTCCTCTTTTTTTTGTCCGAATAACTGCATCGATAAAATCAGCAACGTTGTGGCCTCTGTTTAAATCTGCCAAAGTATGTCGATTAACTGATTGCAATCCGTATTCAATGATTAAATCAACTCTATTCTGATAACTGTTGATCAGATCGAGTTTTTCTTCTTCTACGCAATCAGGTCTTGTAGAAATATCCAAAATTCGAATGCGTTCATCAACAAACAAAGAATCAAAGATTTTCTTTAAACGATCAATCGATG